>Ga0067045_1003519_pt1 | contig 19936 bp, 20 predicted proteins | sample TerdegcTABiofilm_FD_59184 | JGI IMG/M metagenome (GOLD analysis project Ga0067045, IMG submission 59184) | Combined Assembly of (Gp0054472, Gp0054536) Wastewater bioreactor microbial communities from Singapore -Terephthalate degrading... | reverse complement strand
AGCCCAGTGTCGGCGTCCTTTGCCGAAAATGGGCAGACGAGATGCAAAACCCACCACGAGCGCTCCGGGCAGGCTTCCGGGGAAGGCGAAGATTGTGCCCGTGCCCATCGCATTTCTAATAACGCTGGCTACGAGCGCTGCCCCGGCCGCCCACCACGGTCCCAAAAGTACGCCCGCCACGGCATTTACCGTATGCTGAAAGGGGTAACAACGTGTAGGGCCTATGGGAAAAGATATGCCGGAAAGCAACACGGCCGTCGCCGCGAGCACCCCGGCCAGTGCGAGCTTTCGTATCGCCTCGCGGTTCATTTAGTTACACCCCCACTCCATAAAAGTTTATTCACGTCGATCGGGCTCTTTATCAGCCCGAATTCTGAGGCGAAATCGGCAAAGCGCTGCCATCTCGCGATGTCAAGCAGTTGGCTCTGCGCGTAAAGCGGAAGCGTTAGTCTAAAGACCTCCCGTTCAAGCTCCTTTGGTGCCTCAGGAAGGGCTTTAAAGTAAAGAGAAAGCGCCTCTTCGGGGTCGCGCCTAACGTCGTCTACGGCCCTTTGGATGGCACGCCTAAAGCTGTGCAGGGTCTCCTCGTTTTGAGCAGCGTATTCAGCGCTGGTCACCATCACTAACTCGTCGAACTCGGGTATGCCATGTTCTTCGAAGGCGAAAAAGGCAGGCTTGTATCCTTCTTGCCTTAATTCTACGAACTCGTAGTTCCTGTAGCCTCCAGAGACGGCATCCACCTTGCCCGAGACGAGCGATTGGACTATGGTAAATCCCACGTGGATGAGCTGATATCGCGAGATGCCGTTTATCTTAGCGAAAGCCTCTGTGAGCACGTCCATTACGCTTGGCACCGTATATCCTATCTTTTTGCCCTCGAGGTCTTTCGGCTTTTTAATCCCTCTATCTTCAAGGTATAGCAAGGTGGTCAGCGGATGCCCTATGAGGCGTCCGGCGACCTTGATCGGTATTCCCTCCGATGCTGCCACTATCGTCTGGGGTTGATAAGATATGCCGAGCTCCACCGCTTTCGCTGCTGCAAGTTTCAGCGGGTCTGACGTATCTGAGGGGGATAAAAACTCCACTTCCAATTCTTCGCCTGCGAAATATCCCCTTTCGCGAGCCACATAAAGGGGGAGGTGATCCACGTTGGGAAACCAATCGAGCATCAAGCGCACTTCTTTTGCGCTCGCAGGAGCTGCTATGGCGAAGATCACAGACAAGATCGCGACCAATTTTTTCATCTTTTTAACCCTCCTTCTTCCAGTAGAGCACCTTATTCTCCACCAACCCCACCAGTCCCCATAAGCCCATGCCTATCAGCGTGAGCCAAAGGATCGATGCGAAGACCATATCAGCCCGAAGTCTGGCGTTCATCTGAATCATGAGATAGCCCAGCCCCCTTTGGGCCCCTACCCACTCCCCTATGACGGCGCCTATGGTGGCTACGGCGACCGCCATCTTTAACCCGGCGAAGAACGACGGCAATGCCCACGGCCAGTGGAGCAACCGCAGCTTCTGCCAGAAGGAAGCGTCCATCAAATCGAAGAGCAGTTCGTAGTCTTTATCGCAATTTTTGAAACCCTCCAAGAGCGATACAGTGATTGGGAAGAATATAATCACCGCTGCCATCACCACCTTGCTCGTGACGCCGTAACCGAGCCATACTATGAGGAGCGGTGCGAGGGCAAAGACTGGGATAGCCTGAGAGGCCACAAGCAGCGGGGAAAGAGCACGTTCTACAATCTTGTGATAAAACATGGAAGTAGCAAGCGGCACAGCCACAGCTAAAGCCAACGCTAACCCGAGGAGGATCTCGGCTGCCGTGGTCATGGCATGAGTGAACAAGATTGACGCCTGTAAAAAGGAAACTGCGAAGACGCGCGATGGCGGAGGTAGTATGAAGGGCTGAACGTTGAAGAGACGGCATCCCACTTCCCAGACTATGAAAAACGCACAGAGCGGAACGAGTGCTGCTGATCTATTGTGCAACTGTCAATTCCCTCTTCAGCTCAGAGAGCACAACCTCTTTGTAGCGTCCTATCTCCGGATCAGAGGGTCTGCGCGGCTTCGGCGAGGTGATGTGGATGTGCTCGAGAGGCCTCATTGGAGAGGACGAAAGGATGACGACGTCGTCGGCCAGAAGGAGAGCCTCTTCGACGTCGTGGGTGATCATCAAGACGGTTTTCCCGAACTCGAGTTGCAGGTTCAAGAGCTCTTCCTGGAGTATGCTCCTCGTCAATGCGTCGAGGGCGGAGAGCGGCTCGTCGAGGAGGGCCAATTCCCTATCGAACGTGAGCGTCCTCACCAATGCGGTTCTCTGGCGCATTCCGCCCGAAACCTGATGCGGCAGATAGTTTTCGAAGCCGGATAGGCCGAAGCGCGCAAAGAGGTCCCTGACGGTTTTGCGGTCATCTTCTTTTTGCCTCTTGAGAATCTTCATGGGAAGGAGCGCATTTTCTTCGAGAGAAAGCCATGGAAGGAGCAGGTCCTTTTGCTGCATATAGGCGGCAACATGCTTGAGGTCGTTTACGGTTTGACCGCCCCAAGATATCTCTCCGGAATCCATGGACAGCACCCCCATGAGCACGTCGAAAAACGTGCTTTTGCCGCAACCAGAAGGGCCGACGAGGGCGCAGAAAGCGCCGCGCGGAACCTCCAAATTCAGATCCTTAAAGACCGATAAGTCTGCGAAACTTTTGGATAGATGAGTCACTTTTAAGATATTGCCGACCTCCCTTTGTGCCGGGCATGTCGGCGGTAGGAAGGATTTGTCGAGAGGGTGCACCTTCCCTGCGCCGGTATGACCCGGATCAGGTTCCAGGGGTCGAGGTTGGCTACCTCCTCTCAGTCGGTTTTATTCGACTCCCCCGATGCGCTTTTTATATACATCTTTGTCGCCGTGTCGTCAATCGGCTGTCTTGTTTGCACGAGACCTATCTTTACCGACCAGAGGGTGCGATTGCCGATATTGTGTCCATGTCGCATCGCTGAAGATCCCTTTGAGCACGACGCCATTTGTGCCGTTTTAGCGAAACCCCATCGCCTCGGGGATCCTTATGTTAAAATAAAAACACAAAGGTGCACACATAGAGGATTTGAAGGACAAGCCTCGATATATAAAGAGGAGGGAGTATGGCATGTTTTGGAGGCGCGAGAGGGCCGAGGCCGAGGACGATGAGCAAAAGGATCTGCCGCCTGAGGAGAAACCGAGTGGGTTAAAAGAGAACAGAGAGCTGGGCAAAATTTCTCTCACCTTTCACATTGGCAACGAGAGTCAAGTTGGGCGAGTGGCCTTGCTTTTGGCCTCCACCACCTCTCCGGATGCAGAGGAGGAGTGCAAGGATCAAATAGCGGCTATGGGGTGGCGCTCTGTGGCTACAGAGGTAGGGGGGTTGGCCGGAGAGGTCCCGCATAAGCTGACGAGGGCGGTGGTGGGCGCTGCTTTGAACGGGGGGGTTGTGAGCAAGAGCAGCGGAGAGATGCATGCCTTAATGCACGCTACCGCGGAGGCTATCGGCAGTTTTATGGCGATGAGCCTCTTGGAATCCAGCGTAGGCGTTAAACTCGCTATAGTTAGAAATGACGGTTGGTTGGCTGTGGCAGTCGTCGGCGACGCGGCTTATCATGCGATGGCTCATCACGAGCGAAGCGGCTTGGGTATAATGCATATATGAAGGAGGTGACGCTCTTGAAAAAGGATATTCATCCCAAATACGATCGCTGCACAGTCGTATGCGCTTGCGGCAACACCTTTGAGACAAGGTCTACGTTGCCGGAGATAAGGGTTTCCGTTTGCTCTGAATGTCATCCATTTTATACGGGAAAGCGAGGCCGTATGGCCGAGGCCGGGCAAGTGGAGAAGTTCCAGAAGAAATATGCTGGCATAGACTACGGTCAGAAGAAAGATGCAGAAGAGGGCAGCGCAAGGGAATAGCTGTGTGTCGTTGTTAAGTCATACGCCTGAACCGGATAAGCTGGTGGCTGCGGCTGCGCGGTTGTGTTATAGTTCCTCCTCTGCCTCGAACCTCCTCGAGGGGATGGGGGTGGAGGAGGAGAAAAAGCTTATCTGCCAACTGCGGCAGAGTGGACATCTGTCCCCTTTTGAGCACGCCTCCTTTTCTTTCGCCTTGGGAGGGATCAGTCGCACGTGTTCTCACCAGCTGGTTCGCCACCGCATCGCAAGCTTCAGCCAGCAGAGCCAACGCTACGTGTCCATGAGGGAAGCACAATATGTCATGCCTTTGTCTATAAGAGATTCGGAAGCAGCTCGCAGCGTTTTTGAGGAGCATATGTCCCGTTCCAGTGTCCTTTACAGGGAGCTGGTCGAGATGGGGATCCCTAAAGAAGATGCCCGCTTTGTGCTTCCCCAGGCGTGGGAGACCCGCATGGTAGTGACGATGAATGCAAGGGAGCTCCTTCACTTCTTCGAGCTCAGGCTGTGCCGCAGGGCGCAGTGGGAGATCAGAGAAGTGGCCAGGAAAATGCTCGTTTTGGTCAGAGAGGTGGCGCCGCTTCTGTTCGAGTTAGCCGGCCCACCTTGCCTGCTTTATGGCAAATGTCCTGAAGCGCTTCCTTGTGGTCGCCCCTACGCGCATGGGGATATAGAAGCGCTGTTGAGTGAAGAATGAAGCTTGGTATATGCGGGAGAGTAGAAGACGATGGATTTGGAAGACAAACTGAATGAGGTGGAAAAAAACTACCGCGACCTTGAAGAGCGCTTGAGCGATCCCAGCGTGGCTTCTAATCCGCTTGAGGTATCCAAACTGGCCAGGCGATACGCAGAGCTCGGCCATGTGGTGAGCAAGTATAGGGAATACAAAGAGGTTGCCTCTAAGTTGCGCCAAGCACGCGAAATTCTCGAGTCCGAGAGTGACGAGGAGATGCGTCAGTTGGCGCACGAGGAGCTTCGTGCTCTGGAGCCCCAACTTGAGGAGTTGGAGGCACAGATCAAGCTCCTCTTGCTCCCCAGGGATCCGAACGACAATAGAAACGTCATAGTGGAGATACGGGCAGGCGCAGGCGGCGAGGAGGCTAGCCTCTTCGCGGCTGTGTTGTTCCGCATGTATATGCGCTACGCTGAGCGCAAAGGATGGACTACGGAGATGCTCAGCTCGAGCGAGACGGGCCTTAAAGGTTTCAAAGAGGTCATATTTCGTATCGAAGGAGAAGGCGCGTATAGCTTGCTCAAATATGAAAGCGGCGTGCATCGCGTTCAACGCGTTCCTGTGACCGAAGCGAGCGGTCGCATCCATACATCGACCGCCACTGTTGCGGTTCTGCCGGAGGCGGAAGAAGTGGATGTCCACATAGATCCGGACGATTTGAAGATTGACACCTTCCGTGCCAGCGGTGCAGGCGGACAATACGTGAACATGACAGACTCCGCCGTTCGGATAACGCATTTGCCGACAGGCATCGTCGTGACTTGCCAGGATGAGCGATCCCAGCTCAAAAATAGAGTAAAAGCCATGCAGCTTCTGAGGGCGAAACTCTATGAGATGGAAACGAAAAAGCAGGAGGACGAGCTTGCCGCCGAACGGAAGGGTCAGATCGGCACGGCCGAGCGGTCCGAGCGGATACGGACCTATAATTACCCTCAAAATCGCGTTACCGATCATCGCATAGGGCTTACGCTCTATAAACTGGACCAAATTTTAGACGGAGACCTCGATGAGCTGATCGAGGCCCTCGTAATGGCCGACCAGTCGGAGAGGCTCAAGCGGTTAGAGGCTTAACCCTTTGGTGACAGTAGCGGAAATTAGGCGTTCCCTGACGACATTATTACGAGATGGCGCAATAGACAACGCTGCATTTGAAGCGGATCTACTGTTGTGCCACGAGCTGGGTTGGAAGAGAGATCGCCTCTTTCTAAACTCGGAATACTCCCTGTCGTCACATCAGGCGGAGAGGTTGATCGCGCTGGCCAGACGAAGGGCGAATCGCGAGCCGCTCGCGTATGTGTTGGGAGAATGGGAGTTTTGGGGAATGCCGTTAGCTGTTGGGCCTGGTTGCCTTGTGCCGCGTCCGGAGACTGAGTTTTTGGTCGAAGTGGCCCTTTCCTGTTTTGAGGAGGGGCTCTTTTTAGATTGGGGCACGGGAAGCGGGTGCATAGCTGCAGCAATAGCTACGGAAAGGCCGTCGGCCCGCGGTATTGCTGTCGATGTCAGTTCTCGTGCGTTGGCCTTTGCGCGGCAAAACCTTCTTCGCTATGGATTAATCGATAGGATAGCGCTATGCTGTGAGAGCGATCCGCTTCACTTGCAATTAGACGATGCTTCTTTGGAGCTGATCGTGAGCAATCCTCCCTATATCCCTACCGGAAAGCTAAAAGGCCTCATGCCCGAGGTTTCCCTTTATGAACCGAAAGAGGCGCTGGATGGTGGGGAAGACGGGCTCGTCGCTTACAGGCCTTTGTTGAGAGCATCGTCGCGGTTTTTGCGAAGAGGCGGTTTTCTGGTCGTTGAGGTAGGCGATAAGGAACAGGCGGATGCCTTGAGGGAAATCGGTGCTGGGGTTCTGGAGTTCGTCGACTGCATGAGCGACTACGGCGGCATCCCCAGGGTGTGCTTGTGGCGCAAGGCCGATCTTTAGATGGGAGGATTGAACGAAATGGAAAAACGCGAGCTCGTTATCGTAGGAGCCGGACCAGCAGGCCTCACGGCAGCTATTTATGCCAGGCGCGCCGGCCTCGATGTATTGTTGCTGGAAAAGGGAGTGGTCGGGGGCCAAATAACGCTCACTGTTGACGTGGACAATTGGCCAGGCTTGAGGCGCGTATCCGGCGGAGAGTTGGCCGAATCTATCAGGAAACATGCAGAAGAGTTTGGGCCTGAGTTCAGGGAATCTGAGGTGAGCAAAATAGAGTCCCGAAATGGGGCCAAGGTAGTGCTCACTTCGAAGGGAGAGATCGAAGCGGAAGCCGTGATCGTAGCCAGTGGCGCCACCTTTCGCAAGCTCGGGATCCCAGGAGAGGTAGAGTTTTCGGGCCGAGGGGTAAGTTTCTGCGCAGTCTGCGACGGGCCATTCTTTAAGGATGTGCCTGTGGCGGTAGTCGGCGGAGGCAATACGGCCGTGGAAGAGGCCGATTACCTGACCAGATTCGCCTCGAAGGTCTATATAATACATCGCAGGGATAGCTTTCGCGCCGACAAGGCAGCGATTCAAAGGGCACTCTCAAACCCTAAAATAGAGGTCTTATGGAACTGCGTCGTGCAAGAGATAAAAGGTGGAGACATGGTCGAAGGGGTCGTCGTCAAGGATCTCAAGGCTGGCTCGTCATGGGAATTGCCGGTTGCAGGTGTTTTCGTCTTTGTGGGTCTCATCCCGAGTTCTGAAGCCGTCAAAGATCTGGTCGAGACTAAAGAAGGATGGATCATCACAAATGAGGCGATGGAGACATCGGCAGAGGGGGTTTTCGCAGCCGGTGACGTGCGTCATAAATATTTGAGACAAGCCGTCACTGCTGCTGGAGACGGAGCCACTGCTGCCATGGCGGCATATTCTTATATATCTCAACAGCTTTACTGGCAGAAGCTGCTCTTCGGGCGGGATCACGTAGCGGCGCTCTTTTATTCTGCCATCGATGAGCCTCAAGTTAAATTGGCTGCGGATGTTGAGCAGTGGAGCGCTGAGAACAAAAAAGAAGTGATTTTAGTTGACGCCTATAAGAATGCGAAGATTAAAGATAGACTCGGGATAGACGAGCTGCCCGTTATCATCGTATTGGAGGGTGGAAAAGCTAAGGAAATGAGGCCTGTTAAAACTCTTGAAGATGTATCTTCGCTCTTTTAGAGGATTGAGGTGGGACGGTTGATAGTTACGGTAACTCTGAACCCGGCTGTGGATGAAGAGTACATGGTGCCAGAGTTTCACTTGGGCGGTTGGTTTCGTGCGTCGAGCGTAAGGCAGCTGCCTGGGGGTAAAGGCATCAACGTCTCTGTGATCCTCAAGCAGCTCAATTACGATTCCGTCGCTATGGGTTTTTTGGCGGGGTTTAATGGCGAGTATATAAGGGATGCCATGCGGAGGATGCGGATTTCCACCAATTTCGTCCATGTAAAGGGCGAGACGCGGACGAACGTATATATTGTGGATCCTGTAGGGCATATGGAAACCGGCATAGCTGCCATGGGACCTTATATATCGGAAGAAGCGCTCTCTCGATTTACCATAAATTATGATCGCATGCTCAAGCGGGCCAGTTTGGTCGCTATAGGGGGTTCTCTCCCTCCGGGCGTTCCTCAGGATTACTATCGCACGCTGGTCGAGAAGGCGAAAACAGTCGGGGTGCCGGTCTTCTTGGATGCCGCCGGGCCGCCGCTTTTCGCAGCTCTCGAACTTGTGCCCACGGCAGTTCGGATCGACCATCGCTTTATATCGGTTACGCTGGGATATCCGATCGATTCCGTGGATAAGCTCGTAGAGCGCATTTCGCAGATTCACGCTCAAGGCGTGGGATGGGCGATCACGGCGTGTGCTACGCGCAATGGTCTCGGCAATATATTTTATACCCCCAATGGCATATATGTGGCAGAGACCGATGTCGATCAGGCGGTTTCTATGATAGGAGCCGGAGACGCTTTGATGGCCGGCCTCATTGTGGCGCACAAAGAGGGCATGGATACGGAGATGACCGTTCGCTTCGCCATGGCTTGCCTTTGGGAGGAGATCGCACACCCCGGTCATGGCATTGGAGGTATAGACAGGGTGAAATCGCTCATTTCGCAGGTTCGCCTCGAAAAGTTGGATTAGGAGTGATGGCGATGGTTATAGAGGAACTGATTGATCGAGATCTTACGGCTTTGACGGAGGACACCTCTTTAGCTGAGGCCATCGAGGTTTTGTCCATACATCGCATCTCCAGCGCGCCAGTGGTGGATTCCGATGGCAAGGTCGTGGGCATCTTGAGTGAAAAAGATATAGTGAGGGCTGCTCTGCCGGGGTATTTCGAATTGCTGCAAGATCCGACATTCATTCCGGACCTTGGACAATTCCGCTTTAGGCTGAGAAGGGTTAGCCGTGAGGCCGTAAAGAAGTATATGACTAAGAAGGTCATCGCCTTCACCGAAAACGACAGCGACTTTCATGTAGCCATGATCCTGATAAAGAACAATATCAAACGTGCCCCTGTGGTCCAAGATGGCACGTTGGTGGGCATGATAAACCGCGCAGATCTGCTGCAGCACCTCATGAGCGAAGGTAAGAACGATGCCTGAGGTTTTGTTCGTCTGTACCGGCAATACCTGTAGAAGTCCGATGGCAGCTGGTATAGTGCGATTTTTGTTGGAAGAGAAAGGGCTCGCCAATTTGTGGAGCGCGTCATCGCGAGGCTTAATGGCGGAAGATGGAGCGCCGCCGAGCGATCTGGCGGTCAAAATATTGCTTGAGGAATACGGCATAGACATCAGCTCTCACAGGGCAGCTCAACTCACAGAGTCAGATCTGGCAGCAGCGAGTTTGATCGTTGCAATGACCGTAAGCCAGGTAGAGCAGATAAAACGGCTCTTTCCCGCTCATGTCGATCGCGTCTATCTTTACGGAGCACTTGTAGATCCCAAACGGCAGATTAAAATACAGGAGTCTCAATGCCATGAGGATTTGCCCCATCCCTTCTTGTACAAGGATTACGAGGTGATCGATCCTTACGGAGGGGATGAGGAGCTTTATCGTATCGTGGCGCGTCAACTCTGGGATTACGGCAAGCGTCTTGTGGAAATGATCGAAGGGGGTAATTTTCCCTCGCCTTGTTACCGAAACTAAGAAAAGGGGGAGGGGATATAAATGGGCGGTAGTGCGCACGCCTCGGCCCAAGAAATTTACCTACAAAACCAGATAATGACAGCATCGAAAGAGAAACTTTTGCTTTTGACGTACGACATCGGCATTCGTTCTTGTGCGGTTGCAGAGGAAGCTATTTCTAAGAAAGATCGCGAATCAGCCAACACTCATCTCCAAAGGGCCCAGCGTGTCATCAGAGAGCTGATGGTAACGCTGAATGTAGAGGCGGATGAAAAGCTGGCAAAGACGTTGCTTTCGCTCTATAGCTTTATGCATGAACAGCTTGTCGAAGCCAATATCTATCTTGACTCAAACAAAGTCAAAACAGTTCGCGGCATGCTCGAAGAGCTGCGGCTTTCTTGGGAAAAAGCGATAGAAATATTGCGGAAAGAAAAAGGGGAGGTTCGCGAAGCTGCAAGTTCCAAAGTGCGGCAAATCCCTACCGGAGGGTTGAACGTTGCAGGTTGACGAGGAAAAAATCCGAGAGCTTGCCCTAAAGGAACTGAAGCTGTATATTGATCTTAATTCCCTCCTCGACGAAGAGGAGCGTTGCGTGGATCTTTCAGATGTTGAAGGGTTGATGGATGTTTTGAGGCGCAAGCAGCGCATCATCTCCGAGCAAGAGATGCTGCAAGGGCTATGGGCAGAAGTGGCCTCGGCTATGGGTATCAAAGACGGAAGAGAAAGCATATCGTTTTGGAACGCTCTGGCTCAGAGGTTGGGAGAGGAAGGTTATCGTCAGATAGTAAAGAAAGTCGAAGAGATTCGCAATCTCGTGTCTAGATTGCTTGAACGCGAAAGGGAGATCCAGTTACGTTTAGAAGGTCAAGTGGGGGAATTGCGCCAAAAGCTTTTAACTTTGCAAAAGGGCCGCCAGGCTTTTCGTGGCTATATAAAACACGACGGAGCCTCCGGTTAGCTATTTCGATCTCTGCAGTTTCGTTAGTTTTGTTGTGCGTCCTATTGCCCGCGATAGTAGCTTTTGCTGAGACGGACAAGGAATTAGCTAAGGAAATAGCACTGGGACAAAAAGTAGCTGCTCAAATAGAGCGGCAGTGGGAACGGATCGCTGATCCAAGACTTGAAGCGCGCGTAGCCATGATTTTGCAACGATTCATGCCTTCTCTGCAAAGGGACCTCCCGTATGAAGTGAGGATAATAAAAGAAGACTCACCCAATGCCTTTTCCCTGCCCGGGGGCATAATCTATGTAACGTCGGGCATGCTCGATTTCGTGAAGAGCGATGCCGAACTGGCTGGCGTTATAGCTCATGAACTGGTTCACGCTGAGAATCGCCACGTCATGATTCAGGTAGCCAGAAATCAGCGGCTGAGCCTCCTCGCTTTGGGTGTAGCGATTGCAGGTGGGGGAGAGATAGCAGCGCTGGTCTTGGGCAACGTAGCTCAAGTGGCCATAATGAACGCCTACAGCAGGGACTTGGAACGGGAGGCCGACCTCGGCGCAGCTACTTTGTTAGCTGAGAGGGGTTATCCTCCTATTGCCGTCGTCACCACTCTTGAGAGATTAGAGGCTGAAGAGTGGAAGCGCCCTTACTTCGATCCCGGCATTTATCTGGATCACCCCAGGGTAAGCGAGCGCGTAACGTATCTGATCGACTTTTTGAGGAGCAAAGGGTGGCCCATTAGAAGAAAGGAAGCCCTCCATCTTCTGCGCGTTCAAGTGCGCGCCGAAGGCAGCGAGTATGTGATGATGATCGATAATTTCCCTGTCTGGAAGGGACCCCAAAATCCCGAAACTAAGGCGCTTTTAGACGAGACGGCCTCTCGACTGGACCGGGCGCTTCAGCTTGAGACGCAACCATACGACGTCCAGGTCATTCAACTGGAAGGCGTCTCTCATCTCAAGGTGGGTCGAGATCTCGTGGCAAGCGAAGAGGAATTATTGCCGGGGATGCCTTCTTTAGAGGATTTCAGAAACTCTCTCGTTGAGGCCCTTCAGCGGAGCCGCGCGCAGCATCCCATCGCGAACTATTTGAAGTGAACCTGCCGCTTTTCATCCGCAGCTGCTATAAAATAAATGACAAAGCCTTGAGAGAGGAAGGCCTTCGTTTATGTATATAGCTTTATACAGAAAATACCGCCCGCAACGTTTTTCAGAGGTAGTGGGACAGGATAGCGTAGTGAAGGTTTTGAAGAATACTTTGAGGCGCAAAAAGGTGAGCCATGCTTATCTGTTATCTGGTCCGAGGGGTTCTGGAAAGACTACGATGGCCCGCCTGTTGGCGAAGGCGCTCAACTGTGAGCGCTTAAGCGATGACGCCGAGCCCTGCAATGCGTGCCCTTCATGCCAGTCCATAGCGAGGGGAGAAAATCTGGACGTGATGGAGATAGACGGTGCCTCCAACCGCGGCATTGACGAGGTGAGGGAGCTGAAAAGCCATGTGGCCCTCTCGCCCTTCTCTTCACGGTATAAGGTGTATATCATCGATGAGGTCCACATGCTTACGGAGGCTGCATTTAATGCTCTCCTGAAGACGCTCGAAGAACCTCCGGCTCATGTGGTCTTCACCCTCGCCACGACTGCGCCTCATAAGGTGCCGGTTACGATACGTTCGAGGTGTCAGCATCTGCCGTTTCAACGTATCTCTGCTTCTCTTATGGTGGAGCGCCTGCGGCAAGTCTGCGTCTCTGAGGACATATCCGTAGAGGAAGAGGCATTGTGGGAAATGGCGCGCCAGGCCGACGGCTCCCTTCGCGATGCCCTCTCTTTTTTAGAACAGGCGGTAGCCTTGGGCGAGGGAGACCTTACGGTAGAGGTCATAAACGATCTTTTAGGGGGAGGCAGTCGCTTTGAGCTGGAACAGCTGGTCATGTCCTTGCGGGATAGGCCGATCTCGGCGCTCAAGAAGTTTAAAGAAATGTTGAATAAGGGCCTCTCTCTCGAGAAGCTTTCCGAAGGGCTTTTTCTTCTCTTTAGGGACCTCTGGATAACCCACGAGTGGGGCGACGCAGCCTTAGCGGGGCTTGAGTTGTCCGAAGAAGAAATGCGCTTCCTGCTGGACGAAGCCCCTATGTGGGATTCAGCCTTTTTGCGCACTGCCATGCGCTTTTGCGCTAATATCATGCCCAAGGTACGCATGGGCCTTAGGGACGACGTGTTTTTAGGCATCTTCCTCGATTTGTTTTCTGATACATTAAAGTTAAGTGTCGCAGGGGGTCGGGAAACCGAAGAGACTGAGGATCAAGAGTCCTCTCTTCCTCTTGCAAGCGCCAGTGTGAAGGATGCAACTGCCGGCTGGCAAAGGGTCATGGAGCGCCTTTCGACGGACAACTTTCCCTTGTATTGCGCCATGCTATCTGCGGAAGTAGGACTGGCTTTGGGGGCAGTCATCATCTCCTTCCCCGATGACCACCCCTTTGACTTTCATGCGGCTGCAGCGGCGCGCTGTGCTGGACAACTGATTTCCCTCTGCAAGGAAGAATTGAACGCCGAATCGGTGGAATTGCGATGGAAGGGGCAAGGGGTAGCGCTTGCTCCCGATCTTCCTTCATCTCCAAGCTTGCCCGCAAAGGAAGTGAGCAGTGTTACTCCGCTGGCGCCAACCTTCGCCATGCCGGAAGCCTTGAAAGATCGTCCGCCGCGCGAGAAGCATAGACTTGAGCAACCCGACGGACAAAGACAGCTTCAGCAAATCCTGAGCTGGTTTGACGGCGAGATTCTTCTCGTCAAAAAGACAGAAGAGGAAGAGGAGATAAGAGGATTGGAAGGAGGAGAGGTTAACGTTGAATAAACCCTTTGTTCACCTCCATGTTCACTCGGAATATAGTTTGCTCGACGGCGCCATAAGATTAGACGAACTGGCACGCCAGGTGGCAGATTGGGGATCGCCGGCGGTTGCCATCACGGATCACGGTGTGCTCTTTGGGGCGGTAGAGTTTTATGAGCACTGCACGGCGCTGGGCTTAAAGCCGATAATAGGATGCGAGGTGTATGTCGAACCCCAGGGTCACACGCGCAGAGAAGGCAAGGAACGCAACTACCACCTCCTTTTGTTAGCGGAGAATCAAGAGGGATATCGTAACCTGGTGAAGTTGGTCTCCATAGCCAATACAGATGGTTTTTATTATAAACCGCGCATAGATTACGAGCTCCTCTCCCGCTACGCCAAGGGGCTGATTGGCTCTTCGGCCTGTATTGCTGGTGAGGTTCCCTCTCTGATCCTGGAGGGGAAGAAAAAAGAAGCCACAGAAAAGGCGGCACTGTATAACGAAATATTGGGGAAGGGCAATTTCTTTCTCGAGATCATGCCTAACTCTCTACCCGAGCAGGCCATTGCCAACACAGCCCTGGTAGAGATGTCCCGCAGCACGGGCATACCCCTCATCGCCACCAACGATGCACACTATCTCAGGGCAGAGGATGCAGACTGGCACGAGGTGCTCCTCTGCGTACAAACCAACAGCACTGTCGACGATCCCAACAGGTACAAGTTCGGATGCAAGGACTTCTATTTGCGTTCGCCTGAAGAGATGTGGAATTTGTTAGGAAGCGAAGTGCCTGAGGCTTTGAATAACACATTGGAAGTACAGGAACGATGCCATGTGGCGTTCGAATTCGGCAAATATCGCCTGCCCAAGGTCAACCTGCCAAACGGGCAAACGGTGGAAGAAGCGCTGGAAATGGCAGCCCGTCAGGGATTGACAGCCCGCTTCAAGGGCAACCCTGTTCCAAAGCATTATGTCGACCGCCTCGAATATGAGCTCTCGGTGATAAAACGCATGGGTTTTGCCGGTTATTTCCTGATCGTGGCGGAGTTCATAGGCGCTGCGAAGGAGAGGGGCATTCCAGTAGGGCCTGGCCGAGGTTCTGCGGCTGGATCCCTTGTCGCGTACGCTTTGCGCATAACCGAGCTGGATCCGCTGCGCTACAATCTGCTCTTTGAGCGCTTCTTGAACCCCGAACGGGTGACGCTGCCCGATATCGATACCGACATATCCGACAAGAGGCGCGATGAGGTTATAAATTATGTAGTGGAAAGGTATGGCCGAGATAGAGTAGCCCAGATAATCACCTTCGACCGCATGAAGAGCAGGGCGGCTGTGCGCGATGTGGGCAGAGCTCTGAACATGTCTTATGGCGAGGTAGACCGGGTCGCCAAGCTGATCCCCATGCATGCCCACGACATCGCTAACGCCATGGAGTTATCGGCAGATCTCAAGAAGCTTTACGAAGAGCGACCTGAGGTAAAGAGGCTGCTCGATATAGCCAGCCATATTGAAGGGCTCGCCAGGCACTGCTCTCAGCATGCTGCAGGAGTGGTCATCTCCCCGGAACCGCTGGTAGAGATCGTCCCCATAAAGCGCATAGGTGACAACCAGCTCGTGACGCAGTTTTCGATGGAGCCGATCGAGAGGCTTGGCTTGGTCAAAATGGACTTTTTGGGTCTTCGTACGCTTTCTATGATCGAAGATACCTTGGCCAACATCGCAGCCAACGGAAAGGAAGTTCCGTCTTTGGACAATCTCCCTCTGGATGATGCGGCTACTTACGAGCTGCTCCAGGAGGGAGACACGATGGGCGTCTTTCAGTTGGAATCGAGCGGCATGGTACAACTTCTGAAGAAGCTGCACCCTGATTGCTTCGAAGACCTCGTAGCCGTCCTTGCGCTGTATCGCCCTGGCCCCCTGGGTAGTGGCATGGTAGATCAATACGTAGAACGCAAGCACGGCAGAACGCCGGTGGAATATCCGCTTCCAGAACTTGAAGAAGTATTAAGGGAAACCTACGGCGTTATACTGTACCAAGAGCAGGTTATGGAGATAGCCGCCAGAGCGGCAGGTTTTTCTCTGGGCGAGGCGGACATATTGCGGCGCGCCATGGGCAAGAAAAAGGCGAGCGAGATGGAGATGCAGCGGGAGCGCTTTGTGAGTGGATGCGTAGGACGCGGGATCGATCGCAAAAAAGCCGAAGAGTTATTTGACATTATAGAGGTCTTCGCCGGTTACGGTTTCAACAAATCCCACAGTGCTGCATATGCTTTGATCAGCTATCAAACAGCTTATCTGAAGGCCAATTATAGAGCCGAATTCCTGGCCGCTTTCCTATCGAGTCATATAGGTTCCCGCATGGATAAATTGGGGCGTTACGTTCGAGACGTTCGCAATGCAGGCGTCGACGTCCTCCCTCCGGACGTGAACGAGTCAGGCGCTTCATTCACTGTGGTAGGTGACGTGATTCGCTTTGGCCTCAACGCTGTAGCTAAGGTCGGCTCAAGCGCAGTTCAGGCCATCCTCCGAGCGCGCGAGGGGAAAGGAACCTTCATGTCCCTTTGGGATTTCATGACCAAAGTGGACCTCAGGACAGTCAATAGGGCTGTCATCGAAAACCTCATAAAGGCCGGCGCCTTCGATTCTCTTCACGGGAACAGGCGTGCCATGCTCGAAGCCCTGCCCGGTTTTCTGGAATCCGCTTCGCGACGTGGCCTTGAAGGTGGCCAACAGTCGCTCCTTGCCTTTGTCGAGGATGTCGAGGAACCGAAGCTTCCCGATGTGGAGGACTTCGGGTTTTATGAGAGATTGGAGTTCGAGAAGTCGGCCCTCGGCCTTTATATCTCGGGGCATCCCTTCGAAGGATACGAAAGCCGTGTAAGGCCGTACATCACATGCAATTTGGCGGATCTCCCTTATTGGAGATCTGGCGAGGTCATGGCCACAGTGGGAGGAGTTATCGTCGGCGCAAGGGAGCGCTACACCAAGAAGGGGGATCCGATGGGAATCTTAGAGATAGAGGATGGGGAGGTGAAGGCCGAGGTCGTATGCTTCCCTCGCTTGTGGCAACAAATTAAGGAAATAGCTTCAGCCGGAAGGGTAGTGATAGCTGTTGGGAAGCCCAGAGAGCGATCAGAACTCTCTATGATAGCCGAGGACGTCCTCCCATTGGAAAGGGCCGAGAGAGAGCTCACTCCGCTGGTGAAGTTGCGCGTAAACTTGGAACGGTGCCAGGAGCCGTTGGTCAGGGACTTATATCGCGAATTGAAGAGACACCCTGGCAAGGCGCCAGTATTATTGGAGTTGAGCAAAGAGTCGCTCAACGTCTTGATGCAGCTGAAGGAAATCCGCGTTGATCCAGCTCCTTCGCTCTTCGAAAAGCTAAATGGGTTCGCAAATGATGTCATAGAAGTAGTATGAAGGGGCATATCTGGAGGGATGTACGATGAAGGAAGAATTGGTCAATTATTCCGTTTTGAGCGATTATATCGTGATAAAAGCCTTAGAAAACGGGGTGACCGTGATAGGTCTTACACGGGGCGAAGAGACGCGATTTTCCCACACTGAGAAGCTCGATGCCGGAGAAGTCTGGATCTGTCAATTTACCGAGCATACATCAGCTATCAAGGTAAGAGGTAGCGCTGAGATACTAACGAAACACGGCAGGGTAGAGAGCGGAGGTAAGAGGCGTGAGGAAGGTTAAAATCGTATGCACGATAGGGCCGGCCTCCTCGAAGTATAACGTGCTTCGCTCCTTGGCGGAATTCGGCATGAGCGTGGCTCGCTTGAACTTCAGTCACGGAGATTATGAAAGCCACGGAGCGAACCTTGACCTTGTGAGGCTCGCAGAAGAGGAACTGGGGCGTCCCATTGCCACAATGTTGGATACCAAGGGCCCCGAGATCAGGACCGGCAAACTCGAAGGCGGCGGGCCCGTGTTTCTGGAAGGCGGCCAAACGTTTGTCTTGACCACAGATGAATGCTCAGGCAACGCCGAAAGGGTATCCATCAGCTACAAAGATCTTCCTAAGGAGGTTTCGCCTGGGCAAGAGATATTCATAGATGACGGCTCTATACATTTAAGAGTCGTAGAGATCAGCAAAAATGACGTAGTATGCACCGTCATCGTAGGTGGAGAATTGGGCGAGAAGAAAGGGGTTAACGTCCCTGGAGCTCACCTCTCAGTGCCGGCTCTGACCACTAAAGACAAGGAGGACATTCGCTGGGGGATTGAGCGAAATATGGACTATGTAGCAGTCTCCTTCGTGCGCACCCGTGACGACATCATGAACGTTAGGAAGACCATGGAGGAATTAGGCGGATCTATGAAGGTGGTCGCCAAGATTGAGACGAAGGAGTCTGTGAACAATCTCGAAGAGATCGTCCAGGTCGTAGATGGGGTGATGGTTGCGCGTGGTGACTTGGGGGTCGAGATGCCCACGGAAGACGTGCCTATCGTTCAAAAGAGGATCATCGATCTCTCTCGCGCCGAAGGCAAACCAGTGATAGTGGCGACGCAGATGCTCGATTCCATGATTCGCAACCCACGCCCCACGAGGGCTGAAGCCAGTGATGTTGCCAACGCCGTGCTCGACGGAGCCGATGCGGTGATGCTTTCTGGCGAGACGGCGAGCGGTAAATATCCAGCGGAAGCTGTCAAAACGATGAGCACCATCGTACTTCGCGCCGAGCAGGAGATGCGCCTTTGGCAGCGTCCGGCAACCGTTCCCATAAGGACATCCACGGTGTCGGATGCGGTGTCGCACGCCTCTGTATCCATTGCTGAGGGGATGAAAGCGAAGGCCATTATATCTCTCACCAGCAGCGGTAGCACTGCCAGGATGGTCAGCAAGTACCGCCCGCTTTGCCCTGTAATTGGCATTACCCCATCAAGTCGCACGTGGCGCGAACTCAGCCTCGTATGGGGGGTTTATCCCATTTATAAAGAAGACAGCTCAAGCGTAGATGAGGCTGTCGAGTCCTCTTTTTCGGCAGCCCTCGACGAAGGTCTAATTGAAGAAGGAGACATGGTGGTTGTGACCGCGGGCGTACCGGTGGGCATCCCTGGGACCACTAACATGGTCCAAGTGCATACCGTGGGTCGGATCCTCTTAAAGGGGATGAGCCTTATAAGGCGCAATGCTACTGGTCCGGTCCGCCTTGTGACTACGGTCGAAGAGGCTAAAAAAAAGGTGTGCCCTGGCGACATCATAGTTGTCAAGGAAGGCGTTAAAAGTTATATGCCGGTTTTTAAAAAAGCCGCGGCGATAATTGCCGAAGAGGGTGGCCTTGCCAGTTATGCTGCCATGGCGGCTTTGGAACTTGGCATTCCCTGTGTAGTGGGGGCTACAGGCGCTTCGAGTTTGCTGAAAGATGGCATGGTGGTCACTGTGGACGGTTACAGGGGCATCATCTATAAAGGCGAGGTGAAATTGCATTAAAAACGGCTTCGTGAAGGCGATCCAAATGATATTCTTAATCGAAGGTTGACCAGAAAGGATAATATATGGGGATGACGCAAGAAGTCGATGGGTTATGCCATCGAGATCAATTGAGTATTGAAAAATTACGCAGTGCTTTCCCACCGCTTGAACGTGTGCCGTCGTGGGATGAGCTCATCTTTGGCGGCGATAGCGGTTTTAAATGGAGCGCTGTCCCTTGTCCCTTTTATAAGCCNCTCAGACGGCGCGCGGGTGATCTTGGTTAAGCGTCCAGACAACCTCAGAGTCCACGGTGGCGAGATTTCTTTCCCTGGTGGAGGAGTGGAGGATGAAGACCTCTCTCCTGTTGACACGGCTCTTCGCGAAGCCGAAGAGGAGTTAGGGCTGCCCCGACATTGTGTCGTTCCTCTATCTCTTATGCCGGTAGAACACACCTATGCCAGTTCTTACGCAGTTTATCCTGTCTTGGGTTGGATAGAAGGCGTCAAGGAATTTCGCCCGAGTCCCGAAGAGGTGGTTGAGGTGATATTTTTGGATCTCGATCGCCTCGATATCGAACCAAAGATCGAGCGAGCCATCAGGAACGGTGTTGAGATATCTTATCCGGTTTATGACCTTCCTAAGGGGATGCGGATTTGGGGAGTTACGGCTCGCATATTATGGCGCATCGCAAAACGCTTGCGCGAAGATGGATACAGGTAAATGGCCCTTATAGGTGCGCATCTTTCCATTGCCGGAGGATTGTGGAAGGCCATAGAGCGGGGAGAGGAATTGGGATGTGAGGCGGCCCAGATTTTTACGAAGAATCAGCTTCAATGGCGCACCTCTCCCCTTTCTATGAATCAATGTGAACAGTTTTATAGACGCTGGCGGCGGAGTTCCGTTAGGAAGATCGTGGCCCACGCTTCATATTTGATCAACCTCTCGACCGACGGAACTCTGTGGAAGAAGAGCGTCGACTCCTTGGCGGAAGAGGTGAAACGGTGC
>Ga0067045_1029540_pt1 | contig 19937 bp, 15 predicted proteins | sample TerdegcTABiofilm_FD_59184 | JGI IMG/M metagenome (GOLD analysis project Ga0067045, IMG submission 59184) | Combined Assembly of (Gp0054472, Gp0054536) Wastewater bioreactor microbial communities from Singapore -Terephthalate degrading... | reverse complement strand
CAAACTTCTTTCCTGTATACTTTAACGATTTCTCCAAAGTAGAACACGTGATAGTTTCCCTCGGGGTATGAGCTTCCCTTAATCTTCCCGTCAAGTTTTTCAGCGTTCATTTCCTGGCTGTATACAATCCTGCACTCAAGATGCAAATCACAATCATCGATAATAGGCGTCTCCGTCGAAACCCCTTCTTTAAGTGTAAGACTGCACTCCTTGAACTTATCTATATCTCTTCCTGACTTTGTTCCGCATACGCTGAGCGTTCTGTCAAGCTGGCCCTTCAAAGGGAAGCTGACCGTGAACTCCGAAGCATCCTTGATTAGTTCGTATGTATACCGGGAATATCTAACCATTGCGGTAAAAACCGGCCTGTTCCACATATACCCCAGCGATCCCCACGCTATCGTCATGGTGTTTACTTTGTTCCCACTTTTAACAGTAAGGAAAGCTCCCTTTTGAAGCTGCTGCAAAAGTTCCTGCGAAACCTCGCAGAAGTCAAACTCTTTATACATAAAAACTCTCCTCCTTTATAATGTAACGGGACACACCGCTGCTACGCGGGTATTCCTTGCCGCGGAATGTCCCCTTTTGATTAATGTAAGGGACATTCCTTTCCTTTGAGGAATGCCCCTAATTCATAGTTGTCAGTTATCATTTGCATATTTTCCTGCGATCTGCCAACTGCGATCTATATTCTACCAACTACGAACTAGCACCTAGCACCTAGTACCTGTATCATTATAGATACTCAAACAGTTCTATTCTTTCCCCGTTTGGGCCCTTCAGAAACGCTACCTGAACTCCATTAAACAATTCTCTTATCTGCCTTGGATTTTCATTTTCAAACACAATGCCTCTGGATTTTAGATTATTCATTATTTCCGGTAAATTTTCCACCTCTATAGCTATATGGTTTATACTTCCGACGCCATCCACACCGCTTTTCGCCTTATCAGAAGCCTCAATCAACTCAACCACAAGACCGTTAAGGTTCAGAAAAGATAGATTTAACCATGATCCATCCGGTCTATCAAGTCTGGTTTCAGAAACCAGTGAAAAACCGAGGTTATTGATATAAAAATTCTTCGATGCCTCTGTGTCGCGAGTGGACAGCCCAATATGTGCAAGGCCTTTCATATTATACATGATAATACCCCCATTCCGTATGTCCAGGTATATCCATTATAATACGCCGGACTCGGCCGCGCAAGGGCTTTATCTATTCGGGACATTGGACGTCCTATCTGGTGAAGCGGGAGGAAATCCTGTCCATAATGGCAGCCATTTGGGCTCTTGTGATTATGGATGCCGGCCTGAACGTATCATCTTCAAACCCCTGAAATATACCCGAGCTATACATTTTTATTATTGCGTCATACGACCACATGCCTGAATTGACATCCTTAAACGGGTTTTCCCCAATCTCTTCCTCCTCAGCCCCAAATATCCTGCCCAGCATAACCGCCATCTGTTCCCTTGTCAGCGGGTCATCCGGGCTGAACTTATTTTTGTCGGTTCCCTGCATAATCCCGTTTTCCCATACAGCCCTTATGTCGTCATAGGCCCAGTGAGATGCACCGACGTCTTTGAAAACGTTATTGGCTTCCCTGTTATCCACGTCCAGGTTGAGGGCCCTCCTGAGGATCGCCGCGGCCTGAGCCCTTGTAAGCGTTTGGTCCGGAGCAAAGTGGGTGCTTGAAACCCCTTTCATCCAGCCTTTGCCTTCCATGCTGGCCACCGCTTCCTGCGCCCAGTGCCCCAAAGTATCAACGAACCAGTTCCCGTTCAGCCACTGCTTGTAATAATCCCAGGTATCCGCAGTTTCCTGGCCTAAACTCCAGCTTGCGGTACCCTTAAGGTTGTATTTCTGTACCAGCCTGAGCTTGTATTTAATAGATAGGTCATTTTCATACCAGATTGTATAGCTTCCTGGTGACAGCTGCTTTCCGAAAATGTTCGGAGGGTTGTCCTGCGGCCGGATAGTCACCGTTGCCTTAGGCACACCGTAATATGTGTCGAATGTGACCGTACTGCTGTAGTTGTTCAACAGTTCCTGCACCTTGCTGAGGTGGATGCCGTATCCCCCATAACTCTGGCCTGTCTTCCAGTATCTTCCGTAAAACGGTATTCCAAGAACAATTTTCCTTGGTGATACCCTTTCAACAGCATACTGTATGGACTTCTCCACAAAGGATATACTTGCCACCGGGCCGGCTTTCTCCCCCTCCGACGTTTCGTCATAGGCCATTATTACAAGGTAATCGGAATACTTGGCCAGGGCTTTATAATCATAGAATCCCTGCCAGCCGGTGGTTTTACCGGTCGGGTTTGCCGCAACGGCAACAGAGATTTCTTTATTATGGGGCAGCCTGCTCCTCAAAACCTTGATGAATTCAACGTAGTTGTCCCTGTCTGCCTCTGTCAGGTTCTCTATATCTACGCTAACACCGTCCATGTCGAATTCGTCAATTGCATCTGCTATCTGGTCCGCCAGCGTTTCCATGTTTTTAAGGGCAGCTCTTCCCACCTCGCGGTTCCAGTGGTTGCTCAGAAAAGGAACAACTTTTATGCCACGCTCCCGCATGGCTTCAATAAAACTCCTGTCAATCTTGTCCGACAGGATTAAATTTCCATCTGTACCAATGTCAAAATATGTTGGCGATATAAGGTCTAATGAGCCCATTGTCCTGTCTACGTTTCCTATATATGTTCCAGTACTTCCGAAATAGATGTAAGACATGTTAAACCTGTTGACCGTTTCTGCCTGCGCTGCAGCAGTGAATGCCAGAACCAGAACCGCTATTGCAATTACCAGTGGCCATTTTCTCATTGATTCTCCCCCTTCCAGGTTATAAAAAAATGATAAACTTAAACGGGGAGAAAAAGCAATGAACAATTTATGTTAACCAAAATAGCCTTTTAATATCCTGATTTTTTCCCAGTTACTTCGGCGATTGTTATCTTTATTATTTCTATATTCCTTACTACATTTTCCGGGTAATCATAGTGTTTTGTATCAGAGTATTTGCCCATTATGATATCCAGTGCTTTCTTCTTTTTATCCATCTCTGCAATCAGTTCTGCTTTTCCGTAGCCGATAACGCTGTAATATTTCATGCCCCATCCACATGGATTGTCATCCTTGATAATCTCGTGGTCTATATCAATCTCGAAACACACCAAACGGTTATTCTTTATCATATCAAGTTTTTTGCCTTCACGGGCAGAATGGAAGTACAGGCAGTTATCCCTATAGCCGAAATTCATCGGCACTATGTAAGGAATATTCTCATTACAAAAAGCTACCCTGCATACTTCAGCTCTGTTGATAATATCATCGATAACTAACCTGTCGGTGATTTCCTTGTCCTTCCTTCTCATAATTTGCCTCCCCTTTCATCAAATACTAATTTAAACCCTTTCCAAAAAATCCCGAATAAGTTCCATTCCCCGGTGGTAATAGTCTGGGGCTATTCCATAGGACCAACTGCAGATGTTAACTCCGGCACAAAGAAGATAGTATCCCATCTTCTCAAAAAAGCTTTCCTCTATTGCACTATACCTATTATACCCCTTCAGAAATGCCTGTTCCAGTCCAGATCCCTCTATTAAAAGGGAATAGTACAGTTCGACAATGTCTCTGTCTCTATCCCATGGAAGGCTTTGCTCAAAATCTATTATGCCCTCCACCCTCCATTCTCCGTCAATTCTGCTGACGAGAACATTCCGTTCATCATAGTCGTTATGACACAGGACAGCCTTCTCCACCCCTGAGACCTTTCTGTAGTTCTGTCTTATCACCTCTGCCGCTCTTTTATGTATCTTATGTTCCGGAAGACATTGCCCGAGAAGGTTGTTTATGGTCATCTCAGCCCTTCTGATGAATACTTCCGAATAGGTACAGCTATAGTCCAGGCTTTTACATTCCTCATCCCAGTTGCCAAAAAAATCAAAGTCTTTGAATGAATGGAGCTTCCCCAGTTCCTCACCCATCTGTTCATAGATGGATGCCCTATTATCCAGGTCGATACTATCCTTAACATTGAAGAAGATCTCCCCGTTCATGTATTCCGTAATCAACCACTCGGTGCCGTCGTCCAATACCCCGTAACCTTTTAATTCAGGGCATTTTACCCTACTGCCGGCAAGGGTTTTAAGCGATGCCACTTCCCTGTTCCACCTGTTTTTCTTAAAAAACAGCTTTAAAATCAGAGGCAGTCGCCGTCCTTTATCAAGGCGGTATACGAGATGCCTCTCCAATTCGTGGTTCCCCACCGGAGTGATTTCAAATCTCTCCCCCAGAAGGGAAAACACCACTTCCTCCAGTTTTTTTTCGCAGTAATTGTCTAACATGTTATATCACCCACACGTGTCCCCTTCATTATATCATGCTTGCCAGAACCATATAAATCGGGACGAAGGCAAGACTGACCAACGTTGAAACCGTAGCCATCACCGTTGCGTATTTATGGTCCGCACCATAGGCTTGAGCTACTATCGCCGTCTGGGTCATCACAGGCATCGCTGCCTCTATAACAAAAACCTTTTTCATCAGTATTGGCATAGCAGAGAAATTTACTAAAAAAAGAACAAGCAGTGGAGCCAGTATAAACCGGCCTGTAAGCAGCACCAACATCTCCCTGTCGGGTTTGATGCTATGAACGTCTATGGAATGTATGATAATTCCCATATACAGCATCGATAGTGGTGTTGTAAGATTTCCAATATAACCTGCAGCATCGAGCAGGAACCTTGGGACGTCAATGCTGAAAAACACCAGGGATATGCTAAGCACGAACGCTGCGAGGGGAGGCGAAAGGATTCTCTTCAGGTTATCCGCTCTAAAGAATAAAGCCTTGCCGCTCCCTGTTTCCTGCCTTATTTCATAAACCCCGATTGTCCAGAACACCACTGTATTAACTAAATAATAGAGCAATACAAAGGGTATGCTGTCTTCTCCGAACAATGCCACATTAACCGGCAGCCCAATAAAAATGGTGTTGGATAATGCAAACATCGACTGAAAAATTCCTCTTCTTTCAGCAGGAATCCTTAGAAGTTTTGCCACAAATTTGCTTAAAACATATAGCAGCATCATGGAGACAAAGGGTACCACAAGTCCGGCAGCCAGTTCAGTCAGCCTGCCCCTATCAAAGGTTGAAATCATGTTTGAAAACATAAAAGCCGGTAACGAAACCTTTATCACCATCCTAGAGAACAGCTCGGATACCTCTTCATCAAACCATCCTCTACCAGTCAGATAGTATCCCACCGACATCATAGCAAATATCGTCAAGATACTTTGCACAGCGTCAAGTATTATCATTAAGGCTTTTCCTCCCGGAGTGAAAATTGGAAAGTGCCGGACTTGCGCACCAACCATAACAGCGATTAAACAATTGCGCTTTATTTAGCATATCATCTTTTGAAGCATATTGTAAATTGAAAGATTTGTTGTAAAATTAATTTGTATATTATTTTTAAAGGAGACGATTCAAATTGGGGTGTAGAAACAAACTAAGGGTTGGGCTGACGTATAACCTGAAATCGGATGTGCTGACATTGAACGAGGACGACCAGGCTGAATTCGATGACCTTGATACGGTCAACGATATAAAGCGGGCCCTGGAATCTGCAGGCTGCATAGTATATCCCATGGAGGCAACAGGCAGCATAATAAACACAATACAATCCGAAAGAATAGATATAGTCTTCAATTTTGCAGAAGGCTTAAAAGGCAGAGGCAGGGAGGCGCAGATACCGGCGCTGCTCAATATGCTTTCGATACCTTTTACCGGCTCCGATGAAACTACCCTTGCAGTAGCTCTTGATAAGGCGCTGGCTAAAAAAGTCATAGCCCATGAAAACATTAAAACAGCCAACTTTCAGGTGTTTTTCAGCAAGAATGACAGACTGAAGAAGGGGATGAAATATCCACTCATAGTTAAGCCTAACGCTGAAGGCTCCAGCAAGGGTATTATCGACACATCGATTGCAAACAATAACCAGGAGCTTTATTCTCTGGTTGAAAGAATAGTCGTCCATTACAATCAACCGGCTCTGGTTGAGGAGTATATAGACGGACGGGAGTTCACCGTCGGCATACTGGGAAACGGAGACAATATTGAAATACTTCCGATAATGGAAATAAACTTCAACAAGGAAAATGGAAAGGGGTTTTACAGCTATAGGGTAAAGAAGCACTCGATTGACCTGCTTTCATATACGTGTCCTGCACTGCTTACACCGGACGAAGAAAGAATGATTAAGAAGTTTGCAAAGAAAGTTTACTCCGCGTTACAATGTAACGATGTCGCACGGATTGACCTTAGACTGTCAAAGGCAGACAACAAACCATATTTTATCGAGATCAACCCCTTGCCGGGATTGGCCGACGGCTTTAGTGACCTTACTCTGATAATCAGAGCCGCAGGGATGAAGTATGACGACTTAATAATCCGTATATTAAATGAAGCTCTGAAAAGGTATGGGATGGATACAATTTAAGGTATGGGGACATTAAAGGAGTAATTATGGAAAATATTGAACTTATCGCAACTTCAACCTTTGGCCTGGAAGCGCTGGTTAAAAGAGAACTGCTGAACCTGGGGTATAGTGACCTTAGTGTTGAAAACGGAAAGGTTACCTTTAAAGCAGATATCAGCGCTATTCCAACTGCCAACCTCTGGCTTCGGACTGCTGACAGGGTCCTTCTCAAGATGGGAGAATTCACCGCCCTCAGCTTTGAAGAGCTGTTTGAAAACACCAAATCCCTTCCCTGGGATGAATGGATAACTGAGGACGGTAAATTCACCGTTATTGGAAAGTCGGTGAAATCCAAACTACACAGCGTTCCGGACTGCCAGGCTATTGTTAAGAAGGCCGTTGTGGAAAGGATGAAACAAAAATACAAGACGGACTGGTTTAACGAAACCGGTCCCGAATATACCATACAGGTATCTATATTAAAAGACATAGCGACTCTGACAATCGATACCAGCGGAACCGGCCTGCATAAAAGGGGATACAGGGAAGGTGCGGTGGAAGCGCCCCTCAAGGAGACCTTAGCTGCCGCTTTAGTCCAGCTAAGCTTCTGGAACAAAGAAAGGGTTCTGCTGGACCCCTTTTGCGGCTCAGGTACAATCCCTATCGAAGCGGCTATGATAGGCCGAAATATAGCCCCCGGTTTAAACAGAACCTTTGCTTCGGAAGAATGGCCCGTGATTGGAAGGGATGCCTGGAAAAAAGCAAGAGTAGCAGCGTATAAAAGTATCGACCTTGAGACAGACCTCCATATATTCGGCTCTGATATCGACAGCAGGGCGGTTCAAACAGCACAAAATAACGCAGCCAGGTGCGGGGTGGATGACTGCATTATATTCGAAACCAAACCGGTATCCAGGGTCGAACTGGCTTCAGACTACGGTATTGCCATTTGTAACCCGCCTTACGGCGAGAGACTTGGCGAAAAATCCGAAGCGGAAAGCATCTACAAAGCGTTGGGCGAGCTTTTCAGCAATAGGCAAACCTGGTCCGTTTACGTGCTTACGTCCAACGAGGATTTTGAAGAGTTCTACGGAAGGACTGCAGACCGAAAACGCAAGCTCTATAACGGGAGGATTAAGGTGGATTACTACCAGTTTTATGGGGAAAAACCGCTTCATGAATAAATATCGGAGAACTCTATGTTTATCCTCTCTATCTGCTTATCCTTTGAAATCTCATACTCGTCAGCGTATGAGCATTTCGATGCAATGGTCCGTACCGGAAGATTTATAATAAACTCACTGCCCTTGCCAGCCTCGCTTTTTACCGTAATTCCACCCCCGTGCATCTCGGCCAGGGATTTGACAAGGGAAAGCCCGATACCGCTTCCTTCATGGTCTCGGGTAAAGGATCCGTCCACCTGCCTGAAGCGCTCAAATATAAGCTCCAGCATATCTTCCGGTATGCCAATCCCCGTATCCCTTATGCTAATCCTTACGTCCTCTCCCCCATCGTAAACATTAACCGATATCCTTCCCCCCGGTTTTGTAAACTTCACCGCATTTGACAGCAGGTTCAGCATTATCCTTTCAATCTTGTCCGGATCACACGCTGTGATCTTTTCCTCCACCTCAGTATCGAATACCAGTTCAATATCTTTGCTTTGCACAAATTCTGCAACCGAATCAACCACGTTTTCAACAATGCTCACTATATTGTGATTCTGCAAACACAACTCATAAAACCCGGAATCTATCTTGGTAATATCAATCAGGTTGTTGATCAACCTGAGCAGCCTTAAGCAGTTCTGCTTCAACACCTTTATATATCTGGAAATCTTGTCTCTATTAATGTCATCCCACCGTTCAAGCACCTGGAGGGTAGTAAACATTAACGTCAGTGGGGTTCTCAGTTCATGGGATATGTTTGCGAAAAACTCGTTCCGAAGCCGTTCATACTCCGCTGCCTCCCGGAGCAGCATATCCTTCTCATAAACCTCCTGCTGCAAAGTTGCAGCCTGCTTTCTGCCGGTAATATCCCTGACCACACAAAGCAGCTTATTCTCACCCTTCTCGGGAAAGGGAATGGTGATTACTTCAACGTCTATTACTTCACCGTTTTCCCTGACTAATTTAATCTCCATCGGTGGCACTCCGATTCCTTTCTCCTGTACCGTTTCCATCCTATCCCGGCTGGTCTGCCGGTATTCGGGATGGATGAAATCCAAGACATGCCTCCCCAAAAATGCGTTCTCATTATTTACACCCAGGACATCAACAGCGGATTTATTGGCCAAAACAATGTTCCCTCTGCTGATAACCAGTATTCCGTAAGGAGCAATATCTACCAGCTTGCGGTACCGTTCCTGGCTTTCCCTGAGAGCTGTCTCAGCCTTTTTCCTTTTACGTATATCCGAATATATAACATAGGATCCAACCTGCTCGCCGTCTAAAACTATGGGATACGTTAGTATGGAAACATCCAGAGCAGTGCCATCTTTTCTTTTTCTCCTGCTTTCCTTATAGACTGTCTTCCCGGACAGTCCCATACGTGATATCTTTTCTGTTTCCTTCTCGTAGCCCTCCGGTACAACGATATCGTTGGGACAGCATCCCTTCACTTCTTCCGGCGAGTATCCGAACATACGCTCGAACCCTTTGTTCACGTTTACTATCCTGTCGCCATTATCCACCATCGCTATTGCCTGGGGTGAGTTCTCGAACAGTTGCTGAAAATAAGCCCTCTGCAGACTGGCTTCAGCCCTTATCCTCTCGCTTTCAGTAACATCGCGTATCACCATAAGAACGGTTTCACCGAAGTCCCTGTCGTGAAATTCTGTCGCCCAGAGGTCAACGACGGCTTCTTTCCCGTCGATCCGTTTTAGCTTTGTCCTTTCCATCGGGAGCATTTCTCCCCTTCTAAGCAGTTCTTCCATCTCTTCTGTATCTTTGCAGCCGTCGCATTTTAAAAAGCCGAGTACCGATCTTCCTATCAATTCCCTGCAGTCAAAAGCTCCAATAGTCCTCACTGCGGAGCTGTTTGCAAACACAATTGTTTCACCCTTGCAGACTATTACCGCATCGGGCAGCAGTTCCACAAGCGTGCGGTATCTTTCTTCACTGTGCCTTAGGTTTTCCTCCGCCTGCTTTCGTCCGGTTATGTCAAGTATATAGGTAAGATAGTACAGAGGCTTTCCGGCAGAATTTACGGCTAAGGAACGGCTGATCTGTGTCCATACTATTCCCCCGTCTTTTTTTATGTATCTCTTCTCCATATCAAAGGATCTACGCTTTCCCTCAATCAGCTCAAGACATTTATCCAAGTCCTTTTGCATATCCTGTGGATGGGAGATGTCCATATATTCCCGCGCTTCCTTCAACTTCCGCGTCTCAGATGCCAGTTTTTGTCTGAGGATATTCAGCAAAGCAATAACGATGCCGGTTGGCAGCAAATATGACAGCACACTGGGCAGTCCGCCTAAAAAATCATCAACACCGCGTATAGATATGAAGAATATGTTACCTAGCATTCTTCCAAGCCCTCCTAATTTGTTGAAAAACCGCCAACTATTTCTCTTTCCTAACATATTCTATTAGAAGGACAAATCTCCTATTCCAATAATTCGCAATATATGACAAATACCTGCTAAAATTTATCCGGTTCGCCAGAATTCTAAACGCTATTAACAGGCAAAAAGGAATTCCCCATTACCTCAAAGAGGGAAACCGGATTTTCCGGTTTCCCTCTTTTTCGATCGTCTTAAAAGGCCATATGCTCGGTTCGCGCAATGATCTCATCCTGCAGCTTCTTGTTGAGGTTCCTGAAGTAATCGCTGTACCCCGCAACCCTTACAATGAGATTTTGATATTTTTCGGGGTTAGCCTGCGCGGCCCTCAGGGTATCCGCACTTATTACATTGAACTGGATATGGTGACCATCCATTTTGAAGTACGCCCTTATCAGGTGTGTGAGTTTTTCCAGTCCCTCTTCTCCCTCCATAACCTGGGGAGTGAACTTCTGGTTGAGCAGGGTGCCTCCTGTTTTCAGGTGGTCCATCTTTGCGGCGGATTTTATTACCGCTGTCGGTCCGTATTTGTCGACACCCTGGACCGGGGAAATACCTTCGGACAGTGGTTCTCCGGCCTTCCTGCCGTCCGGCAGCGCTCCTATGACCGACCCGAAATATATGTGGCAGGTGGTTGGGAGCATATCTATCCTGTATTTGCCGCCCTTCATGTTATTCCTGCCGTCAACCTCGTTGAAGTAAGCATCAAATACCGAAACCATGATGCTGTCCGCATAGTCATCATCGTTGCCGTATTTCGGAGCTTTGTTTATGAGCAACTGCCTGATTTTTTCATAGCCCTCAAAGTTATTGTCCAGTGCTTCTATCAGCTCTGCCATGGCAATGTTCTTATTGTCGTATACGTGATACTTTATTGCTGCCAGGCTGTCGGTGATGCTTCCTGTACCAACACCCTGGATGTAATTGGTATTGTACCTGGCGCCGCCGGCATTATAGTCCTTACCTTTTTTGATGCAGTCATCAATTATTATCGAGAGGAAGGGAGCAGGCATATACTTTGCATAGAGCGTTTCAATTATATTATTGCCCCTGATCTTTATATCTATGAAGTGGTGCATCTGTTTCTTGAACGCATCGAACAACTCATCATACGTCTCAAAGGTACACGGATCCCCTGTCTCTATTCCCAGTTTCTTCCCGGTAGCCGGATCCATCCCATTGTGAAGCGTTATTTCAAGTATCTTGGGAATGTTGAAGTATCCGGTCAGGATATACGCTTCCTTCCCAAAGGCTCCGGTTTCCACACATCCGCTGGTGCCGCCGCACCGGGCATCCTCTATACTTTTACCCTGCCGTATAAGCTCTTCCACCACAGCGTCGGTATTGAACACCGAGGGGAACCCCATACCCATCCGGATTATCTCACAGGCCTTCTTAACAAACTTATCAGGGTTTTTCCTGCTGACCTGTACATTTGTACTTGGCTGCAGAATCTTCATTTCACCTATTATTTCAAGAAGCATATAGGTTACATCGTTGACTCCGTCGGTTCCATCCGGCATTATCCCGCCAATGTTTATATTTGCAAAATCCGTATAGGTCCCGCTTTCCTGCAGCGTAACACCGACCTTGGGTGGTGCCGGCTGATTATTGAACTTGACCCAGAAACACTGGACAAGTTCCTTTGCTTCATCGCGGGTTAAGGTACCCTCTTCTGTTTCTTTCTTGTAGAAGGGATACAGGTGCTGGTCCAGTTTGCCGGGATTGAAGGAGTCCCATGTATTGAGCTCGGTTATCACCCCAAGGTGTATAAACCAATAGGCCTGTAAAGCCTCCCAGAAGCTCCTGGGTGCATTGGCGGGAACGTATGAACATACTTCGGCAATCTTCTCAAGTTCCTTTTTCCTTTTTGGGTCCTTCTCCAACTCTGCCAGTTCCCTAGCCTTTTCTGCGTGACGCTCGGCATACCTGATTATGGCATCAGCACATATAAGCATGGCCTTGAGTTCTTCCTGTTTATCATAGGCTTCGGGGTCATTTAGATAATCTATGCTGCTAAGGCTTTGCTGTATGTCCCGTTTGAAATCAAGGAAACCCTTTCTATATATCTTTCCATCGGCCACTGTATGCCCCGGCGCCCTTTGCTCCATAAATTCGGTGTATATACCGGCAAAATAGCACTCCTTCCACTCGTCGCTCATCTGGTCGAAAAGCATATCCCTAATGGATTTACCCCTCCAGTAAGGTATAATTTTCTCCTGCTGAATCTTCTTGACCTCATCGCTAACCTTGAAGGCTATCTTGTCCCTTCCATCAATTATATCCAGGTCCTCAAGGCTGTGACAGCACAGCTCAGGATATGTGGGTGCAGCCTGGGGATACGGCCCCCTCTCTCCGACTATCAGTTCCCCATCGTTAATACAGATTGTTTTATTCTCCATAAGGTGTTTAAAGGTCAATGCCCTAAGTACGGGGACCGAAACCTTCCCTGCGTACTTTTCATAGGCCTCTGTAACCAGCTCTGCCCGCTCGATGGATAACGTCGGTATTGTGTCCAGGCTCTGCTGCCTTAGTTTTGCCACCCTTTCATTCACTTGAAATCAACCTCCTATCTTGATATTTAGCCCAAGGCTTTCCAGTCTGTCTTTGATTTCTCCCATACGTTCCTGGGATGGGGGTTTTGTTTCAGGAATTTTATATTCCAAATGCAATCTTCTATATTTATCCATACCCGTATTATGGTATGGAAGAATATTCAAGCTCTTTATGCCCAATGTAAGGACAAACTCTCCTATTGCCAGCATGTCGTCGGAGCTGTCGTTAATGCCGGGGACTACCGGGACCCTTATTACAATATTGTTGTGTTTCCTTGCAAGAAGTTTCAAGTTGTTGATTATGATGTCGTTATCCACCCCTGTGTATTTTTTATGCCTAATGTTATCCATCAGTTTAATGTCATATAAGAACAGGTCTGCGTTTTCTGATATCCTGTTCACTGTCTCCCATGATGCATAACCTGATGTATCAACCGCGGTGTTTATTTGCTTTTCCTTACAGCGTTTTAAGAGTTCATCCAAAAAATCGGGCTGCATCAGGGGTTCTCCGCCGGAAAAGGTTACCCCTCCCCCGGATTCGTCAAAGAATATTGTATCCTTTTCAATTTCCTTCATCAACTCAGCGGCCGAAACCTTCCTTCCCACCATTTCCTGTGCCCCCGACGGACACTTGCTTGAACAACTGCCGCATAAATCACAGTTTTCCGTTAAAATTACCGGCATGTTATTTCTGAAAACAACCGCGCCTTTTTTACATGTTCCCGCACAATCACCGCACCGGAGGCATCTCTCTTCCCAAAAGATTATTTCCTGCCCGGGTTTTTGGCTCTCCGGGTTGTGGCACCACCAACAGTCCAAAGGACATCCTTTGAGAAAAACAGTGGTACGTATTCCCGGTCCGTCATGTATTGAGTACCTCTGCACGTTATATATGATTCCGGTCGCCAAAAGCATCACCTCTAGAAGATATTTGTGAATCCCTCCATCATTGCAGGAATTCTGATAGAATTCCTGCAATGATATATTGCAATTGCTATGCCAACCACTCCCGCAGGCTCAAAGCTTCTTTGAAACTGAGCAAGCCGGTCTTTCGGGCTGGTAACTACAAAAAAACTCAAATCGTGTCCCATAATTGGGACAGTTTGAGCTCTTTATTGGTCTGTTGTACCATTTTTAGTACATTCCTCTGTGATGGTTCGCCACGTTATGCCATGTTTTTTTATTTTATTGTGAAGCGTTTGCCGCGGAATCTTTAAAACCCTTGCTGCCTCTGCGCAGTTGCCATTAGCCGCTTCAATAGCCCGCTCAATCAATTCTTTCTCATAGGAGTTCAAGGCTTCCACCAGCGCCGGTATGGGTTTGGAATCCGAATACCGTAAATTGTTCTCTAGAGAAGACATTATGCTGTTTGATATACTTGCCGGCAGATCCCGGATGTCGATTATCTCGCTGTCTATAAAGTTCATTGTACTCTCAATGGCATATTTCAGTTCTCTGATATTACCCGGCCAGCTGTAACTGTAAAAAAGGTTCAGGGCTTCCTGGGATATACCCCTTACATTCTTATCCAGCTTGCCGTTATAGTGATGTATAAAATGCTCCACCAGAAGAGGGATATCTTCCTTTCTTTCCCTCAAGGATGGGATATTAAAAGCAATAACATTCAACCTGTAATATAGGTCCTGCCGCAACGCTTTCTTCTCCACCGACCTCAGCGGCGGTTCGTTGGTAGATGCCATAACCCTTACATCTACTTTAACGGTGTTTGTTCCCCCTATTCTTCTTATCACACCGTCCTGCAGGACTCTAAGGAGTTTCCCCTGAAGATCAATGTCCATGGAATTGATTTCATCCAGATACAATGTCCCTCCATCAGCCAGTTCAAAGAGGCCGGGTTTATCCTTGGCCCCTGTGAAGCTGCCGGAGGAGGTGCCGAACAGGATTCCCTCCAGCAGCGTATTCGGTAATGCGGCACAGTTCTGGGCGATGAAAGGTTTTCCCTTTCTCGTTTTGCTGGCGTTGTGAATTGCCTGGACGACCAACTCCTTGCCGGTCCCGGTCTCACCGTATACAAGCACCGGAGAACTGCTGTCGGCTATTCTCTGAACCTTTTCCCGGAGTTCTCTAATCATCCTGCTTTTCCCGACAATGTCTTCAAGCATATATATGGTTCCGTTCCCCTTGTATAATTCCTGGCTGCCGTCCTTTTTAAACAATTGCTTTTGCAGTGCGAAAACCTTCTCGGACAGTTCCTTTACATAGGTCAAATCCCTGTATACCTCAAGCGCCCCTATCAACTCGCCGTCGTTAATCAGAGGGATGGTGGAGGTAACGGTTGAAACAATTTTCCTCTGGTAGTTCATATAAGTCTGCACATGGTCCACCAGCGGCTTCTTGTTCCTCAGAACATAATAAAACGTACTATTTTCGGGCGTTAGTCCCGGAAATATCTCAAGTATGTTTTTGCCGATGGCTTTCTCAGGTGAAATGCCTGCAATATTCGTTGCCGGCTCATTGAAAAAGGTCACATTGGCCTTTGTGTCTACGACCAGTATACCCTCATCCAGGTGTTCAAGTATTGACTCCAGAAGAAGTTTGTAATCCATACGTTCCCCCCCTGTCACAAATCCGGTTTACAGATCACAGATCACAGTTCACAGATCACAGATGCAGGTGCTAGGTGCCAGGTGCCAGGTGCTAAATTTAGTTCGTAGTTGGTAGTTGGTAGTTGGTAGTTGGTAGTTCATAGTTGCTAAGGCAAAGTATTTAGATACTTTCTCTCTAGCTTTGCCCTGGCGTCTGCCAACTGGCAACTGTGAACTCAATCTCTGGAAACTGACAACAGGCAACTGGTAACTGCCATCCGTCAACTGGTAACTGATTCTTAGATATTCACATACATCAGGTCATTTTTGCACCATTGCAGGAACTTTTCAAAATCTCGGTAGGATATGGTTACGGTTGCCGTATTTACGTTAGGATGAAAATTCACCAGCTCGGCTTTTTTCAAATCTTCGTCCAGAACAACCTTAACCTCCTTGCTGCTGTCGTTTATCAACCCAAAGGGTGAAACTGCCCCTGTAGCCAAGCCCAGATATTTCTCAAGCCTGCCTTCAGACCCAAAGCTCAGCTTCCCGTCGCCTATCTGCCCGGCCAGATTGTTCATATCAACCTTCTTGCTGTGCTCAAGCACCACAAGGTAATGCCGCTTGCCTTTCTGGTCTCTTAAAAACAGATTTTTGCAGTGGGTGCCGGGGACATCTCTCCAGTATTCTTCAGCCTCCTCCACGGTAAATACCGGTGGGTGCTCCTTGACCGAATAGCTTATACCCAAATCCTCCAGCACTTCATAAACCCTTTTCTCGTTACCCATGCGTTTTTTGCAAACCTCCTCCGCAGTTATGTTATTAAGCCTTCTTTTCATTAGTATATATCTTTTTACAGCATTTCTTCAACCCATTCAGGAATTTCCTTGGCCTTCCCTTCAGTTACCAGATCAAACTTGATAATCTCATGTGTTTCGTTATTGACATATACGGTTTTGTCCCGGATCATAAACGGAACAGTCCCGGATTTTCTCTTTACTTCATATTATATAACTATCAGTTTACATAACAATCAATTCGAGGAGGAAAAGCAATGGCCTTTCAAGACGTTAACTGGATTCGGTCCTATGCTAATAAATTTTGTCCGACGCTTAGGAAAAAAACCTTGGAATGGTATAGACCTTCGGAGCGCATTCCCTGCTTCGTCCAGGATACTTATAAAAGTACAAAGCAAAAGCTCATGAAAATACCTGTAATAGTCCAGCTTGAAAACACCAGGGATAACCGGGTATCCGCACGGGCAGTCGCTGAGTCAGCCGGGTGCAGGTTAAAAAAAGAACTGCCTCTTATAAATTCCTTTGCTACCGAAGTAAACGCAAGCAGTTTGGAAACCCTCGTGCGGGACAGCAATGTCAGAAAAATCTGGTATGACGGTGAAGTTAAAGCGCTGTTGGACGTGGCTACGCCCTCCGTTCAATGTGTCCCTCTCTGGGAAAACAGTGTAACCGGTAAAGGAGTCACAGTAGCTGTCCTGGATACAGGGATATACAACCACCCCGATCTTGAAGGGAGAATAATCGGATTTGCAGATTTCATTAATAACGAAAAGGAGTCCTATGACGACAATGGTCACGGAACCCATGTAGCTGGAGACATCGCATCTAACGGCAGCAAATCGGACGCGCGGTACAAAGGTCCGGCACCCGAAGCTAACCTGGTTGGAGTTAAGGTTCTTAATCAGCAGGGCTCAGGCACCCTTTCTGTTCTCGTAGAAGGCATTCAATGGTGTATCGATAACAAACAGGCCTATGACATCAGGATAATAAATCTATCCCTGGGAAGCGAAGCTAAAGAGCCCTATGCGGATGATCCCATCTGCCAGGCTGTAGAAAAGGCATGGCGCTCGGATATTATAGTCTGTGTAGCGGCAGGAAACAGTGGGCCTGCCCCCAGAACAATAAACACCCCAGGAATTCATCCCAGCGTTATTACAGTGGGCGCCCTTGATGATATGAATACTGCGTATCTCAGAGACGATAACGTGGCTAATTTTTCCAGCCGGGGACCTACTGCAGACAACCTGAATAAACCCGATGTGCTTGCACCGGGCGTGAATATTATATCTCTCCGCTCACCCGGGTCAACTCTGGATAAACAGAAGAAAGGAAATAGAATCAACAAATGGTATATTTCCCTTTCCGGCACATCTATGGCAACCCCTATCTGTGCGGGAGTCATAGCCCAGATGCTTCAGGCGGACAGCTCGTTAACTCCGGACATGGTCAAGGCCCGGCTTATAGAAACGGCAAAACCCTATCCGGATATAGACAAAAACATCCAGGGCTTCGGCATCATAGATGCAAGAAATGCCGCCCGTTTGAACTGATCAAAGGGGGACCATTCCTTAAAGGAAAGGGGACACACCGCTGCTTTTAAGGTATGGGGACACACCTCTTCATTGAAACCGGGCTCTTGGGTTCGAGGAATGTCCCCGATGTATTCCTTGCCGCGGAATGTCCCCGATCGGAAAGGGGACACGCGATCTATCAGTTGCCAGTTGCCAGATGACAGATAACAGACGTCAGGGCAAGGCTATAGAGCAAAAACTTAAAACCCTAACCCGGGCGTCTGTGATCTGTGAACTGTGATCTATGGACTAGCGCCTAACACCTGGCACCTGCGATCTGCCATCTGCGATCTGCGATCTAGAATCTGTGTTCTGTGATTTGATGCTGTTGCGGCAGTGGTTTTCAGCAGCATGGTTACAATAGGTATCCGGCTGCCAGGAACGAAACAGCCGTCATAACCGCTCCCAGCACGCCAAAGGGCATCTGGGTGATAGCATGACGGAAATTGTCGCAACCCGATGCAGCGGATGACAGAATTGTTGCGTCTGAATAAAAGCATATATGGCTTCCCCATACTCCGGCAGAGCATACGGCGCCTATTGCTATGAAAGGGTTGGCGCCAATGGCTATGGATAGGGGAATCACAATCGGTAGGGCAATGACATACATGCCCCAGCTAATACCCATGATAAACTCAGTGGTTCCAAAGATTAAAAAGACAATCAGTGGTAAAAGCTGCGGGGTCATGAATCTTTTCCCTGTTTCAATCATATAGTCAATAAAGCCTATCTCTTCACCGGCGGCAGCAAATGCATAGGCCAGAACCACCATGACCAATGGCATCAACATATTTTTTATGCCTTTTATCACAGTGTCTGCAAATTCTTCCGGATCTAGCAGCCCTTGGGGAATATATAATACAAATAAAAAACCAAGAGTGGTGATTACGCCCATTTGCATATCAATATCAAAATAGAGTGTCGCTGCAACCAGTACTAAGATGGGAAGGAAGAAATTCCATACATTCGGCCTATCCGGTATCTGAATTGTCTCTCCTGCTCTTATGTCGATTTTTTCTGACCCCGGAGGGGCCAGTACGCCTGTCTCCAAAGCCCTGCGCTCTGCACTTTTCATCGGACCGAACATAGGAATGATACCAAGTACCACCAGGGGAACTATCAGAACTGCAAACCAACCGTAAAAGTTAAATGGTATGGTTCTGATAAAATATACAACCCCCTGGCCTCCCGGTGCAAACCCGTTTTGCTCCAACAGGCTGCCAATAAAAACAGCCCATGTTGAGATCGGTATCAGCACACATACCGGTGCTGCCGTAGAATCTACAACATAGGCCAGATATTCCCTCGATACTTTATGTTTATCGGTTATCGGCGCCATGCATGAGCCAACGGTTAGTGAATTTAGATAATCGTCAATAAAGATTACGCATCCGAGTACCCAAGTCCACAGTAACGTTCCTTTACGGGTTTTTGCTCTTTTTGTTACCCACTCGCCAAAGGCATAAACTCCTCCTCCCTTTTCAATCAGCGCTATGATACTACCCATCAGTCCACATACTATAAATAACCAGGCGATGTCTTCATCAAGCATCGTATTGAGCAGCATCTCGTTAATCGGCCCGAAAAATCCTAACTTGTACTTCATGATATAACCTAGCAATGCTCCAAGTGCCAGGGATTCCAGAATCCTCTTGGTATAGAATATATATACCAATAAAAATGCAGCCGGTATTAATGTCAGTATACCGTACTCTTCCACATTGTCAGGAGTCAGCACCCCTACTAAAACGAAAAGCAGCAGGATTATTCCGTAGGTTCTTAGATGCTTATGCAGGCTTTTCTTCTTTTTGTCTAACGCTTGCACCGCATTTCCCATAACCCTCATTACCTCCCCCTTTAACGAATAGTATGAAAACACCTGTGTCTGTCCCTTCAACGCAACAAGACCCACGCCGTATACTGTCTCCGCCTTTATGTCCTCAATGGCCTGGTACCTGAACAGGCTGCCACACATTCCCGGGTGACATGGAACTCTTCCTCTACTTCAGTAAGTGTCTCATCTAATTTAGCAACGATCTTATCCATTGTCTCATAGCTAATGATTCCAGGTGGTTCAATTCTGTTTGTCTTGGAACTGTTTAGGGTTCCTCCGGTCATAACTCCCCTCTTGAACAGTCCCTTGGAGACCGCCCAGCCCATTTCCGCTGTGGGGTATTCCAAACCGATAAGAAAACCTCTGCCTCTAACATCTACAAGAATAGGATGCCTTTTCTGTAGTTCTCTAACCTTCCCGATCAGGTACTCTCCTTTCACCTTGATTTGTCCAGGGATATCATTCTCCAGCGTATATTTAAGCGCTGCAATGGCAGCCGTACATGCCAGCGGATTTCCCCCGAAGGTCGGCGAGCCTAAAATCCAGGGATTGTTTTTAATATCATCCGTCCACAGATGGGGTCTTG
>Ga0067045_1004173_pt1 | contig 19950 bp, 13 predicted proteins | sample TerdegcTABiofilm_FD_59184 | JGI IMG/M metagenome (GOLD analysis project Ga0067045, IMG submission 59184) | Combined Assembly of (Gp0054472, Gp0054536) Wastewater bioreactor microbial communities from Singapore -Terephthalate degrading... | reverse complement strand
CGTGCGCGATATCGCGCGGCTACAAATGCTCGAAAAGTCCCCAACCTCCCGATTCAACCCAAACCGGGGGGATCGCGGTGGACGGTTACCTTTTCCAATGCACAGAAGCTCCTGGGTAGGTTTTCCGAGAAATTCTCTGCTGAAACACTGAAGAGAATCGAGCAAGAACTAGCCCTCATTTATGAAGGAAACGCACAGGCCAAGTCGCCGCTTTTCGCGAGGTACGCAAACAACGGATCGTTTCACACGGACTACACCCAGTATACTCCGCGAAGTCATTACGCAGCCACTTCGATAACCCGTGCCTACTTCAGGACAATGATGTATTTCGGCAGGAATAGTTATTTCTTGGAAAAGGGTCCGGGAATCACCGACGCCCTCCTGGTGATGCATCTGATGGCAGGTGAGGGAGCCGGAGGCAGACCGATCATAGCCGAGTGGCAGAGACTCATTGATATTACAGGATTCTATGCGGGCAAGTCCGATGACATTTGCTACCCCGAGTGGAGGGACTTTGTTATAAGGACGCTCGGAAAAGACAGCTTCCGTCCCGAAGATGCGTTGAACCCTGAAACTCTCAAGAAAATTTCCGATCGGCTCAACATGCTGAGACCCCCACGCATTTTCTCGGAAGCAGGTATCGGCCCAGACACAAGGCAGCAGACGAAGGAGCAACGTCTCGAAGGCGCAAAGGCATTCCGAGTCTTCGGACAGCGGTTCACTTTTGACGCCTGGGTGCTCAGTCGCCTCACGGGAGGTCTGGAAAAATCCGATGTTCGTCTGCCCTCAATGCCTTCAGCGTTGTTTGTGTCCGCGGTGTTTGGGGACAAGGCGGCGCTGGAGTCTTCTGCTCAGTATCTGAAGTCATATGAGCCTACTTTCTCGGAACGTGATCTGTCCGGCTTTTTCGACAATATGAATGCAGTTGCGGCTGACATTAAGAAGGTGAGCGACGCGGAATGGTTCAGTTCACTCAATTTTGCCTGGCTGAATGTCATCCGGAACCTTTCTGCCCCTTTTGGTGAGGGGTATCCTCTCTATATGCAGAGCCGACTGTATCCTTTGAAGCAGTTAGAGAGCTTTCTGGGGTCTTATGCGGAGCTCAAACATGACACCCTGCTCTATGAGAAACAGCCCGAAGCCGAATGCGGAGGGCCCGGACCGGAAGGGGAACCTCCGCCAGTTCCAAAAGGCTTTGTAGAGCCGAATTTGCTTTTCTGGTATGCACTGCAAAGGCTGGTTCACTTTACCAGTGACGGCTTCAGAGAGCATGGACTACTTGAAAGAGAGCGCGAGGAGTTCGGTCATCTGAGCCGATTCCAGAAGCAGGTGGACTTCTATACGGGGTTGGCAGAGAAGGAATTGCTCGGAATCGAGATCACAGCGGATGAATACGAAAGGCTCAGAACTTACTCGCTCGACTACATGGCCGAACCCCTTGATGCAGCCGAGCCTTTTCATGATCGAAAGGACAGACGTTCGGGACTCGTGGCCGACATCTACACGGACAAGACGACCGGACAAATATTGTATGAAGGGACTGCAGAGCCTTATATTATGCTCGCTCTAGTGGGAAACGAAAGCTCTCCGCGATTGACTATGGGAGTAGCCTTTAATCATTACGAGTTTACCGGCCCCCTTGGTGCCCGTTTGACCGATGCAGACTGGCAAGCCAAAGCGTACGACAACCCGAGTGCATTGCCACGGAAGAACTTCTGGTACAAAGAATTGGTTGTGAAGTAGATGCAGAAGCTCCACGCGGCCCTTCTTACACTTCTACTCGGACTCTCCTGGTGCGCCTCGGTGAACGCATCCGAGTCGTTCCCGTCTTTTTACGACGACCGTCATCTCTTTCTCTCGAAGATCGCAAAGAGTGGGGGACCGGCGTTCTCCCAGCGCATCACCGGGATTACCGTTCCGCATCATCTCGTTGCTGCGGACCTCATAGCCGAGGCTTTCTCCCGTGCTTCTGGAGGTAAGTACAGCCGAATTGTTATCCTCTCTCCCGATCACTTCAGAAGAAGCAAAACTCCTTTTTGCGTTACACGCAAACACTTTCGGACAGTTTTGGGAACGGTGAACACGGATCGGGGACCAATTCTCCAATTGCTCCAGAGCCCACTTGTTTCGGAGTCGGAACTTTTCTCTCATGAGCACGGCGTTCAGGCTCTCCTCCCTTTCATCGCGCACTATTTCCCCGATTCGAAAGTCGTTCCCGTTGCCATACGAATAGACTCAAAGCCTGAAGAATGGGATGCCTTTGCAGCGAGCATTGCCCCGATTCTCGGTTTGGATACACTTGTGGTTCAAAGTACGGACTTCTCGCATTTCCTCACCCAAGCGGAGGCGAAAGAGAGGGATCAGGAAAGTCTTCGGGTTCTGAGTCAGGGGGATCCGGAACTGGTCAAATCCCTGAAGCAACCGGAGCATCTGGACTCCAAGGCGGCGCAGTACCTTCAGATGCGTTTGCAGAGAGAAATCTTCCAGGCGAGTCCAACGGTGATGGCGAATCGAAACTCTCAGGAATACTTCGCCAAACCGCTTGCAAAGACTACCAGCTACATCGTTCAGCTATATAGCCCCGATCCATTGTATGTGGAAGCAGCAGAACATTACTGGTTCGCCGGTGACACATTCTTCGGGCGATACGTAGACAAATTTCTTTCGGACAGTGAGAGGAGGCGCAAATTAGTAGAAGACGTTCTTCGCACCACGAGGGGAGGGAAGCTTATTGTGAATCTGGAAGGCGTCGTTGCGCAAGAGTGCCCAGAAAATTCCGCTCCGAATAAATTGTGCATGAAAGCGGATATCACTGTCCAGATCCTGAAGGCATTGAACGTCACAGCGGTGAGTCTTGCGAACAATCACAGCAGAGACGGGGGAAACGAGGCCTACGCAGGAATGAAACGGCTCTTGACCGATTGCGGGATCACCGTCCTAGAAAATCGTTCCATTACGGATTTCGGAAAATTTCGACTTGCGGCATTCACAGACGTGAACAACTCACAGAAAGAGAAGTACGCTCTCCTGCGGCATGAGCACCTAAGTGACCTGGAAAACTGTCCCAATGACAAACCGATCTTCGCTTTTGTTCATTGGGGTAGAGAGTATTCGGGACGACCCGGCGCGCGAGAAGCATCTCTCGGTTCCGCGCTTCGCAGGAGAGGCGTTGAGCTGCTTATCGGTACTCACAGCCACACGGCCGGCAGACTGTCGTGCCAACTCGGAGGCTGCACCATCTTCTCCCTGGGCAACTTTATCTTTGACCAGATTGGAGAGCAAGTCTCCGGAAAGATTCTCAACGTTAGGTTCTTCCCTCAAGGGACGTACTTCCTTAAAGCACAAGGGGTCAGGCTTGTTTCTTGCTCAAGAAGGCCCCTGTCATCTCAATGACGGCCCAAATGGGTGGCCTGTCGCTTCCTTGATGAGTTGCCCTGGGAAGATCTCTCGGTCGCCGTGGATCTTGTGCAGTGCTGTGAGAGGAGTTGCCGAGGGCCGGTACTTGCCAAGGCTCATGGGGCTTGGCCATTCGCAATGAAATCTCTCCGCATGTCGCATTTGTAGGGGCGCCCCTCGTGGGCGCCCTCGATGGTGGCCTTGGGGTCGCCGCAGGTGACGGAATTCTCCGGAGAGCCAGCCCTCACAAGATGCGATTGATGTGATATCATTTGAATGTTACGGGGCTGTCGGATGACGCCTGGAGTCAGACAAAAGACCGTTCACAGGATTGCGTTGACAGCGCTGACACGCTCCCGAAGGAGTTTGACGATGACCCGCGATGAAATCCTGAGGAAACTGGAAGAGAATCGTGAAACCATCAAGGGCTTCGGCGTTCGTCGCCTCGGCATATTTGGTTCGTACGCTCGGGATGAACAAACCGAAACGAGCGATATAGATTTTCTTGTAGAGTTTGAGCGTCCCACCTTCAAGAATTATTTTGGTCTCAAGTTCTTTTTGGAAGAACTCTTTGACTGTAAAGTGGACTTGGTCTTCCACGACACTATTAAGCCTCGCATTCGCAATGCAATTCTGGAGGAAACAGTCTATGCCGAGGGACTATAGGCTCTACCTGGATGATATTCTTGAATCCTGCCGAAAGATCCGACAGTTCACGGAGGGAGCGTCTTTCCAGGAATTCAAACAAAACATCATGATGCAAGACGCAGTTATAAGGAATTTCGAGATAATAGGCGAAGCGGTGAAGCATCTGCCGGAAGAGATCAAATCTCTCTATCATGATATTCAATTGGCCGAAATCACTGGATTTCGCAACATATTGGCCCACGATATTTTGTCGTCAAATTGGAAACTGTATGGTCAGCAATTGAAGAGGGATTGCCCGATCTTGAAGAGCAGACCAAAGCGGTTCTCGGCGAGGAGTCTTGATGTTCCTCACCTACGTCATAGACAAACAGACTCACACGATACGTGAAGTGCTGGCCAGGCTGCTGAAAGAGCATAGGGGCTGCTGCTTGGACATAGTCACAGCCTGTTTCAATACGGGGGGGCAGGAAAAGAAAGACATCAAAAAACAAGGCCTGACCCCACGAAGAGAATTTCGACCCTTCTGTTCTGGAGCCGGTTCTCGCTCGAGTTATTCGGGACCCTGGGCCTCGATTCTCCCAAACCTATAGTCTTGATGCGTTGTGGTGCAATCCTGAATCTTTCCGATAGATAATTCTTCACGGATTCGGCCCGTTCCACGGATAGCAGCATGTTCCGATCATGACCTCCACGGTCGTCCGTGTGACCCTCCACGACGAGCTCAATGTCGGCAAGTTGAGGTGACGACAGGGCTTTACCAAGTTCCTGCAGTTGCTCAATCGTTTCCGGCCGGTTAAGCTGCGACGACCATTCATCAAACAATATGCTATCGAACCTCAGACGATCTTTTACTTCTGTTCGGTCGGCAAATCCCATCAGGTTGCCCAGCTCCGTCCCTCCGGACGATCTCTCGAAGTGGCTGACAATGGCTTCGGAGGTCTTGAATCCACTCACGTCATGCTTCCTGATCAGTTCAATCTTCTTTAACCCCAGAAGGGCCCTCGGGTCGTCCGGCTTCACCTGGAGCGCCTTGTTGTAGGCGTCATGGGAGTCATCGTAAAGTCCCATCACGCGGTACGTATCGCCCAGGCCGAGGTAAGCGGAAAACAGACCTCCCTTGTGCCTGAGGGCCTCCCGATACTCGGCTACCGCCATGTCCAGCAGTTGATTGAACCGTGCGACATCCTTGGTGTTCGTCGCGGCGAGCTTTTCATACGCGTCTGCAAGGTTCACATGAGCTTCGGCGAATCTGGGGCACAGTTCCACGGCTCTTTTGAACCCTGCGACTCGCTGGTGAATATCCAATGATTTCGCTGTAGAGCGATAAACATCTTCTGCTTTCCCACAGTCCGCGGCATGAGCTGGCAATATCAATGCCAAGAGCAATGCAATAGTGAACAACAATGGTGTGTCATTCTTGCCCTCAAACATATGGGTCACCGTTCACTTCGTCTCACCTACGAGCACAAAAGCGCTCCAGAAAAATGGGTGCTCAAACCCGGCATGGCGGAGCTCGGACTTCGCTGCGCTCAACGCTTCCGATTTGGACTTCCCCTGCCTGAGGTTTCTGAAGAAGCTCTTCATCAGCTCGATGGACGAGGTTTCAGAAACGGACCAAAGGCTCATAATTACGGATCTTGCTCCTGCCAGTTGAAAGGCGCGCCCCATGCTCATGACTCCTTCTCCGGCAAGTCTGAGGCCCATTCCTGTCTGACATGCAGTGAGCGCTGCCACGTCCGCGTCCATCTTGAGCGCGGCGACCTCGCTCGCAGTCAAGAGCCCGTCTGTTCCCGGGGGCACCATCGTGAGCGCAAGGACCGGTTCCATGATCCCGGGAATGCTGTTACCGGCAAACCCGTGGGTTGCAAATACTACATAATTATAAGTATCCAGCTTGGGCGCGACCTGCTGCAAAAGGGTTTCTTTGGTAGCCCGCAGTCCCAGGAGCACGTCGGTATCCATTCCATAGAGCTTGTGGAGATCTTCGGCCAGTTCACTGGTCCCGGCAAGCCGTTTCAAGCTGAGGCCACCGTCGGCTTCCTCCTCCGCTGCTGCCATGAGCCGGAAGTCGGAAGCGTTTTCATTCTTTGCCCACCGCACCGCTTCTGTCATGTGCTGTACTCTGGCATCGGTGATCGCGAACACCGGGTCTGCAACCACCAGCAGCTTCTTTCCTGACGCAGGTTTACTCATCAGGGTTCTCACAATGGTCAACGCGGTGAGAGACTGGTAGTAGGAGAAAGCGTGCAAATCTCCAGCATATATTATGCCTTGCGGATAAGGCCCCCACGGGCCGTTTTCCCAACGGGCCTCCCCCCGGACCATCAAAGCCTCAAAAGGTAGCAAAGCGAGAAAACCGTCGGGAACAATGGTAACCGGGCTTCCTTGGGGTATCTGCTTCATGGGGCGAGCAAGGAGCTTTGCATAGAGCTCTTCACCCAGCCCCACATCGAGCTGAGTCAGCCTGACCTGTTCAAAGGCCTTACGGAACCGGTACACCTCATTTTCAAGATCCAGCAGGCTTAACGGAGTGAAGTACGCGTCAAGAATCTTTTTTCCTTGAAGGAGCTTTACCCCTAAGCCCTCTCCCAAAAGATCCAACACCAGGACGTATTCATCAGGTGACACCGAGGACTGCCGCAGTCTTACAGGACGAGGATACTTGGCGGACGCATACGCAGGATAGTCTCTCCACAGCTTCTGAACAAAACTGTTGCGATCCGACTCGAGGGATTTAATCTCCGCGCTGAGCTCGGCGAAGCGGTCCTTATCGGCAGATTTGGGGATGAGATTTCTGCCGTTCATGAACCCTGCCAACCGGTTGGTGAGCTCCTCTTCTTTTTCCAGGAGCTCTTTGGGGACATTGAAATTATGGCTGTCGGTTCTATCGGCCAAATTATCAGCAAATTCCCTCGATCTCGCCAGCTCGCCAGCATATAGGCTTTCCTCGGGCTTGTTTTCCTTCAGCGTTACCCTTACCAAGCCTTTTGCTGGCTCAGATCTGGGGAAACCATTTATGGTGGCAGCGAAGAAATTCCTTCTCTCCGCTAGCAGCAGACTCGATCGGATCTGCTCTGTCACCTGTACAGCGGCAGAATAATAATTCTCCGCTGCTCTGAAGTCGCCTCGGGCCTCTGAAATTCTTCCGAGTCCGGTAAGAGCGGTGAAAGAATCATTGAGGCTCCCACCCTGCTCGCTCGACTCCTTCAGCTTCTCGTATTGTCTCCTTGCCTCGTCATATTGCCCCCGGAGAAAGTGCAATCTTCCCAGTGACGATTCATACCCGGCCTCTTTGACGTAGGGCTCCGCGCGGTCAAGCTGTCCCGTGTCGAGGTACAGATCTCCAACGATCTTTTTTGCCTCGTCGGTGCTCGCGCCGGCATGTGATAAGACCTCCAGCCCTTGCAGAGCACTGCTGAGGGCCTCGTCCTGTCGGCCCCATTCGGCATAGACCCTGGCCAAATTGATCAGAGCGTCCCCTTGCGCCTCCAGGTCCTTTGTCTGCCTCGCGGTTTCCAAGGCCTGATTGTAGTATTCCGCTGCTTTCTTAAATTCGCCCCAGCTCAAGCACAGGCTCCCCAGATTGTTGAGGGTGGCCAGTCTGAGGTGATTCTCCTCTTTGTTTGCGTCCAACGCCTTTTGATAGTTTTCCAGGGCCTTGTGGAAGCGTCCTCTGCTCTTTGCCACGAGCCCCAGATCGTTGTATGCTGACGCAAGGCCCTGCGCGTCACCGGTGCTTTCAAAGTCCTTGACCGATTCCCGCGCATGTCGCTCGGCAGATCGATAATCTGCCATAGCCACGAACACCCCCGAGAGGCGGAGAAGCGCGCGGGCAACGTCCGGCCGGGCTCCGGTGCGTCTGGCTATGTCCAAAGCCTTGGCGTAATGCTCGGCCGCTTTCTTGTACTGACCTGTGAAGCGATAGGTTTGTCCCAGCCTTGTGTGAGCAGACTTTTGCCCTCGCAGATCCCCTTTACTCAGAGCCACGTGCAGCTCGTTTGTAAAGAGTTTCACTGTGCTCCGAGGATCCTTCAAGACCCGTTGCTTGGTGGATTTTTCTCCCAGCGATAGCGACTCCGCAATCTTTCCGCTCGTTTTGTCGAATGTTTTCTTTGTTGCCGCCGGCGTGGATTGTTTACCACGTTGCAAGGCCTTAGGCTGGAGGGAGTCCTTTCGCTCGACCGGCTTCCTGCGCCGGACGTTATCATCTGACGTATCTTTCGGTGATTCGGTGGACCTGCGGAGCTTCCGCTTCTTGCGACGTGAGTCATCCTCGTCACTCGAGACTGCCGGATCTTTTTCGATAGCCTTCCACTGACGGGGAATTTCCTTCCTAGAAGATTTGTCGGAATCCCAGCGGAATCCTCCCAGTTGGAATTTGCCAGCAAGCACAGGGGAGGCGATGAATAAGCAGAGTATAGCCAGAATAGCTGTCAGCAGGCACCGAGGCTGTCGGCTGAGCTCTTGTGATGTCTTGTTGCCTGCCACATTTGCCATGGGATCTTCTCCACGAGGCGCACCCGGCACGTGGCATGGTGCTGCCCATTTTGGCATCCCAGGACCGAGGGCATTATCGAGGGAGATGCTTGAAGCTCAGCTTCACTATGGCGTCTGCCCGGGGGACTTTTGCCTCATTCTTCAGGGACTCGAAGAGAGCCTCCCTGTTCGTGAATGAGCTCGCGACTGCTTCCTTTGGGACAGTGAAATCTGCAAAACCCATTAGATTCAACCGTCGCTCCAACTCTTCCGATATGTCTCTCGTCTGGGCCGTCTTCCTTTTGTCCTGGGAAGCCAGGCTCAAGGTCTCGTACAGTTGCTCGATTTCCGGGTTTCTGTCCCGACTGGCCAAGAAGTACACGGTCTCTTCGCCCGGATTGTCGTCCAGCACGTACCATCGCTCTCCCTCCTTGGATGGAAGCCAATAGGTTTGCCCAGCCTTCACCGCCCCGGTTCCCTCGGTCAGCTTTGGATTGGGAAACAACCGCCCTACGGCGCCGCTTGAATCCCACCACAGGATATAGACATAACAATCAGTCTCGGGACGAAATGCAACGCCCACACGCTGACCGGATTTCAAGTGGGCACCCTCGGTGAGCGGCTTCACTTGCCGGTTCTCATCCTCGTAATAGAAGGTCACTTTGACCTTCAAGTCCTGCGAGAACGTCGGGGCAGCAAATATCGGCGTTTGTTCGGATCCTTTGGCAGCGTAAAGCTGGGGGTGCTGACGGCCCCTGGTCGCCTTCTTTGTTTGGTCATACACGTAGTCGTAAAGAGCCTTGGCAGAGATTAGACCGTCCCTGGATTCCCTGGCGGCCTCACCTCTGAGGCCTTTGAGCAGATAGTGAGTGAAAATACTATTCCCGAACTTCGGTTTCTCAAAGGATTCCTCGTCTGGCCTGCTAGACAAAATTCCGATTCGGCCTGAAATAGTATTGAACAGCGAAAAGAACCTGTCCGTCTCTTTGCTGATACTCTTTTGGATGCCAGGGCTAAATCCCCCAGAATGGCAAGCATCTGCGACGAACAGCACCCGATCGGTGTCGATTCCTTTAAACAGATTCTTATCGTTCATCATGAGCGCAGAGGCAAAGAGATTATCCATCTGAGTATCATAGGTGATGAAATAGTACTCGTTGGGAAGTTTTTCATCAGCCATACCGTGGCCCGAGAAGTAAATGATTACTATGTCGTTTCTCTTCGCCCCGAGAAGCCCTTCTCTCAAGGCTCTAGACACACTTGCTCTCGTGGCGTCTTCATTCAACAGCAAGGTGAGATGGGCGCTGGCAAAGTACTTTTCACTTTCCTTAAGGAGCTGATAAAAATCTTTGGCGTCCTTGTCCGAAATTCTAAGCGGGGGGACATTGGGATCTTGGAATTGTCTCACTCCTACTACTACCGCATACAGTGCACTCTTGCTTAAACTCAGATCATCACCGTGTGCAGAAGTAAAGGTAAAACACGACATCAGCACGATCGCGAGGACAAGACACTTTGTCACCGTTTTAACGGAGAACATCTCTGAATCCCCCTTGTTTCGTGGTGCTTCTCATGACCGCACCACACCCCTCGCTGCTCAAAACCCAAACAGTACAACTTACACTCCACGGGCGGCGGGCAGGGACGGAATCAGGCTTTCTCCTGCCATCCGTTACAGTCCTTGCATCACTGCATGCGTCGAAGCAGTTGAGCCTTTTCCTGATATTTCACTCCGTCGTCGGGCCTGCCCAACTTGTCAAGGGTGAAAGCCAAATTCTCCAGGGTAGTGGCCTTCAAGGGAATATTCTTGCAAGCCTGGTTATCTAGTAACTCGAGAGCGCGTCTGAATGCCTCCTCTGCTGATGAGTAAGCTTCATTTTGGTAGTAACCGAATCCCAACTGATTCAGCTCTACTACAGTGGGACAACTGTCCGCAGGAGCAGAAACAGCTCTGGTAACTATTACCGGTTCAGGCTCGTACTCAACGGGTGCATCATACGCAGAAGATACTTCGACGACACCACCACCGCCACCGCCTCCACCGAAGCCACCACCGAACCCTCCACCACCGCCTTTGATATTGGTGATATTCGTGGTGCTGGTTTGGTTGACATTTACGGTATTGTTGTCCCCGGATTGTTGAATGCCGCCCACGGTGTTACCCCCGCCGGTCGACACCGTACCGCCCTGGGTCTGGCTGCCAGGGCCACCACCGGATTGCACCCCACCGGTTGTAACACTGCCTGGCCCTCCGCCTGTCACATCTCCCTGGGTTTGGGTATTGCTCGCGCCTCCCTGCCCGGGAGCCGGGGTGCCTTGACCACCTGTTGCAGAGCCGCCTTGAGAGCCGGCCTGCCCTCCCTGACCGGGCGGGTTCTTAATCCCAAGACCGGGTGGGAGCCTTATTCCAAGGTCGGCTAGGTTTTTGCCACCAAGACCCGGGGCAGTCTTGATGCCAAGACCTGGTGCAGTCTTAATTCCCAGATCCCCTGCGGTTGTTGTAATCCTTGGGTCCCCTGGGGTAGCCTTTCCTGGAGTGCCTGCAGCACCTCCTGTGGGAGCAGGAGCAGTCTTGATCCCAAGACCTGGTGCGGTCTTAATTCCCAGATCCCCTGCAGTTGTCGTAACCCTTGGGTCCCCTACCTTAACCTTTCCTGGAGTGCCTGCAGTGCCTCCTGTGGGAGCAGGAGCAGTCTTGATCCCAAGAGCCGGGGCCGTCTTGACGCTAAGGCCACCGGAACCGGATGGTTGGGACGACCGATCAGCTAGGCTTGTTGGCTTTGCTTTGGTCTCATTGGCGATACTGAGGGACTTAACTTTGGATAGGTCTCGGGCAGTACTCCGAGAAGATATCGACGATGACTTGCCCGCGTCGCTTTGAGAAGATACCGGCGAGGCTTTGCCTGCCTGGCCTCCCGCGGAAGTCCTCTGGCGGACAGCAGTAGATTGGGAAGCGCCTTGGGGTTTCCCAAGCTTGTCGGTAACTCGTTTGGTGTTTGCTCGCTTTGTCTTTTCTGCGGAATTGTCTTGGGGTGTCTGCCGGACCTGGCTGCCAGGACTACCGGCCCGTTGCCGTCGTCCCTTGGAAACCAAAGAGGCATCATCGTCTTCGTCAATGACTTCCCCAGGCTCTGAGGATGCCTGAGCTCCTATATGAGAATTCTCGTCGGCTGCTGATTGAGCCCGTGCAGGCGCGGCTAACGCAGTAAACAACAGGGCTAGGGCCGCGACGACCACCAGGCTCACATGCTTGGTCATACGTGTCATGGCTCTGAACCTCCCGTCTCGCATGTTTCACATTCTGCTCTCTCATACCTGGCGGGGCGACTCACCCGCCCTTATGCAGAGTGCTCACTATCAATTGCTCGAGGCCTCTTTGAAGGCCGCCACGGTTAATTCGCACCCTTTATCTAAACTGATGCTGTCCATGCTCTTCACAAAGTCAAGGGGCGGAATCGGGCCTGCTCCAATCCGACGAAAAAAGGGACCAGGCAAATGGTCACCGTAACGATTGCCTGATCCCTTTGGATTATCTCGACCCTTCTATTCCGGTTCGCTATTGTGCGGCTTGGGTGCCACCAACCGTGACGCCTCCGCCGCCACCGCCGATGACAGGACCTTGAACTTGCTGTTGTCCGCCGCCACCGCCACCTTGGGCAGCCTGAGTTCCACCAACCGTGACGCCTCCGCCGCCACCGCCGATGACAGGACCTTGAACTTGCTGTTGTCCGCCGCCACCGCCACCTTGGGCAGCTTGAGTTCCACCGACCGTGACGCCTCCGCCGCCACCGCCGATGACAGGACCTTGAACTTGCTGTTGTCCGCCCCTACCGCCACCTTGGGCAGCTTGAGTTCCACCAACCGTTACACTTCCGGGGCCTCCTCCACCTACCACAGCGCCTTGGACTTGCTGTTGTCCTCCGCGGCGACGCCCGCCACCTTGGGCAGCTTGAGTTCCGCCCACCGTTACGCTTCCGGAGCCTCCTCCGCCTACCACAGCGCCTTGGACTTGCTGTTGTCCTCCATGGCGACGCCCGCTACCTTGAGCAGCTTGAGTTCCGCCTACCGTCACACTTCCGGGGCCTCCTCCGCCGACCACAGCGCCTTGGACTTGCTGTTGTCCTCCGCGGCGACGCCCACTACCTTGGGCAGCCTGAGTTCCACCAACCGTGACGCTCCCGGAACCACCGCCGCCGACCACAGCGCCTTGCACTTGCTGTTGTCCCCCGCGACGACGCCCACTACCTTGAACAGCTTGAGTTCCGCCTACCGTCGTACTTGGGCTAAACGCAGCACCTCCGCCACCACCGCCGCTACGGCGGCGACCTTTTTCTACCAGACTCTCGTCGGTCTGGGATGTCTGTTCCCCCACGACTTGGGCGCCTTTCCCAGTATCGGATTCTGCTCGAACCGGCGCTGCCACCATTACAACCAGCAGCAGCGCCATAAATCCAGCACCCGCCAAGATCCCCAATGTGTTCCTGTTAATTGCCATTGTCTGAATCTCCCTTCGCAATTCTTGACAGGCTCTCAATTTTTGAGCGTCCTGTCGCTGTTTGGAATCCTCGGGAACATTCATCATTTTTCGGTTCATGTATGGCACGAGCAGTGCCCGAACTGTTTGGGGACTCCCGAAGGATTCGTAAATAATTTAAGGCAATTGAACCGTTCCAATACTAATGTTCCCCCTTGATTGAAGATCAGCCCCTTGCTTCTCGAGCTTGTTGGAAGCCCGGTCGGCGTGACATTAAGCGTTGTAAGATCTTCTCACGCGCCTTTCTCGCCGTCTGGCGCCGGAAAGGATCTGCTTTCTTCAAGGAATTTAGTCGCCAATCTATTGGCGATATGGACAGTTATAATCTCCTACTTACCTAGTCTTTTCGCTGACGATGCTCACTATGCTGTGAAAGGCAAGAAGCGGAGGAAGATTTTCACAAAAATAATTTTCATGGGACAACGAGTGAATCAGTGAACTGATCAATTATCGTGCCATTTAGGCTCCAAAGTCTTCATCGCATAAAGGCTTTGGCAAAGGGCTCCATTCTTAGCAAGGCCAATAGGTTCCCGTCGTTACGCGATCCGTTTGATTTACCGGTGCCCCCAGATTCGGAAAATCAGTGAATCCACATACCATGTGGAATTGGTTCCATGGAAGCGATTCCTTGTTCCCTGATTCTTGGATCACCAGATTGGGGGGAAGCGTCTGAGATCCTTGCTCCTGGAGGCCCTCTTGATCCATGCTGGATGACCTCGGGACCGCACGCCTCTGTCTCCGAGGTGGCCGGGGCTGAAATGGGGCTTGCGTCGATGCCGGTAATCCTGTAAATTCGCGTCCGTCCGCCCCCCGGGTGGGTAGCATGACGGGGCTAACGGCAGACAGGCCCGTCCCAGTGCAGGATTTTGCTGGCGGTCCGCGTTGAGCCGGTCAAGGATTGTTGCTCTGCCCGCGGTGTGGCAAAAAGACACATTCCCAGGGAGGCATTCCCGCTGTCTTTGGTCGCGCACATGGAGCCCGGAGTCATGATGAACGTTGATTGGTCAAGAGCAGGGCTGTGAATTGGGACCTCGGGAAGAGTGTCGCGATGTTTTGGCATGAATGTTGCCCTTTCCCAAGTCGTCATGCCAGCCAAGAGGGTGTGGCGCCGGTAAGGGATCTTGGGTTCAGGAGTGAAAGGAGATGCTGAAATACAAATGCTTGCTTTGTGGAATTGAATGGGGGGATTCGCAGGCTTCGGAGTCTGAAATTTCTCATGGGTACTGTCCTGACTGCATACGAGAGAGGTACACCGAAAAGATTCATGAGGCACAATTGAGGGCTGGGTACTCTGACTGCTTCAACCGCGGGTACAACGATTGCACGGAGCTGGGCTGCTGCTTTCGGAGTGCTTGCCAAGACTATTCGGTGGTCAAGTGGAGAAAAAGACTCCTCGACGCGGTTGATACGCAAGATATGGCAGATTGCCGTTAATCGAGTGGCCGAAACTGCATTCAACGTGCGTCACGTCCTCTGCCACGCCTGTTCGGATAATTGACCTTCTCCGGGTCGAGAACCTGTGGCATCCTCCCGAAGCATGACCCTTCTGCAGATCGAGCGGGCGTTGCCATATCAAGCGGCCCCTTCATTCTCCTGTCGATTCCCTGCATCCATCGTCATTCTTGATGCGTTCAACGACAACACGATCGGCATTGACGGCCCCGGGAGAACGGTTCATACTGCGAGCCATTTAGACCATTCACACGCGATTGGAACCAAGATCCGGGGTGTGGAGGACGCGCCATATGAGTGCCGACGCCCAGCAGAGAAAAGCAATCTTGAAGTTACTGCGGGACTCGGGTGTACCGCTGACCGTGAAGCAGGTTGCCAGCACCATATCCGGTTCGGCATCCCGCAAGAATGTCGCGGCAGTCAGGACGGTTCTTGACGAGCTGAAGGCCTCCGGGGACGCTTTTGAATTTCCCCCCGAGAGAATCGACCGAGAGCCCAGGTTCGGGGGCACTTCCCCTGTGGAATGGCTCGCAGCGAGAATAGTCGACAAAATCAGAGAAGCAGGCGGCCGCGTCACTGTCCGACAAGCTCGGGAGAGCTTACCGAAGTGGGGGCAGGGGTATTTCGATCAATGCGTCGGTAAGCTGGTCAAAGAGGGGCGACTCTTCTATCTCACTGTACGCTTCAAGTATGTCCTGCTGTCTCAGCCGACACCCTTCGACCACCTGCTGCCAAGACAAGTGACAGCCTTGAAGGAGATCCTGGAACGGGTCAATCGGTTCCGCAAGAGCAGGCTCCCGCTCGAAGAGCTGCGGGCGTTCCTGGACGGATCGAATTCGGTGAAAGTCTCGAATGCCGAGAAATCAGGCCAGCCTTCAGAAGAATTGTTACGCGAATGGTATCAGAAGGACTTGCCGAGGCGAGGCGGGATTACCTCTATTCCCATATGGTGGACGTGGGGTCACTATGAATCCTGGTGTCTTTCCAAGAACATGAGACCGGATCTTGTTCAGTTTCACGACCTGATGAAAAGTCTGCATCGGACAGGCAAGATCGATTTGATTCCACACAGCATGACCCAAGAGATCCCCACACGGGAAGTCGAGCTGTCTTTGAGAGGCCAGTACGGAGAGGTCCTGTACTACTGGAAATGGGTGTGAGAGGAGCAGCATGACTGGGCAAACCGACAAGGAGAAGTATCGGAAGCTCAACCCGTTCCTCCAGAGCTCCGTCGGGGAGAATGTCATTTGGGGGGCGGATGCCAATGACTTCTGCGACGTGGAATCGATTAATGAGCATGCTTTCAAAGCATTGATCCACGACATCGAGTCAGTTGACGGAGACCAGAAAACGAGAGCACGGTTTCTCGTGGGAGCAGCCGGATCCGGAAAATCTCATTTGTTTGCCCGTCTGAGGCGAAGACTTACGAAGGGCCAGTTTGCGTTTGTCGCCAACCCCCCTACTGCTATACCTCACATTAAGCGATTTATTCTCAAGAAGGTGGTCTTTGGCATGGCGAGGCCCGTCATGGGGAGCTTAGGCTTCCTGGAGTACTCGCAGCTACAGCGCACGGTCTACACTCTCATGCAGAGAATTCTGACGCCAAAAGGATTGGATACCGGGCGAATACACCGATTTTGGAAAACGGTGAAGAGAGCCGATTATGAGAAGTTTGAAGCAAGGTTCGTGAAATATGTTTCCCGCGTCGGGCCTCTGGAAATTCCGATTCATCTGAGACGAGTCCTGTTTCGAGTGCTCGATGATGAGAGACGCGACCTGGCTGCCGCCTGGCTTTCCGGCATTGAGACTCTGAGAGAATCAGACTACCAAAGCTTGGGGGTGACGGGTCCTCTCAAAGATGACGAGGTTTCGGAGGTCTTGAACCAGTTGGGCCACCTGTCCGTTGGGGTGGGACCGATAATCCTCATTCTTGACCAGCTTGACAGCCTTCTCAGACCTGACCAGGTTCGCGAAATAGAATCTCTGATGATCGATCTTAACGACAGTAGCCGAAATTGGTACGTTATTGTTAGTCTGGTTCAGCCAAGATACGACTTTTGGCTCTCAATACTTTCCGATCCGTTTAAACAGCGATTTGGCACTTTCAGGAATGCGTCGTACATGTTGCAGACGGTTGAGTTATCGGCCCTCTCAAAGGAGCACCGGCGCCAATTAATCGAGGCGCGCCTTGCTGCAGAGGCGCTCCAGACCCAACGCGCTGCCGATGGAATTACTGACCCCTATTATCCGCTTTCTTCGTCGACGTTTCAGGAGGTTATATCTTCCGATGTGTCCACCGCAAGAATGTTGATTCAGAAGGCACTCGATGCATATTATGCCTCAATCACAGATGGGATTCCGCCTCCGACCAGGAGCCTAGCCGATTTTGTGGACCAACTTCTCGCCGCAATAAGTGTTGAACTGAGGGAGGAAGATCTCGCGGTTGATACCGCGTCCATCGCGGACCGGATCGAGGAGCTGTTAACTCTGCTCTTGATCGCAAATAAAGGCTCAACTCCCAAGAGAAGCGACGGCCCCCTGCACACGGAAGTGAACAATTTCCAGGGCGTGGACAGAATCTACACCTGCGGTGAAAGGGAAGTTCGTGTTGTGTGTTACGACGTGCAGCAAACCAGCAAGTTTCCAAGTATCCTGAAGAAATTGGTCAACGCGGCGCCAAACACGATTCTTGTTCGAGACGGACGAGTGAGCGTGTCTGGAAAAGCAACCAAGCAGAACCTGACCATTTTTCAGAAAGACAAGAAATTCTTTCATCTAAGCTTGGATCAGATACGGAATCTCCACGCTCTCGGCAATTTGCTCGCCAAGATGCGCGAGGGCGAATTCGAAAATGAGAGCACGGAACCCAAGCCGACCGAGAGGACCGTGTACGAGTGTCTGGCCGAGAAACGGGACCTGGTGGGAACGGATCTGGCGCAGACCTTATTGGCGATGATTGGCCTTGCAGAACCCCCTGACAAAGATCCCCCAGGACCCGGTGGCCAAGGTACTTCAGAGTGGAAGAGCACGTTTCCGGCAGACGATCCGGTTGTCCTAGGAATCGCAAGACTAATGGAAGCAGAACGATGGATGTCATTCGAGCGCCTGTGCGTGCGGGTCAACGCCCAAGGAGTAAACGCGCATCCCCAGCAGGTGTACGAGCGGCTACAGGGAATCCCGATATGCGACAGTGTCACCATCTATCCCAGCCATGCGAGCTTGTTGGAAGGCATCGGGATCGTGGTCTGGCATACGGAGGAATAGGATGCTTTCTCCGGAACTACTAACCCTCGAGATCAACGCGGAAGCTCGGAGGTCCATTCAAGACAAAGTTTTCCAAGCCCTTTTCCGGAGTGTCCATGATCTTCCTCCCAGAAGAACCGGCCCCAAGGGGACACCGAGCTTGACCGTCACCGAAGCCAAGGAACGGCTAGCGATGGCGCTTCCCGAATACAAGGACGTTGTGGGCAAGGCTGTTCCCGAGAGCTGGAGCGATCTACGACTAAGCCCTGTCGAAATAGGGAAGATGCTTCACGAATGGATCGAAGAATGCTCCACGTTTTTCCGCAGGGAGGGTGGGGATTGCATACGGGCCGGACTAAACGAGTCACGTGAAGAAGAGTGCTTTCGGCACGTGTGGAACTGCCTCTTCAGCCGCAAGATCCTGAGTCAGGTTCAGTCGTCCGACTTGTTACAGGATGAAAATGGACTGCAAATGTGTGATCTGGTGGTGGAATCCCTGAAAAAATGGACTCGTCACGTGTGCTCCCATCTCTGGGGCATTCGTACTGATGATTTTGTTCCGTCGGCCTTCTTCCTGGATACGGAGACCACGCTCGCTGCCGACATCAAGTACCACGGGGAGAGAATTCACCTCCGAGGCAGACCGGATGCGGTATTTCTCGATCAGCGAAAGTCTCAGATCCATGTATGGGAATACAAATTCGGGCATCAAGGCCAGATCGAATTGCAGATCGCCCAGGTCCTGATTTACATGGCATTGATCGAGGCGGCAAAAGGGTGCAGCCCCACGAGCGGCTGTCTCACCTTTTTCAGACTGGTCGAGGAGAAAGAGGCAGACCCTCGCACTGCAGAATTTTTCCACCAAAGGAGACCGAAGGAACCCTTCGATCCTCACATTGAAAAGGCGTTTGATGGGTACATGGGAAATGGGCATGCCGTGTACCAGTTGAAGGTATTCCTCACACTTGCTGCGAAACAGAGGACGCCCAAAGCGGGCATAAACTTCATGTTCTGCGGGCCGGGAGGAACGGGCAAGACAGAGCTCGCCAGAAGGACCGCGCAAGCTCTTGGCACCCCCTTTGTCAATATCCCGGCCACCGCATTCAAGAATGTGGACGATCTGGTCCAAAAGATCGATGCAGTGGTCGAGCAGAGCGGAACGCGCCCCGAGCAGGTCGGAATGGACTCCGGCTTGCCGTTGTTCCGGTACCCCCCATTGACTGTGTTTATCGACGAAGTCCATGCAATGGCCAAAAAGGCGGATGCCTATCTCAATATGCTCGAGCCCAAGGAACGAAGAGCAGTCTGCCCGGGCCGGATTTGTGATTTCGGGGAGATCGTTTTTCTCGCTGCTACCACGGATAAGGGTAAGCTTCCCTCCCCCTTCTTGTCACGATTTCGCATCATTGATCTGAGGTCCTACACCTTGGAAGAGATAGCCGAGATTGTCAGGCTTGAGATCTCTCGGTCCGGCAAGAGCGCTTCTCCGGAGGTTTGTGGAGTCTTGGCAAGAGTCGGGCGATTCATACCTCGCGTGTCCCTGGAGCGTGCACGCCAGTTCCTCGAGTATCATGAGTTCTCGCCGAAAACATACCCTCTTTCACTGGAAGGAATCCGAGAGGTCATGGGCAAATTCTGGGAGGTTGACCCCAACGGGCTGACTCCGACTGACCGGGCGTACCTTGAGGCTGTGCAAACCGGGCCGAAAGGTTTTCATACGCTGGCAACCATACTGCCGTGCGGGAAAGAAGAGATCGAGAGAGTGATCGAGCCGTACCTCGTTCAGTTGGGCGCGATCCGCCTGACGGGAAAGGGGCGTGAGATCACAGAGATAGGCCGCGCAATGCTCATTTCCCCCCTGTAGGGTAGCCTTTCAGGCTGCCATTTTTTGGTATGCAGGCTGGAAAGCCTGCACTACATGGTGCGTGACGATCCGCGGTGGGATGAATCCGGCCCTGTAGGGTAGCCTTTCAGGCTGCCATTTCTTGGTATGCAGGCTGGAAAGCCTGCACTACATGGTGCGTGGCGATCCGCGGTGGGATAAATCCGGCCCTGTAGGGTAGCCTTTTAGGCTGCCACTTCTTGGCATGCAGGCTGGAAAGCCTGCACTACATGGTGCGTGACGATCCGCGGTGGGATGAATCCGGCCCTGTAGGGTAGCCTTTTAGGCTGCCACTTCTTGGTATGCAGGCTGGAAAGCC
>Ga0067045_1029539_pt1 | contig 19958 bp, 17 predicted proteins | sample TerdegcTABiofilm_FD_59184 | JGI IMG/M metagenome (GOLD analysis project Ga0067045, IMG submission 59184) | Combined Assembly of (Gp0054472, Gp0054536) Wastewater bioreactor microbial communities from Singapore -Terephthalate degrading... | reverse complement strand
CAGTCCTGCTATTCGATGCGCAAAATCATCGAACAAGATCAGCTCTGTCCCCAGGGCCTGACCTCCTGCGGCTGGTCACTACAACCAGTCTCTACCTCACCACAGGATTCTCATCACTCTTCATCGCTGCTGGGATCAAAAGGGGCTTGACTTCGGCAGCGACATCTGCTTAGATGGGCGTTTTAGAGGTAAAACTAGGAAGTCAGGGAAGAAGTGTGAAGAGAACATACCAACCGAGCAACACACGTCGGAAAAGAACCCATGGATTCCTGGTCCGAATGCGGACCCAAGGTGGGAGGCTTGTCCTCAAGCGGAGAAGGGCAAAAGGACGCCAGCGCCTGTCGGTCTGAAACGGGTCGCTTCAGGCTGACGAGGGAAGACAGGATTCTCAGCTCATCCGACTATCGGAGAATCCTGAAACAGGGAAGACGCTACCGCGCGCCCCATTTTGTCGTTCGGATCGCCTGGAACCAGGTAGGAAGACAGCGGCTGGGACTTGCCGTAAGCAGGAAAAGTGGAAACGCTTGTGCAAGAAATCGGATCAAGAGAAGGCTCAGGGAATACTTCAGATTGAATCGGGCAAAGATGCCGCCAAACGCGGATATCGTCTTCATTCCCCAGCAGGGAGCGACGAGTTTAGAAGCGGATCGGCTCAAAGCAGAACTGGACCGCTTTTTCCAGTCCCACTTCATGAAGCAGGACGACTAGGCTTGGTAGCACTCATACGTGTCTACCAGGTGCTCATCTCCCCGCTTTTTCCGACTTCTTGCCGCTTTTACCCCACCTGTTCCGAATATGCCAGACTCGCGGTCACCAAATACGGCGTCTTCAAGGGTTCATTGCTCGCGTGCAGGCGTTTGCTCAGATGTCGTCCGTTCGGCCCCTGCGGGTTTGATCCCGTTCCATAATGAGAACTGACGGTAGCCGCTTGAATAACACAATTACCGCGATACGCGCGTCCCGCTGGGGTAGATCAGCATGGACCGAAATCTGATTCTGGCCATAGTCTTGTCAATTGCAATAATCGTGGGCTTTCAACTCCTCTTTCAGGTCTACTCGCCGCCGCCGGCCAAACCGCCTGCCCAAAAGGAAGCGCCCACAGGCCCTCCGGCTCCGCAGCCCACCGTGAGCAGAGAGGAGCTCCGTGAGGAAGAGCCTTCCGGACAACCTCCTGTCGATAAGCTGCCTATCCCTGTGTCTCGGCAACCAGAAGAGGCCGCGCCTGCAAAGGAGCTTCACGTTACCGTCGAAACCCCCGAGTATCGGGCGGTATTGTCTTCTGTCGGCGCGAAAATCGTTTCGTTCAAGCTGAAAAACTATCGAGAAGCACTGGATAGTCCCAATCTTGTGAACCTCTTTCCTCCAGGAGGAGCTGACACCTCAGGGCCGTCGATCATATTTACCCGACGGGACGAACGCTTCAACGATTCGGATTTGCGGTATCAGTACGACGGGGAATCCGCGGACATACGCCTCGATCAACGGGGTGCGAAAAAATCGATCACCTTTCGCGTATCGGTCGCAGGACTAATCATTTCCAAAACCTACACGTTCATGGAGGGCACGTACAAGGTCGGATTCGATTATGCTCTGACTAACACCACGGACGAAGCACGCAACTATCTGATCACGTTTCCGTGGAAAAAGGCGTTCAGCACCGAGCCTGATACGCGCTTCGCGTGGAACAGCGTAGAAATCCTCCTGAACAGCGAGCTCAAAGACTATTCGATAGATAAAATCCAAGGGGATGAGGAGCCGTCCGGCCGAGTTGAGTGGGCGGGATTGGGAAACGTTTACTTTTTCAAGGCCCTGGTTTTTGGGGACACTCCGGCGACGAAGGTAACTCTCTTCAAACCCACCAAGGAAGGGGTCACTGAGATAAAAGTCCGGTACGGCGCCGTTGACGTGGCACCCGGCCAGACCACGAAGAAAGCTCTCGCCCTGTATCTGGGGCCCAAGCAACGTGACGCTCTCAGGGATGCGGGCTACGGTCTGTCAGGAGCCCTGATATATAGTAATTACAAGCTCTTGGATGTGATGGCCGAGTATTTGATGAAATTCTTGAGATTCTCCCATTCGGGGTTCACGCTATTCGGCATCAAGGTTCCTGGAACTCACAATTTCGGGTGGGACATCATTCTCTTGACCATCGTTATCAAGATCCTTTTCATACCCCTGACTCACAAGAGTATGAAATCGATGAAAAAAATGCAGGAACTGCAACCGCAGCTCCAGAAGTTCAGGGAGAAATACAAGGATAATAAGGAAGAGCTCAATAAGGCCACGATGCAGCTCTTTCGCGAATACAAAGTAAGCCCGCTGAGCGGCTGTTGGCCCATGTTCGTGCAGCTACCCGTCTTCATAGCCCTATACCAGGCATTGTCCTATGCCATTGAGTTGAGGCACGCGGCGTTCATTTGCATCCCCTCTATCTACCTCTGTCTCAACGATCTCTCCGCCCCCGATCCCTACTACGTTACTCCCATTCTGATGGGCGGGACGATGGTGCTGCAGCAGTGGATGACTCCCTCAGGAGGGGACCCGACCCAGAAGAAGCTGATGCTCCTCATGCCCGTCGTCTTCACATACCTGTTCCTGACGTTCCCGTCGGGCCTCGTACTCTATTGGTTGGTTAGCAATCTCCTCCAGATAGGCCAGCAGCTCCTGACAAATAAATTTTGGAGTTAGGGTGAATGCGATCATGCAATTTCAGGAATTTACCGGAAAGACAGTGAAAGAGGCCGTCGCGAAAGCGTGCGCGGAACTCGAAACCGATGAGGCCCTCCTCGAAGTGGAAGTGCTGGAAGAAAGCACGAGAGGCTTTCTCGGAATCGTTGGACAGAGAGACGCCCGGGTCAGAGTCAGGAAACGAAATGTTCTCGAGGAGGTCCTGGGAGTGGCGGAATCCCCTTCCGGTCAGAAGCCTTTGGAGGAGGACTTTCACGGAAGCCAAGAGAATATCGAGCCATTTGCCGGTGGAAACGAGGTCGAGAATTCCCAAGACGAAGTGGAGCCGGCAGTCGACGTGGCCGACGCATTGGAGCAAGCCAGCACCGTGCTGCAGGGAGTACTTGACCGCATGCATGTGGAAGCCCAGGTACATGCCTCTGTGCAAGAGGGGGCAGTGTACCTGGACATTAAAGGGGACGGTTCGGGGCTTCTCATAGGCAAGAAGGGTCAGACCTTGGACGCGCTGCAGTTCATCGTGAGCAAAGCCGTCAACAAGACCAATGCCCCGGGCAGCAAAATCGAGATCGTCGTCGACACGGAAAATTACCGGATGCGAAAGACGGAGAGTCTTCGCGAAATGGCCTTAAAGATGAGCGAAAAGGCCAGAAAGACTTTGAAGCCTGTCTCCCTCAATCCCATGCCTCCTAACGAACGAAGGATTGTCCACCTTATCCTGGCCGAAGAGCGGGAGGTCTATACCAAGAGCTACGGGGAGGGGGCACTTCGCAGAATAATCGTGTACCCTCGCAGGGGAATGACGAGCAAGCGCCGGAGACGGTAGCAGCATACCGAAGGCGGTGCCGGTCCGCTCAGAACATCGTGGGCGGACCGAGCCTTCGGCGCTCACCCCTTACCCAATCAAGTACCATCCATGGGCCCCTCCCTTCGTCAGTTTGCCGACACCATCGTGGCAGTTTCCACTCCTCGGGGATACTCGGGAATTGGGGTCATCCGTCTCAGCGGACCTGACGCGGTGCCTATAGCGCGGCGTGTGTTCCGGGCCGCGAAAGAGAGCGGAGAATGGCCCGACCGCCGTGCGCTTTACGGGTACGCCATAGATCCGGACTCCGGTAAGATCCTGGACGACGGCATTGCCCTCACCATGAAGGGACCGGCCTCATATACCGGGGAGGATGTGGTGGAGCTCAGCCTGCACGGAAGCCCCATGGTCCTTGACATGATCACTCACCACATCGTACGCATGGGGGCCCGTCCGGCGGAACGGGGTGAGTTTACCCGCAGAGCCTTTCTCTCCGGTCGCATGGATTTGGTTCAGGCTGAGGCCGTAATCGACCTGATCGAGGCAACGAGCCCCCTCGGTGTGGAGGAAGCGAGGAGTCGTCTCGACAGGTCGCTGTCTCGAGAAATTGGAGACCTGTCCACCGCTCTCAGGGATCTCGCTGCGGACATAGACGCGTATACCGACTTCGACGAGGACGACGAGCAGCCGCCGCCCGAACCCGAACCTCGACTTCGTGCCGTGCTCTCCAAGATGGAGGAGCTCCTTGCGGATGCAGCGTCCGGCAAAATTCGGAGAGAAGGAGTGAAGACGGTGATAGTGGGGAAACCCAATGTGGGAAAATCGACACTCTTCAACCTCTTGCTCCGATCGGATCGAATGATCGTAACGCCCTATCCGGGAACCACCCGAGATCCGGTGGAAGAGCGCCTGGTGCTCGATGGCACGGCTTTTGCCCTCTGGGACACGGCAGGTATCCGGAAGCACCCGGAAACCGTGGAGGCTGAAGGGATTCGTCGAACCGTGGAGCAGATGATCTCTGCAGACCTCGTGCTGGCTGTTTTCGACGGCTCCAACGAGCTCGACGATGAAGACAGAGAGGTGCTGGAGGCGTGCCGGGAGAAAGAAGCCATCATCGTCGTCAACAAGATCGATCTCGGAACCGCGATTGACCCCGACTCACCGCAGCTCGGTCCTCGCGAGCGGATTCGCGTCAGCCTCAGCGCGATGACGGGGACGGGCCTGGATTCGCTCGTTCAGGCGCTGCAAGAGATTGGGACGAGAGTCACGGGATCCGGCCGAGACACGACCTCAGCCGCGCTTTCGCTCAGAGGCGTGCTTCTCGTAGAAAGCGCGGCCGCACCTCTGAGAGATCTCGTATCATGCATGGAAGCAGGTGAGCTCCCGGGACCGGAGATCGTCTCTCTGGAGGTCCGCCGATCTCTCCAATGCCTGGAAGAGGTCACCGGTGAGCGGGTAGACGAGGCGATTCTTGATCGGATTTTTGAACGCTTTTGCGTGGGAAAGTAGTTTTGGGAGTCTGGGGGGTGCCAGGCAGCGGTCTATTGCTAGCATTTTAACCAATAAAAGCAAGGTGATAGCCGAAAAACTTAGACCATCATGCCGCAATCTGCTTTAATAAATCATCATAAGATCTTGAGACTTAATAAAAATTAAGACTAGAAAATCCTTGACTTTCACGCCGGTTTAGGATACCCATCAGGAGCATCATGTGGAGACCCGACCCACGGGTCTTCAACCCAGCGGGGTCTAATCGGTACGGTCCGGAGAAAGTAGTTCTTTTGATAGAGAACCACGCTGCTTGTCTCGATGACGGGTTCGTTGCTCCGGCTCATCACCGTCTGGAGGTACGCTCATGGTAGCAAGGGGCACAATGAGAATTCCCTGTGCTTTGACAGCTCTAATCGTTCTCGTGATCGGGACGACCTTCGCGGGAGCGTGGGAATCCCAGTATCGTTATCCCATTAAGGTTCGCGTATCCGGAATGGATGGCGCTCACAGCACCGTGGGGCCGACGAGGATGTCGTCGAACGGCCCGGAGGACTGGGGCGTGGCAGCCGGCGCCTCCCGCTCGGAAATTTTATGCCCGAGACGCGGGTTCTCCTTTGGAATCGGAATGCGGCCGTTTTTCAGCAATCTGAGCGGCTCGACCAAGGTCGTGAGCAAGGGGGGTGAAGGCACCTATCTCAACCTTGGGGGACATCTCAGGATCCCGACAGAAAACACCCTGTGGGAGTTCTATTCCGTGCTGAGGTTGTGGGACAAGGTCTCGGTTAACCTGGAGTACGTCCCCTGGTACTGGTCGGGACCAGGGCACGCGGGAACCGACGGAAACTTTGCGGGCCTGCTTCTTCATCTCAACGATCCGATACATTCCGACTTGGAAGTCACGAGGTTCGTTCTTGGTGCGGACTATGATGTTGCGTTTGGCAGGGACGTGGTTTTCGGTCCGAACGCTGACATGAACGTGATCAAGTGGAGGCAGCGAGTTGGCAAGGACATGGGTGAAGCGGCGGACTTTACCCAAACGATTATTCAGCCATCCATCGGCGCGCACATTCGTTACGAGCCCTCCAGCACCGGCTATTTTTCCTGGTTCAAGCCGTATCTTGAGGGCCGGTTCACGTGGATGAGCTTCTACGGCCTCGGTCTCGCAACATGGGACATGGGAGCAGGTGCAGCCCCGCCGGTAAGTAGGAACGTGGATGCAGGAGTCAAGCTTGGATACAAGCAGTGGAAGCTTGACGGCAACAGGGGACGGCTCTTTGCGGACGTCACGGTGGAAGGCCCGTATCTCGACTTCGCCCTGCGGTTTTAACAGCCCTTCTCCGCCCTTTGCCACCTCGAATCCCGCGTGGTTTTCGCCTCGCGGGATTTTTCGTTGTTCGCCTTGACAGTTAATTGGGGTGCACCTAGAATGTAGGTTAACCAAATGATTAATTTTGCGGGCGGACGCGAAGCTTCGCCAAGTGGTCCAACTCGCTAATGGACATGAAGACATTCGGAAAATTCGCTAGGCAGAGGATACGAGAACTGGGCAAAAGCCAGAAAGCGTTGGCCGAGGAGCTCGGGGTGTCGCCCGCCTATGTGTCTCAAATATTTTCCGGAAAGAAAAGCCCTCCTGACCTGGGGAGGCCTCGCAACCGTCTGCAACTGAGGCTCTGGTCGGTATGTCTTCAAGCGTCAGAGGAGGAGATTCTCGAGGTTGTGAGATTCGAGCTCCATCGTTTGCCTCCTCCGCCCGAGCCGAGATTTCGAAAAATGCGCGATTTGCTCCTCATGAGCCTTAAATCGACCGAAAAAGGGTTGAGGTCGGAAATTAGGGCTCTGGAGTTGCATCCTGCGGAAGCGCGAGCGATTAGCGCCCTGGCGAAGATCTATCTTGTGTTTCTAAGAAGAAGTGACAGGTGGGACGCTGAATCAGAAGAGAGGTTCAGCGAAAGCGCCATGGAGAATCTGTGGGACCGCGAATTTGTCGAGGAAGCTCTTGTGGGGTTCTTTCAGCACCATCCCTTTCAGTGGACATGGGACCCCCTTCTCAACGACGTTCATGTACTTTCTCGGTCTCCTGCGCTGGTTGATGCAGTTTCATACATCAGAAGTCTTGGCAGAGACAGGCCTGGGCAGTTGCGCACCCTTGTAGTTCCTGTAGTGGGAGAGGTGAGTGCAGGTGAAGGTTTTGTACATCCGGGAAAAACGTTCCTCATGGATCATGCGCTAGACTGGGTGCAGCTTCCCCTTGGAATGGATTCTTCGGAAGTGCGGGGTCTCTACTGCGTCAGAGTGAAGGACGATAGCCTGCGTGAGCTTTTCGGACGAGGATCGCTCCTCTTCGTGAAGATCGATTCTTCCGGAGAGATAAGAGATGGAGATGTGGTAGTATTCAGAGCCAGTGAGAGGGCTTTTGTGAAAAGGGTCGAATTTGCAGGAGATTCCCTAATACTGAAGACCAAGAACCCTTTGCACAAGGACCTCGTGCTACGCCGATCGGATATGGATCTCCTGGAACGTGTTGTTTCAGTGATTTTCTGACGAGGGAAATCACAGGTGGAGTTTGAACGCGTACGACCCTGTGATGTGAGTGGCAGGGGGCGCGTGAGCAAGGATTGATCAGGCAAGCAGCGAGGGGTGTCCTATGGAGTTACGTCTGCGTATTAGTTGTGCCCACGCGGGCCACCATCCCCTTTCACGAGGTTGGTGAAGAGGCTGGGCGGGCGATCTCTTTTTCCGCGCGGGGTCATTCTGATAGGAAGAGTCGCGTTGCCGGTTCGAGAAAGCGAGAGTGTTCATGATTCGTAGCTGCTCGTTGGCACGGGGATTTCTTGGCTGGACGACCATCATGTTGGTGGGAACGATGTTGGGCCCGGGAATTGCCTTGGCGGACGTGGCCGCGCCCACTTCACATAGGGTGCCGCATTTCTCAGCACTAGGGTCGGGTCTTCAATATGGCTTTCCGCCTCGCATAGAGAAGGAGGGACTCAAGTTCGCCGGCCACACCATACCAGTTTCCCGGCTGGATGTGCGGAAGCGTATCCTTGAAGAAATCAACTACTTACTTCTCGACAGGCGATCGCGAGTCCTGGTCTGGCTTTCGAGAGCGGACTATTTCAAGCCGGTAACGGCAGCGGTTTTTCAGAAGTACAAGGTACCTGCGGAGTTCCTTCTCCTGGCCGCCATCGAGAGTAGCTATGATCCGCGTGCGCTCTCATCCGCCGGTGCATATGGGTACTGGCAGTTCATCAAGTCGACTGCGTTGTGCGGTCCGACCGGTTGTGACGAGTATGACTGGAGCATGAAGATCACGCCCTGGAAGGATGAGAGGGCTGACGTGGTGCGGTCCACCCATTCCGCCGCACGGTATCTGGCGTGGTTATGTCGGGTCAAGAAGGTGCAGCTCGAGAATGGGGAGTCCCGTGACGGCTTCCAGGATTGGCTTCTCACGGCCGCCGCGTATAATGCGGGGCCTGCCCGGGTTAGCCAACGGCTCAATCTTTTCGGTGCTTCCTCATACTGGGATGTGCCCCTTCCGACTGAGACGGAGAAGTATGTTCCACGCCTGATCGCTCTCTGGATCATCAGCACGAACAGGAGGTTCTACGACGTTCAGGTGCATCCTCAGCGGACCATGAGCTTCGATACCGTGGCGGATGTGCGACTCTCCAAAGACCTCTCCTTTGCTACAATGGCCAAGCTTCTTGGCACCACGCCTCGGTCCATATGGGAGCTGAACGCCCAGATTTCACCGTACAAGGCGGTCTTCCCTGCTGGAAAGGGCCGAAAGCCCATAGCCCACACCATACGGGTTCCCAAAGGGGTTGGGGAGAAGTTTCGTTCACAATTGAAGGCCCATGGGTATGTGAAGAAATGAGGGGCTCCGGGCAACCCATGCGAAAAGAGTCAGGGGCGGCACCTGATCACCAGAGCAACGCTGGGATTTACCGAAAGGTTTTCGAGCATCGCGGACGCTTCGGGAAGCAGATAGAGGATATCGTGCATGGATAGGTCGTACGTCCGATCGTCGACGGTGGCCCGGATCTCTCCCAGCAGACAACAAAGTATACGGTCGGTCCCGGGTGCAAAAGGAGGAGGGGATGCGAGCCCGGAAACGACCGTTACCATGAACGCGTCCATCTTGTTGAACGTGACCGACTCCGTTAAATGGTGCACGTGGATGCCAGACGGGTCTACCAGGGAAGAGACCGGTGCCGGCGCCCGTGCAAAAACGGCTTTGCTGTAAAGGGCGTCGGCGAGAAAGTCTCCGATCCTCATGTCGAAAGCGTGCGCGATCTTCATGAGTGTGACAAGGGTGGGGGAGGACTTGTTGAGCTCTATGGAGCTGAGATTGGAAGGCGCTATACCTGTGCGTCGGGAAAGCTCCACAAGGGAGAGCCCCTTGCCTTGTCGAAAGGCTCGTATTCGTGCCCCTACGTTGATGTGCTGATCTGTCATGAGCGACTCACAGCAGCCTCATCCTCGACGCAAAAACACAGAGCTCCCTAACTCCTTGATATGGCTTACTCCCACCACCTGCGCATCGTCGGGGTGTGGGCCCATACCTTGCGCACGATTGCCGGGTGATACGATACGGTTGTACCCCAGGCGCGTCCCTTCCCGTATCCTGTCCTGCGTTCGTGACACTCCTCGAATTTCTCCCGCGAGCCCGATCTCGCCGAACACCAGCGTGCGGGCCGGGACGATTCTGTCCGTGAAAGAAGAGAGCAGGGCGGTCGCAAGCGCCAGGTCCGTTGCGGGCTCCGTTGCTCGCACACCTCCGACCGCATTGACAAAGATGTCCTGATCGTTGAGGGTTATGCCGAGCTTCTTCTCGATGACTGCTATGACAAGCGCGAGCCTTTGAGGATCGATTCCCAGGCAAGTCCTCCGCCCTTGGCCGGGAACTGGCCCCGAGACAAGTGCCTGGATCTCAGCCAGAATCGGGCGCGTTCCCTCCACGAGCGCGGTCACGACGGACCCTGCTACGCCCTCCGGTCGCTCGGCAAGAAAGAGCTCAGAAGGGTTTGCAACCTCGGCGAGCCCGTTGTCCCGCATGTGAAAAACCCCGATCTCCGATGCCGAGCCAAAGCGGTTTTTTACGGCTCGGAGCACACGGTACGGATGCCCCCGCTCCCCCTCGAAATAGAGCACCGTGTCCACCATGTGCTCCAACAGCTTGGGGCCTGCCAACACACCGTCTTTCGTTACGTGTCCCACAATGAATGTTGCGCACCCTCCCTTCTTGGTCCACTCGAGTATTCGTCCTGCGGAATGGCGCACCTGGGACACAGTACCGGGTTGATTGTCCATCATCCGGCTGAACACGGACTGTATGGAATCGACGACCATCACTGTTGCTTGCACCTGTCCAATCCGATCGAGAATGGCTTCCAAGTCATTTTCTGCAAGGATAAGAAAGGTTCCCGAATCTACAGCCAGGCGGTTGGCACGCATCTTCAACTGTTCGAGTGATTCTTCGCCCGACACGTACAATACCGACTCGCCTCGAGCAGCAAGAGAGCCAAGGGCCTGCATCAGGAGGGTGCTTTTTCCAATGCCCGGATCGCCTCCCAGAAGGATCAGGCTCTTGCGAACGATCCCCCCTCCCAGGACGCGGTCCAACTCCTCGATTCCGGTTCGTATGCGAGCGTGCAGATCGTCAGGGATATCAACGAGAGACAACACGCTCTGCGGAATGCCGAGAGCGGGGCTGTGCGCTGATTTTGATCGTCGCGCTTCCTTTTCCACCACGGTGTTCCACTCCCCGCACCCAGGACACCGCCCCATCCACTTGGCCATCTCTCTTCCACACTCTGTGCAACTGAACAGAATGTCCGATTTCACTATCGAGCTCCCTCGTGAGTTTCTCTGTAGCTCTCTCCGTTCGGCCGGGTGTAGTTTCTCAGCCAAAGGTTTACAATAGGAGCGAGATGTGGGCAAGAGGCAGGCTCGGCGATATTCCGCGCACTGAACGTGAATGGCACTTGCGTCAGGCGTACAGCTCGCAGAGAGCACGCCCCTGGTGTAGAATGGATGCGTCTCACTGAGGAGTACGATGACCCGAATGGACGCTCGGCCCAAGAGGCCCCCACAGGACCGGAACAGGCGGTATCGCTCTCTTTCCTCCTGGCTCAAGGAAATGTTCAACGAGCCCGTGCGGAAGATCACCCTTGATGCCGGTCTGGGATGTCCAAATCGAGACGGCACGATAAGCACCAGCGGTTGCATCTACTGCAACCCTAGAGGGTCCGGGACGGGCGCTTTCAGAGAAGGGCTTACTGTCAGACAACAGATAGATCGGGGAATCGAATTTCTTTCCCGCCGCTATGGGTGTCACAAGTTCATCGCTTACTTTCAATCGTACACCAACACATATGCTGATCCCAGTCGTCTGGCCACCCTTTACCGTGAAGCTCTCTCTCGGCCTGAGGTGGTAGGGCTGGCCGTGGGTACTCGCCCGGACTGTGCTCCCGATGACGTGCTGGATCTGCTGGTGGAAGTGACGAGAGGCAGAATGCTCTGGATTGAATACGGGTTGCAATCTGTGCACGATTCCACGCTCCGGATGATAAATCGGGGTCACGATGCCCACGCGTTTTTCGACGCAGTAGAACGGACACACCAGCACGGGATTCTCACGGTGGCTCATCTCATACTCGGCCTGCCCGGAGAAGGTCTGGCGGAAATGGAGGACAGTGCCAGGGCGACAGCCGAGGCAGGCGTGCACGGCGTGAAGTTGCACCCTCTCTATGTGGTGCGAGGCACAGCCCTAGAAGATTTGTACATCCGGGGACTTTGGGAGCCAATGACCGAAGATCAGGCTATCGATGCGACCCTCTCGCTCTTGGAGATATTACCTCCTGACCTTGTGATTCATCGCTTGACGTCCGACCCACACGCCGATGAGCTCGTCGCTCCCCACTGGATGCTCGACAAGAGACGTGTACGGAATCATCTTGTGGCGGAAATGGAGCGCAAAGACATCCAGCAGGGGAGTCGGCATGCGACAGAGAGATCCCTGTGACATCACGCCTAACCCGAAGATTCTGTCGCTAGGGCTGTCTCCCATTTGTTGTAAGAGCGGCCCCTGACCGAGCTCCCTTATGCCTGCCGATGATCGAGGTCCATTTCCACGCCACAAATGCTGGTGAGGCAACGCGGAAATTCAGAGCCCATGGGATTGTGAAACTATTCTATTCGAGGACGAATATGACTTCCGCCTTGACTCGGTACTCCTGAATTGCACCGGCCTCACACATAACCCGGAATTCGGTCACCTTCATTCCCGTAATGTTCCTGAGGGTCTTGTTGGCGCGATCGAATGCTATCTTAATTGCATCGTCGAAGCTGGTCGGCGACGCCGCAATGACTTCCGTAACCCGCGCTACTCTTCCTTCTGGCATAGTACTTCCTCCCTTAACCCCGGGTTGCCTCACTGACACTAGATTAGAAGTTAGCCCTCTCTTTGTCAAACGATTCTTGGCAGCTACAGGAACGCGCATTGAAAAAAGGCACGGGCTCAATTCGCATACCGGGCAACAATCGACCACTTAGAAGGCCAGGTCTGCGTTTCCCCAACTTGTCAGCCGATAGCTCGCCGGCCTTCTCCTGCGAAGGGTAGCCACACAGATTCAATCACTGTGAGCGTGATCCACGAGGTCGAGCTTGTATCGGTCAGCCCTTTCCCGATTCCAAAGAGCGAAGCTTAGCCAATTCGGATTTGGTTAAGGGGCGCCATGTCCCTGTCGGAAGCGACCCGAGGGTAAGCGGTCCGAATGCGATCCTTCTGATTTTCCGGACTGGATTGCGGACTCTTGCGAAGATGCGCTTGATTTCGTTTTTCTTGCCTTCGAACAGAACGACCTTAATCCACGTCGACGTCTTCTGTGTCTTGATCACCGTCCAGCTCACGTCGCCGACGCGGTCGCCTTCGCCAATGCTCATTCCAGGGCGGATCATCGCCAAGCTCTTGTCATCCGGTGTTCCTTTGACTTTCACCATGTATGTACGGGGAATGTGGCTGGACGGATGGCTCATCTTCTGCGCCAGTGATCCGTCGTTGGTGAGAAGCATGAGCCCTTCCGCGTCGAAATCGAGTCTCCCTACGGTAAACAGCTTGCGCTTGAGAGGCTTTATCAGGTCTCCCACGCACGGCCTGCCCTCAGGATCGCTCATAGTCGAGACCACGAAGCGGGGCTTGTTGAACAAGTAGTACACCTTCTCTGCTTCGAGCTTGGGGATAAGCTTGCCATCAACCTTGATGTGGTCCTTGGAAGGATCGGCAGTTACCGTAGGATCCGTGACCACCTGGCCATTGAGGGTGACCCGCCCTTCACGGATCATCTCCTCGGCTTTCCTTCGTGATTCTATTCCGGCGTCACGAATAATCAGGTGGATCTTCTGCAGTGCCATTTGCGTTTTCACTCCGAGGTCAGGGCGAGCCGAGCGGTCACACAACGTGGTGAAAAATCACCTTCACGGCTCGTTGTGCAGCTCGGTCTTCCAGCGTGGCAAAGGCCTGCTGGTATTGGTCAAGTGGAAATCGATGGCTCACAAGGTCGTCGACAGGAAAGGGGTGACGCTCCATAAGAGTCGCTGCTGCGTCGAACGCGTTCACTTTGTCTCCATCGAACAATACACTGTTGGACCAACCGGGTCCGAGGATCTTCACGGCCTTGTGCCAAATTGGTCCAATGTCCAGTGCCCGTATCTGCTTCAGAGCGCTCAGTACGAACCGCTTGCCCTCTCCAGCGAAGCGTAGCCCCTTTTCTACAAAATGGGCGGCTCCAGAAGTCTCGTACACGACATCGGCCCCGCCGTGGAGGGTGATACTACCAACCCTTGGATAGCTCACGGAGCCGCCCACAAATTCCGCCACGTCTTCGTACACAGCTCCCGATGTGTCAGCAAGCGTCGCAGTGCTCCGAGTAAGCTTACGGGCCAGAGCCACCTCGAAGGGATGCTCGGCCACAATCATGACGTTAACATCATAGCCGAAAATCTCGAGAACCATGACAGTGAGCAGACCGAGGGAGCCACAGCCCATGACGATCACTCTGTCGCCTGAGCTGGGAGGATTGTGAAGGACTGTTCTGACAGCGCGTGCCAGTTCCGGGAGCAGGACCGCGGTCTCGGTTTCCATGGTGTCGGACAGGGGATGAATCTGGCTGTGATGCGCTATGAATACGTCCCCCCACCCTCCGCCAGTGTCCGGACATGCGCCTATCATCATTCCCGGTCCCACCACTCCTCTGTTGAAACTTCTGCAACAGTGCGGTTCACCCCGCGAGCATGACGGACACGGTGGATCCACCTGTCGCTGCGTGCACGCTAGGAGCGGGTCCACGACAACCCGTTGCCCCAACTCTATTGGCTGCACGCTGCGCCCTGCTTCAACCACAATGCCAACGTTCTCGTTGCCGGGCACGAAGGGGAGCTCAAGGAAAGGCCCGAAGGACGAGAGGTCATGGTAGACGATCATACCCTCGTCCATGTCCGATATACCCGACATAATTGACCGAACCTTCACCCACTGGGGAGAAACAAGCTCCGGCTCCGGTTCCTCCCCGAGTCGAAACGTGATTCCACTCGTGAGACCGCTTCGACGCAAAATGGTCGATTTAACCCGATCCCACGCTTCCTTCTTGATATTCAAGGCGGCAGTCAAGGCCTTCATATAATCGAACCTCCAGGCCGGAACCGCGCTTTGATTCTGCAGATCATGCGCTGTTGATCGAGATGGGCAGAGCTACACATGGTACCCTCTGCTCAGCCCTTTCTCGGGATAACTATCCTACGGGGCATGATCCGAAAGCAAGCATAATCCCGCGGCAGCACAAAGGGGGATGCGTCCAAATCGTCCTTGACATCGATCCGGGCATTAAACATCTTTTTGGTTAGAGCAGACAAATTGCCTGGAGCTTGTTTCCATGGTAATATCCTTGTACGTAGCCAAAAAGTAAGCAAGGGGAGTTTTCTTGAACAGCATTTACAAGAACCTGGGCCTGTGGCTGGTTATTTGCTTGGTGATGATATTTCTCTTCCACCTGTTTAACCAACCAAAGTCGCCGCAGAAAGAGATTTCCTATAGCCAGTTTCGTCAGGAGCTGGAGCAAGGGTCCATAAAATCTGTGACAATGCAGAGCAACCGCATTCGCGGAACCTACGTTGACGGGAGCGGAACATTTCGAACCGTCGCACCCCGAGATGCGGACCTCGTCCCTGCCTTGATCAAGCAAAAGGTGGACATTCAGGTCCTCCCCGAAGACGATAACCCCTGGTACCTGACGGCACTCATATCATGGCTCCCCATGATATTTCTCATAGCGATCTTTGTCTTTTTCATGCGACAGATGCAGGCGGGCGGCGGGAAGGCCATGAGCTTCGGGAAGAGTCGGGCGAGACTCATCACGGAGTCACAGAACAAGGTGACCTTTCAGGACGTTGCCGGAGTTGAAGAGGCGAAGGAAGAGCTCCACGAGATCATTGAATTCCTGAGAGATCCCAAAAAGTTTACCCGCCTGGGAGGAAAGATTCCCAAAGGTGTCCTGCTGATGGGGGCGCCGGGAACAGGCAAGACTCTGCTCGCCAAAGCTGTGGCAGGCGAAGCCAACGTCCCCTTCTTCTCTATTTCCGGCTCGGATTTCGTCGAGATGTTCGTAGGTGTGGGTGCATCCCGCGTAAGAGATCTGTTCATCCAGGGCAAGAAGAACGCGCCATGCATCATCTTCATCGATGAGATCGACGCTGTTGGGAGGCACAGAGGAGCTGGATTGGGGGGCGGACATGACGAGAGAGAGCAAACGCTCAACCAGTTGCTCGTGGAAATGGACGGATTCGAGACCAATGAGGGTGTAATCCTCGTCGCGGCAACGAACCGGCCGGACGTTCTGGACCCGGCTCTTCTGAGACCGGGAAGATTCGACAGGCAGGTCGTCGTGCCTCCGCCCGACATCCGAGGTCGAACGGCAATCCTGGAGGTCCATACCCGAAAGACCCCCACAGCGAAGGACGTGAACCTCGAAACCATCAGCCGCGGAACTCCCGGCTTCTCCGGGGCGGATCTTGCCAATCTTGTCAATGAGGCTGCGCTGAATGCCGCCAGACGCAATCGGAATCAAATCGAAATGGTGGATTTCGAGTTTGCCAAAGACAAGGTCTTGATGGGGGGAGAGCGAAGAAGCCTCGTCATTAGTTACGAAGAGAGAAAAACCACTGCGTATCATGAGGCTGGCCATGCCTTTGTGGCGCGCACGTTGCCCCACACGGACCCCATTCATAAGGTTACGATCATTCCTCGGGGTCGAGCACTCGGAGTGACCCAGCAATTGCCCATTGACGACAGGCACAACTACACCAAGGAATTTCTGTTGAGCCAGATTGCGGTCTTAATGGGAGGTAGAGCGGCCGAAGAGATCTTCCTTGGGCAAGTGACCACCGGTGCCGGTAACGACATTCAGCGAGCAACGGAAATATCGAGAAAGATGGTGTGCGAATGGGGCATGAGCGAAGTGTTGGGACCGCTTAGCTTCGGTCAGAAAGAGGAGCAGATCTTCCTCGGCAAGGAATTTGCCCGACACCGCGACTATTCTGAGGACGTGGCAATCAACATTGACAGAGAAATCATGAGAATTGTCAATGACAATTTCGAGTTGGCCAAGAAGGTCATGCAGGAGAACAAAGAAGCGGTGGAACGGATCGCCCATGCGTTGCTTGAGCGAGAAACCCTCGACGCCTCTCAGATTGAAGCCCTGATCGAGGGACGTGATCTGCCACCCCTGGAGGAACAACGGTCAGATGAGCAGGGGAGCGCAGGTCCGGTCGATCTTACACCGATTGACGACGGGAGCCCCGTCGTTGGCGGAGCTGCGCCGCGAGGAGCACCGGATCCCAAGAAAATCTGACCTGGCGCACGATGGCGAAAGCACTGTTGCGCAGCCACGCGCAACGCTGTAGACGTGAACATAGTGCGTCACATTGAAGTGTGCAGCAAGGGGCGGGTTTCCAACCCGCCCTTTCTTTAAGGTGATTTTAAGCCCGAGAGAGATGCCTTCATGACACCAGATAGCCAAACGAGTCTGAAAGCCCTGCCTCAACCGTTTTCGCGGCCGGGTGATTCCGCTCGGACCCTCGTGATGGGCGTTGTCAACGTCACCCCTGACTCCTTCTCGGACGGAGGGGTCCACCTTGACCCGGACGTGGCCATTGCAGCCGCGATTCGCATGCTCGACGACGGCGCGGACATTATCGACGTGGGCGGTGAATCTACACGGCCGGGGTCCGAAGAAATCCCCATCTCGGTGGAAATCGAGCGAACTATGCCCGTAATCTCCGGAATTCGATCCTTGAGACCGGAAGCGATCATATCCATCGATACGAGGCGCAGGCCTGTGGCTGAGGCTGCTATTTCGTCGGGCGCGGTAATCATCAACGACGTGGCAGGATTTCGGGACGACCCGGGGCTCGTGGACCTTGCCCGCGAATCGGAAGCCGGCCTAGTAGTTATGCACATGCTTGGAAGACCCAAGACCATGCAAGCTGACATCCACTACAACTCATTTCCCGGCGATATCTTCGAGTTTTTTCAGGAGAGAATTCAGACTCTGGAGTCTGCAGGGATAGACCCGAACAAGATCGTCATCGATCCGGGGATAGGATTCGGGAAGACCTTCGATCAGAACTTGACTTTGCTCAACAGGCTGGATTTCTTCCTCCCGCTGAAGAAGCCACTGCTCGTTGGGTCTTCGCGGAAGGCATTTATCGGCAAAATCCTCGACTTGCCGGAGCCCGCGTCCAGAGACGTGGGGACGATGGCCACCGTGGCTGCGGCTGTGCTGAGAGGAGCTTCAATAGTCAGGGTGCACGATGTGGCTTCCGCTGTGCACGTGTGCCGAGTAACCGATGCCATACTGAGGGAAAGAGTCACTTTATGATCATTGGAGTGGGCGTGGACCTGGTGGATATCTCGCGCATGAGGCGATCCCTGAATACACGTTGCGCAGAGTCTTTCATCAAACGGGTTTTCTCAGCGGAGGAGATTGCCGCGTCCCGGAGAGCCGCCAGACCCGTAGAGGCCCTGGCAGCGAGATTTGCCGCCAAGGAGGCGCTAGCCAAGGCCCTTGGGACAGGCTTCTCCCGTGGTATTGCACCTGGGGGAATCGTTGTCCGGAGAACAGAAACGAGTCGACCGTCCATCGAGTTGATCGGACCCACGCGAGAAGCCGCGGTAGCTATGAGAATTGGACCGATCCACGTTTCTCTAACCCATACGCCTCGTGCTGCCTGTGCGATGGTGGTGGTGGAGAGCCTGTAGGGATCGTTCCTTCAGTGGCTCACTCTGCGGGTCTTGCCAGAAAAAAGATCGTGGGCAGAATCGTCAATCCAAATTCTCCATTTCCCTATCCCATTCTTTCCAAAACCGTCGTTCACAATCCGCCACGCATCGAGCGTACATGTTGGCAAGCTGGCGTCCAATGCCTCCGAAGCCTCGGCCGCCTCGGCCGGCATACTCCTCAATCCAGCTCTTGCACTCTCTCAAGCATTCTTCTCGGGTCTCGGACGACGATTGATGCAGTGTTGTGCCCGTTTCCGCCAGAGCGGTGAGTGCAGGAACTGCCATGACCGCAGCGACTGAAATGGCAAACGCAAACCATCCTGCAATTCGCTTCATTGTCCTCATACCTTTCGTTGGGCCTTCAAACATCGACAGGCCCCTCCGGACCCGATTCGGGTCATGACTTACTTTTGTCGACACCGGCCTACGGCCGATGTTCCGATCGGTAGTGCCTCCTCAGCCCATGGCCGGGCTGACAGGCTCACCACGGCAAAGCCTGAGCGACCAGCACTTTTAGGTACCTGGTTTCAGGCATGGCAAGCAGAACGGGATGATCGGGACCCTGACCTCGGGTGTTGAGAAGTCGGACTCGCTTGCCGCTTTGGAGTGAAGCGGTAAAGAGGAGATTCTCGAAGTCGGATGGGCTGATGTGATGAGAGCATGAACAGGTTACAAGGGTGCCGCCAGGCTTGAGTCTTGCAAGCGCCCTCCGATTCAGGTCGATGTAGCCCTTGAGCCCCTCCTTCATCGCTGCTCGATTCTTTATGAAGGCAGGTGGGTCAAGCACGATCACATCCCAGTCGTCTCGAGACCTTTTCAAGAACTCCAAAGCGGAATCCTTCACCGTCTCGAACCGATCCGCTACGCCATTTATCCTTGCGGCGGTTTCAGCCAGTGCGAGGGCTCCCCGAGAAGAATCTACCGCAACCACCTCCGACGCTCCGGCTACGGCAGCGTGAATCCCCCATGCTCCTGAGTACGAGAAGAGATCCAACACGCGATCGCCTGGATGCACGAGGTACTTCATCACGCCCCTGTTACGCTCTTGGTCCAAGTAGAAGCCGGTTTTTTGGCCGTTCTGTACGTCCACAGGGAATTTTAGTCCTGCACAGTCGATCAGGATCTCGTCAGGGACCGTGCCGTACGCAACGCTCTTTTCCAGGGGGATCCCCTCCAGGGAACGGGCAGGGGAATCATTGCGCAAGAATATTCCTTCAGGGCGAAGAATCTCGACCAGCACGGTCACAACGTCGTCAAGAAGCCTGTCCATTCCTGCGGTAAGGCTCTGTACCGCAAGGACGGCCCCATACCTGTCGACTACTAGGCCAGGCAGTAAATCGGATTCCCCAAACACCGTGCGGTATACGTCACCCTTGCCATACAGGCGCCTCCTCAGATCCCGCGCGGCCCGGATTCTCCTGGTCAAGAAGTCCAGGTCAATGGTCTCTTTCCTACGGGAGAGGATACGGGCAGCGATGAGGCTTGCCGGATTGACATACACCACTCCCAAGAACTCGCCTGATGCGTCGACGAGCTCGTGAATGTCACCCGGCTCCAGTTTCGACACGGGAGGGTCTGCTATCTCGTTGGAGAAAACCCAAAGGTGCCCCCGCCGGACCCGCCTGTCCATGTTTTTCTTCA
>Ga0067045_1003608_pt1 | contig 19961 bp, 19 predicted proteins | sample TerdegcTABiofilm_FD_59184 | JGI IMG/M metagenome (GOLD analysis project Ga0067045, IMG submission 59184) | Combined Assembly of (Gp0054472, Gp0054536) Wastewater bioreactor microbial communities from Singapore -Terephthalate degrading... | reverse complement strand
CGAGCTGCCGTTCTGGTAGTTCTGGTATTCGTCGTGGACGTGGCGGCGCAGGAAACCTTCGGTGTAGCCGCGCTGGGCCAGGGACTCCAGGTCCGTCATCAGGCTGCGGTCGAACGGGCGGCCGGCCACGGCGTCGTCGATCGCGCGTCGGTAGACCTGGGTGGTACGTGCGCAATAGAAGTGCGACTTGGTCCGGCCTTCGATCTTCAGCGAATGCACGCCCATGTGCGTCAGGCGCTCCACGTGCTGCACGGCGCGCAGGTCCTTGGCGTTCATGATGTAGGTGCCGTGTTCATCTTCGAAGGCCGGCAGCAGTTCGTCCGGGCGATTGGCTTCCTGCAACAGGAACACCTGGTCGGTCGGTGTGCCGAGGCCCAGGGTCGGTTCCGGCGCAAACTGCTGGACGATCTCGCCCACGTTGTTTTCCGTCGCCGGCTGGGCTGAATACTTCCAGCGGCAGGCATTGGTGCAGGTGCCCTGGTTGGCATCGCGCTTGTTCAGGTAGCCCGACAGCAGGCAGCGCCCGGAATAGGCCATGCACAGCGCGCCGTGGACAAACACTTCCAGCTCCATGGCCGGTACCTGCTGACGGATCTCGGCGATTTCCTCCAGGGACAACTCACGCGAGAGGATGATCCGGCTCAGCCCCTGTTGCTGCCAGAACTCGACACTGGCCCAGTTCACGGTATTGGCTTGCACCGAAAGGTGGATCGGCATCTGCGGGAAATGCCGGCGCACCAGCATGATCAAGCCCGGGTCGGACATGATCAGCGCGTCCGGGGCCATGGCAATCACCGGTTCGAGGTCCTTGAGAAAGGTCTTGAGCTTGGCGTTGTGCGGGGCGATGTTGACCACCACGTAGAAGCGCTTGCCCTGGGCCTGGGCTTCGCTGATCCCGAGGGCCAGGTTGGCGTGATCGAACTCGTTGTTGCGCACCCGCAGGCTGTAGCGCGGCTGACCGGCATACACCGCATCGGCGCCATAGGCGAAGGCGTAACGCATGTTTTTCAGGGTGCCGGCGGGGGCGAGCAGTTCGGGTGTGGCGAGAGTCATGGTGGCGTCGATCGCAAAAGGGCGCGAGGGTAGGCCAGGTGCGCCGGGCGTTTATTGATCTGGATCTATGTTCGCTGAAGAAATCACGGCACTCGGGCGTTTCGTGGCTGACTAACCTGTAAGGCGCAGTCGGCGTCTATCAGACATGGATCGGACATGAACCACTCCTCGATACAGAACAAATCCCTGATGGTCCTGTTGGTCCTGGTCACCCTGGCGTTTATCTGGATTCTCCTGCCGTTCTACGGCGCGGTGTTCTGGGCGGTGATCCTGGGCATTGTGTTTGCCCCGTTGCAGCATCGGCTGCAGTTGAAATTTGGCTGGCAACGCAACCTGGTCTCGCTGTTTACCCTCAGCGTGTGCCTGGTGATTGCGATCTTGCCGGTGATCATCATCAGCGCCTTGCTGGTGCAGGAGGGGTCCACGCTCTACAAGAATATCGAGAGCGGCGAATTGGACATTGCCGGCTATCTGGCGCAGTTCAAGCACAGCCTGCCGCCGTACTTCCAGCACCTGTTGGATCGGTTCGGCATGGGCGACCTGAGTGGCCTGCGGGAAAAAATCGTCAAGGGTGCGATGCAGGGCAGCGAGTTCTTTGCCACCCAGGCGTTCAGCTTCGGTCAGGGCACGTTTGAGTTCGTGGTGAGTTTTTTCATCATGCTGTACCTGCTGTTCTTCTTTTTACGCGACGGTCCGGAGCTGGCGCGCAAGCTGCGCACGGCGGTGCCCCTTGAGGAGCATCAGAAACGCCGCCTGCAACTCAAGTTCAACCGCGTGGTGCGGGCCACGGTGAAGGGCAACCTGCTGGTGGCCGTCACGCAGGGCGCGCTGGGTGGGCTGATCTTCTGGTTCCTGGACATTCCCAGTGCGTTGCTCTGGGCAGTGTTGATGGCGTTTCTGTCGCTGTTGCCAGCGGTGGGGGCGGGGATTGTCTGGGCGCCCGTGGCGGCCTGGTTCCTGCTCAGCGGTGCGGTCTGGCAGGGGGTGGTCCTGGGGTTGTTCGGGGTGTTCGTGATCGGCCTGGTGGATAACGTGCTGCGCCCGATTCTGGTGGGCAAGGACACCAAGATGCCGGATTACCTGATCCTGATCTCGACCCTGGGCGGCCTGGCGGTTTTCGGGCTCAATGGTTTTGTCATTGGTCCGTTGATCGCCGCGCTGTTTATCTCCAGCTGGGCGCTGTACGTCGAAACCAAGCCGCGGGTGCAGTTGCCTTAAGCACTCAGGGTGATGCGTTGCGACAGGGCCTGGGCGGCGGGCAGCGAGGTCAGTGGACCACTGATGGCCTCGCCGTCCTGCACCAGGTACCAACAGGCGAGCAATCCCAGCTCCCTGAGGGGCGCGGGCACGGCGCTACCAATTACGGACATGATCTGAACCTTGGGCATAAGTACCTCCATCAATCGATGGAGGTACCTTACCGGTGCGCTGATTCTGCGGACAATCAACGCGCTCGATAGTGGACATTGACGGCGTTGGGGCGGTCAGTCGACGACCTGGTCGAGCATGTTCATCACTTCGTGTTCATTGAGCAGGCCTTTGCGCACCAGGTTCTCGGCCAGTAGGGAGAGAAACTTGGCACTGCGATGGCCCTCAAGGTGCTTGAGTTCGGTCAGCGCGCTATAGACCTTGCTGGAGGTGCAGAGTCCGACAACGCGGTGCGGGTTTTGCGTGGGCATAGAGGGTCGTCCTTGTTTTTATTAACCGTTTGTGACGGACAGAACAGAGCTTGCGGTTCTGCCATGACATAAATATGACACCTGGGCGACGCAAGCCAGGGTATTCGTCGGATCCATCATGCGCCATCTTGCCGCAGGCATTGTCCCGGCAGCGACCTTGGCGAGATTTATTCAGACATGGAATCGGCTGCAAAACGACAACAGGCCCCGTTGCGATGCGAGGCCTGTGGGTTTTATCCGCCAGCGATTACCAGCGCGGACCGTAGTACCGGGGTGGGCCGTAGTAACCATGGGGTGGTCCGTAGTACACCGGCGCCGGGCGGTAGTAGATCGGTTGTTGCACATACACCGGCTGCGGCTGGTAGTAGACCGGCGGCGGTTGCTGGATGTACACCGGTTGCGGCTGGACGTAGACCGGTTGCTGGACATACACCGGGCGTTGCGAGTTGGCGATCACCGAGCCTGCGACCACGGCACCCACTACCGCGCCGACTGCCGCCGGCGCGCCCCATCCGTGGTAACCACCACCGTGGGCCTGAGCCTGTCCTGCGACAGCGAAGGCTCCGATCAGCATGGCAATTGCAGGGAGTTTACGGAGCATGATGGTTCCTCGTTGTGTCTCCCCGGCGCCTGGTTCTGCGATAGAGCCAGCAAGTGTCGCGGGGATACCTCTCAGACAACGTTTTTTGGCGAATTCACGAGGCGCCTGGGTAAATTTTGTGTAAGGTCTGTAGCGCCGTCCGGACCCGGCTACGCCAACAGGGCCGGGTACCTCGTCATGATTGATCAACGCTTGCGGGCTGGCTAATCCCGTTGGTCTGAAAGTGTTTAGCGAAGGAGTTCCACATGCTGATGAACCCGAACAAAGACACCCAACTGTGCATGTCATTGTCGGGGCGCCCCGGAAATTTCGGCCTGCGTTTCCACAACCATCTGTACGAGCAACTGGGCCTGAACTTCTACTACAAAGCGTTCAGCAGCCAGGACCTGCCGGGGGCGGTGGCCGGGATTCGGGCCTTGGGTATTCGCGGCTGTGGGGTGTCGATGCCGTTCAAGGAAGCCTGCATTGCCCTGGTCGATGAGCTGGATGCGTCGGCGGCGGCCATCGCCTCGATCAACACCATCGTCAACACCAACGGTCATCTCAAGGCCTACAACACCGACTACATCGCGATCGCACAACTGCTCAAGAGCCACGCGGTGCCCCAGGCATCGAGCTTTGCCTTGCGCGGCAGCGGTGGCATGGCCAAGGCGGTTGCCAGTGCCCTGCGCGATGGTGGCTATCGCAACGGCCTGATCCTGGCCCGCAACGAACACGCCGGGCGCGCCCTGGCCGACGCGCTGGGGTATCGCTGGCAAGCGGAACTGGGCGAGGAGCGCCCGCAGATGCTGATCAATGTCACGCCCATCGGCATGGCCGGTGGCAGCGAGGCCGAGCAGTTGGCGTTCCCGGCCGAGGTGATCGAGGGGGCGCAGACCGTGTTCGATGTGGTGGCGATCCCGTCGGAAACGCCGCTGATCGTGCAGGCTCGGGCGGCTGGCAAGCAGGTAATCACCGGCCTTGAAGTCATCGCCATCCAGGCGCTGGAGCAGTTTGTGCTGTACACCGGCGTGCGCCCCAGCGAAGCGCAATTCCAGCAAGCGGTAGCGTTTGCCCGCGCCTGACCAGGCAGCGGGGCAGGCTAGACAGGCCTGGCGGGGCTACTCGAGCCGGGCCAGGCGCTCCTCTAACGCGGCTATTCGCGCTTCCAGTTCTTCGATGCGCTCCAGCGACACGCCGCTGGCACTGCCACGTTCCGCCGGGTTCTGGCGCGCTTCGAGGATCGCTTCGATGTCCGCCGGGTCGCCCAAGGCGTGCATGTAGCGGTCTTCGCGCTGGCCCGCCTGGCGCGGGATGAGCATCGCCAGACCCCGGGCGATCAGGCGTTCAAGTTGATGCACGACTTGCTCGGCATCTTCGAAGTCGTGCATGCGCCCGCTACGGGTCAGCAGTTCGTTGACCGTCTGCGGTCCCCTCAAAAACAACAGCCCAGTCAGAATCACCTGCGCGGGCACCAGTTCCAGTGCCTTGTCGACCTTGTGCTCCCAGCGATCGGCACGGCTGCCCATCACCAGTCGGGTGAAGCCGCGCCCTTCGAGGGCGCGCAGGCTCTGGCCGACCTGGCCCTGGCTCAGGTTCATCACCGGTTCGCGGCTGGTTTTCTGGTTGCAGGCGATGACCACGGCATTGAGGGTCAGCGGGTAGGTTTCCGGGCTGGTGGCCTGTTTCTCGATCAAGGAGCCGAGGATGCGCAGCTCGGTGCTGCTCAGGCGCAAATCTTCGGTGGACGTCTCTGGTTCTGTGCTCATCGCGCTTTCCCTATGCAGTCGAAGCCGTCTAGCCTAATCCTTGCACAGTAAAAGACAAGCCGCACCGCGCCTCAGGCATGGCTATAATCGCGCCATCCTTCACAGCCCCACTCTCCAGCGAGACTGCCATGACTATTTCTCTGTACGCTGCATCCGTTCCGGTCTTCAAGCAAATGCTCAATGCCCTGAGCGATGTGCTGAACAAGGCCGAGGCCCATGCCACGGCCAAAAACATCGACCCAAATGCCCTGCTGCAGGCGCGCCTGTTCCCGGACATGTTCCCGCTGGTGCGTCAGGTGCAGATCGCCGTGGATTTTGCCAAGGGCGTTTCGGCCCGCCTGGCTGAAGTCGAGTTGCCGAAGTACGACGACAGCGAAGTGACTTTCGCCGAGCTGCAAGCGCTGATCGCCAAGGTCCTGGCGTTCATCGACGGCATCCAGCCTGCGCAGATCGATGGCAAGGAAGGTATCGAGATCGTTACCCGTCCGGGCACGCCGAAGGAAAAGCGCTTCAGTGGCCAGTCGTACCTGCTGACCTACGGCCTGCCGCAGTTCTTCTTCCACGTCACCACCACGTACGCGATCCTGCGTCACAACGGTGTGGAAGTCGGCAAGCGCGATTACATGGGCGCGTTCTAAACCCCCGCGCGACAAAAAAGCCCGCCCTGGTGAGAACCGGGGCGGGCTTTTTGTTGCGGCGGGTTTTAGGCGGTTTGTTCGCGGTTGGGTTCTTCGGCCATGCAGGCTGCGGCGGTGAAGAGCACATCGGTGGAGGAGTTCAGGGCAGTTTCCGCCGAGTCCTGCAACACGCCGATGATGAAACCGACGGCCACCACTTGCATGGCGATATCGCTGGGGATGCCGAACAGGCTGCAGGCCAGGGGAATCAGCAGCAGCGAGCCGCCGGCGACACCCGAGGCGCCACAGGCGCAGATGGCCGCGACAATGCTCAGCAGGATGGCGGTGGGGATGTCCACGGCAATACCCAGGGTGTGCACGGCCGCCAGGGTCAGCACGGTGATGGTGATCGCCGCGCCGGCCATGTTGATGGTGGCGCCCAGCGGGATGGAAACCGAGTAGGTGTCTTCATGCAGGCCCAGGCGCTTGCTCAACTCCAGGTTGACCGGGATGTTGGCTGCCGAGCTGCGGGTAAAGAAGGCGGTGATCCCGCTTTCGCGCAGGCAGGTCAGCACCAGCGGGTAGGGGTTGCGGCGCAGTTTCCAGTAGACGATGGCCGGGTTCATCACCAGTGCCACGAACAGCATGCAGCCCAGCAGCACGGCCAGCAGGTGCAGGTAGCCGACCAGCGCACCAAAGCCCGAGGTGGCCAGGGTCGAGGCCACCAGGCCAAAGATACCCAGCGGCGCAAAACGGATCACCAGGCGCACGATCAGGGTCACCCCGTTGGACAGGTCGCCCAGTACAGTGCGGGTGGTTTCGCCGGCATGGCGGATGGCCACGCCCATGCCGATGGCCCAGGCCAGGATGCCGATGAAGTTGGCGTTCATCAGCGCGCTGACCGGGTTGTCGACCACGCTCAGCAGCAGGCTCTGCAGGACTTCGCTGATCCCGCCCGGTGCGCTGATCGTCGCCTCGTGGGTCGCCAGCACCAGGTTCGATGGGAACAGGGTACTGGCCACCACCGCGACTGCTGCCGCGGCAAAGGTGCCCAGCAGATACAGGAACAGGATCGGGCGGATGTGGGTTTCCTGACCGTGCTTGTGGTTGGCGATCGAGGCCATGACCAGCACGAACACCAGGATCGGTGCGACGGCCTTGAGTGCCGAGACAAACAGCTTGCCGATGAGCGCGGTGGACTTCGCCGCGTCAGGCGCAAGCAGGGCCAGGGCAATCCCGGCGATCAGGCCGATGACGATCTGGGTGACCAGGCTGGTGCGTTTGAGTCTTTGCAAGAGAGTAGGCGGGGCAGCAGTCATAACGGTATCTCTGATTTTTTTAGGGTGCCGTGAATCCATGGGGGCCGCCAGCAACACGGGGGCAGGCTGGCGGAACCGGCAGGCAACGCGAACTGTCCAGTCTTTCGCGGGCGCGGACTTTAGCACAGCGTAGGCCGTATCCTGCAGGCGTGTGACGATCTGACGCCAGCAGGTTCCGCGGTTCGGTGCGTGTTGCTGCGGTACGGGGACGCATTCTGTTAAGATTCGCCATCCTTTTTTTCATCTCTGTGCAGTGAGCCCCCGGGCTGTCGCTGGCGTTGTCGTTTTCTGGAGTTTTCCATGCTGTTGCCCATCCTGCTGTTGTCAGCCGCCGGATTTACCGTGCTGACCACGGAATTTGTCATTGTCGGGCTGTTGCCCTCGATTGCCCGCGATCTTGAGGTCAGTGTTTCCCAGGCGGGGCTGTTGGTGACCCTGTTCGCGTTTACCGTCGCCGCCTTTGGTCCGTTCCTGACCGCGTACTGTGCGCGGTTCGAACGTCGCCGGCTGTTTATCAGCGTGCTGATTCTGTTCGGCCTGGCCAATACCCTGGCGGCGCTGGCACCCAATATCGGGGTGATGGCCCTGGCTCGGCTGATACCCGCCCTGGGGTTGCCGGTGTTCTGGGCACTGGCCAGCGAAACGGCAGTGGACATTGTCGGGCCGCAGTATGCCGGCCGGGCGATTGCCAAGATCGGCTTCGGGATTGTCTGCGCCACGGTGTTCGGCATCCCCGTGGGCACGCTGATCTCGGATGCATTTGGCTGGCGCAGTGCGTTCGCCATCCTCGCGGTGATTGCCTTCGCCAAGGCCTTGCTGCTGTTTATCTACTTGCCCCGGACCGATCTGCACCAGCAACAGGTGAGCTTGCGCGCCCAGTTCAAGATCCTGCGCAGTCCGCTGATGCAAGGCCATGTGCTGTTGTCGATCCTGGTGTTCAGCGGCATGTTCACTGCCTACACCTACCTGGCCGACATCCTTGAGCGCCTGGCCGGTTTCAACGGCACGCTGGTGGGGTGGTGCCTGATGGGCTTTGGCGCAGTCGGCCTGATCGGCAATTCGCTGGGCGGACGCATGGTCGACCGTCATCCGCTGATCGCCTCGATGGTGTTTTGTGGCTTCATGATCGGCGGCATGGTGGCGCTGGTGCCGAGTATCCATTCGACACTCGGGCTGGCGGCGGCGATGGGCGTCTGGGGCGTGACGCAGGCGGCGCTGTTCCTGGTCAGCCATGTGCGCCTGATGAAGGCCGCACCTCAGGCGCCGGCCTTTGCCGCGTCATTGAACATCGCCGGGGCCAACCTGGGGATTGGCCTGGGTGCCCTGGTGGGCGGACGGGTGATCGACACCCTGGGGCTGGGTAGCCTGGGTTTTGCCGCGGCCGGGTTCATCCTGCTGTCGATCGTGCTGGCCCTGGTGCTGATGAAGTTCAAGGCCCCAGTGGCCTGCGCCTGAAGCCTTAGATACTGGTGAACAGCTCGCGCCCCCCTTCGGTAATGGCGACGATGCCCGGGTGCTTGACCTTGCGCTCCACTGAAATGGCGTAAAACGACTCTGTCACCGCGTCGGTCTGGCCGATCAGTTGCACGCCGTACTGGCGCCGGACTTCATCGGCGATCACGCTGGGGCCGATGAAAATCCCGCTGCCGGATTGGCCAAATGCCTGCATCAGGGCGCTGTCATCGAACTCGCCGACAATCCGCGGCTGGATTTTCTGCTCGGCGAACCAGCGTTGCAAACGGCTGCGCACCACGGTTTCCTGGCCGGGAATCAGCAGTGGGGCGCCGTGCAGGCAGTGGGGGAAGTCGCTGCCGTAGCGTTGCGCGAGTTCCTGGGTGGCAAAAAAGCTGATGCCACATTCGCCGAGCTTCTGGCTGTAGCCCTTGATGTCCAGGTGCGAGGGCATGGGGCTGTCGGAAATCACCAGGTCCAGGCGCTGGATCGCCAGGTCGGCCAGCAACCGCTCCAGCTTGTCCTCGCGACAAGTGATGCGCAGCGGCTCGGTCAATTCCATGGTGGGCGCGATCAGGCGATAGACGATGGATTTGGGCACCACGTCCGCGACCCCGACCCGAAACACGATCTGCTGCTCATTGGGCTGGGCTCGCAGCAGGGCTTCCAGTTCACCCCCCAACTGAAACATCTGCTCGGCGTAGGGCAGGGCCTGGCGTCCGGCCTCGGTCAACTCCAGTTGACGCCCGACCCGACGAAACAGCTCGATGCCGTAGGTCTGTTCGAGCAGGCTGATCTGACCGCTGATGGTCTGTGGTGTCAGGTTCAGTTGTTCGCATGCGCGCACGATGCTGCCGGTCTTGGCCACGACCCAGAAGTAGTGCAATTGACGATAGTTGAGCATGGAGGGTGCCGATTCGTAAAAACCGAAGTATAGCCGCTAAAAATACGAATTTTCCTGAAGTGTTAGTCTGCTTAGAATGCCTCGCTATCGACGGGCCGCTGATACGGCCGTCTCTGTTCTAACGAGGAAAACCATGATGACATTCAAGACCCTGACGGCAGCGTCCGTGCTGGCCGTTTCCGCACTGCTGTTGACGGGCTGTGACCAGGCCGAGAAAAGTGCCCAGCAATTGATGGGCAAGGCGGCCGAATCGGCCAAGCTGGCGATTGATGAGACCCACAAGGCGGCGGAACAGGCACTGAGCGATGCCACCGGTAATATTATTGGCAAAAAAGACAGCCCGGCCGATAGCGATAAAGAAGAAAGTTCGTCGCAGGAAATCTAATCCGTCTAACACCGAGTCAGGACTGACCCATGGAATACCTTTTACAACTCGCTGCAAGCCCCACCGCCTGGGTCGCCCTGGCTACCCTGATCGTCATGGAAATCGTGCTCGGCATCGATAACCTGATCTTCATTTCGATCCTGACCAACAAACTGCCGGAGCAGCATCGGGCCAAGGCGCGCCGGATCGGTATCAGCATGGCCCTGGTGCTGCGCCTGGGCCTGTTGAGCACCATCGCCTTCATCGTGCAGTTGACGACGCCGGTGATCGAGGTGCTAGGCCACGCGTTCTCCTGGAAAGACATGATCCTGATCGCCGGTGGTCTGTTCCTGTTGTGGAAGGCCACCACGGAAATCCACCACAGTATGGACCCGGCGCCGGATGATCCGATGTCGAAAACCTCTGGCGTGACCTTGGGTTTTGCCGCGGCTATCGGCCAGATCCTGATGCTCGACCTGGTGTTCTCCATCGACAGCATCATCACCGCCGTCGGCATGACCGAGCATTTGCCGATCATGATCATCGCGGTGCTGGTGTCGGTGTTGGTGATGTTGTTGGCGGCTGAGCCTCTGGCCAAGTTCATCAATGAAAACCCGACCGTGGTAATGCTGGCCCTGGGCTTCTTGATCATGATCGGCATGACCCTGATCGCCGAAGGTTTTGGCGCCCACGTACCAAAAGGTTACGTCTATGCGGCGATGGCGTTCTCGGCGGCAATCGAGGTGCTGAACATGCTGTCGCGTCGGGCCCGGCAGAAGAAGGCGGCCGAACAGGCGTAACGTCTGAAGGCAGTGATCAACGGTCGTCTGCACCCAGGGTGCAGGCGGCCGTTTTGTTTTGTGGGGGGAAGTACCGTTCAGTGGGCAGAGGCGTGGGGTTGCTCGGGTTTGTGCTCTGGCGCCGGGGCTTGTGGCGTACGGTAGGCGTGGTGATGCCGGCGGGTTATGCGCAATACGCCCCACAGCATGGCCGCCGCTACGGCCAGCCAGCCAATGATCAGCAGCACAACGGTGGTGGTCAGGCTCATCAGTGCCTCCTTGTTGCCCTGCATCGGGCACATGCTTGTCGCAGGTGTCAGTCTAGCTGCTGTGATGTTGCAGGCTATTGACCAATGGTCGTGAGTCTCCAACCAGTTTGCTCTATCAGCCGCAGCCGACTGCCGTTTAAGGCTATACCGCTGCTATGATCAGCGGCGAAGCCGGGACGCTGACCGCCCGGCACCTGAACAAGTGAGTGATGATGTTGCCGGTACTTCCTCGATTTCGCTTTGCCTTGCTGGCTACGGCCTGCGTCTTGAGCCTGGCCGGGTGTGCCGGCACTGTGCAACCGGAAATCAAGCGTCTGCCCGAGCGTGTCGAGCTCAGCGGCCGCTTCTACCGGGGCGACGCCTACCAGGGTGGCCCGCAGACGTTGGCCAGCCTGCTGTCGCAGCAAGGCGTGACGATTACCCCGGGATTGCTGGAAAAACCCCTGCATTTGCCCGGCGCCGAGGCGCAGTTGCAACACAACATGCAGGAACTGGCCCGCGAATACGGGATGGTGGTCTATCCGCTGGACAGCAATCTGCCAGCACTGTTGACCCAGGTGGCCGCGGGTTACCCGGTGTGGCTGCGCTACACCGAGGGTTCGGCATTCTGGAAGGCGCCGAGGTATGCCTTGCTGGCCGGCTACAACCGGCAGAAGCAAACGGTACTGTTGCGCTCGGGCTTGGAAAAGCGCCTGTTGATGGACTTCAGGTCCTTTGAGTCGGCTTTTCAAAGCGCAGGGGGGTGGGCCGTGCTGGTACAGGCGCCGACGCAGATACCGGCCAAGGTCGATCGCCAGCGCTGGTTGCAGGCGGCCAATGAGCTGAGTCAGGCAGGACGGGAAGAGGCGGCAGCCCAGGCGATCCAGGCATTGAATAGCCAGAAATGAAAAACGGCGCCCTTGGCGCCGTTTTGCTGTGGGGCGGATCAATCCGCCGTTTGTGCCACGCCGCTCTGGCGGCTCTTGAGGTTCTTGTCGGCCTTGTACTGCAAGGCCACCGCAGGCACCGTGCTGCTCTTGCCGGTTTCGACCCATTGGCGGATCCGGCTGGCGTCGGCGAAGTGCGTGTATTTGCCGAAGGCATCGAGGATCACCAGCGATACCGGGCGCCCCCCCATCTGGGTAATCAGCACCAGGCAATGGCCCGCCTGGTTGGTAAACCCGGTCTTGGTCAACTTGATGTCCCAATTATCTTTGCGCACCAGGTGATCGGTGTTGTGAAAGCCCAGGGTGTAGTTGGGCTTGCGGAACGCCACGGTCTTTTCTTTGGTGGTGCTCAGTTCGCTCAGCAGTGGGTACTTGCGTGCCGCTTGCACCAGTTTGCTCAGGTCGCGGGCGGTGGAGACGTTGCTGGTCGACAGACCGGTGGGTTCGACATAGTGGGTGCTGGTCATGCCCAGCGCCTTGGCCTTGGCGTTCATGGCCGCGATAAAGGCCGCATAGCCGCCCGGGTAGTGGTGGGCCAGGCTCGCGGCGGCACGGTTTTCCGAGGACATCAGGGTGATCAGTAGCATTTCCCGGCGTGGCAGCTCGCTACCAATCTTGGCCCGCGAGAACACGCCTTTCATTTCCGGGGTGTCGCTGATCGACACGGAAATGTATTCCTCCATGTTCTGTTTGGCTTCCAGCACCACCATGCCGGTCATCAATTTGGTAACCGAGGCGATGGGCACCACCACGTCCGGGTTGCTGGCGTAGATCAGCTTGTTGGTCTGCAGGTCGATCAGCATGGCGCTGCCGGAGGCGATATGCAGTTTCGAGGTGTCGCGAGGTACCGCTGTGGTTTCTGCCGCGCTGACGCTTGGCGTCATGACAGTGCCTGAAAATGCCAAGAAGAGACTCAGGATAGAAAGACGGATTTTCACGCGAGTGGACTCGATAAATGTGGGGATGCCGTTGTGCAACGGGCTTTTTTCAGAAAAGCGTTACATTTTATGAGCGTAGCTGAGGAACTGTCGAATGTTCTTCGCTGGGCAGCGCAAAGCCCTTGTTTTGGAGCAAAAAACAGGGTTATTCGACGAGTAGCCGCTGGCGGGGCCGGAAACGACAAACCCCGCCAAAGGGCGGGGTTTGCGTTTTAAGGCACTCGTTTGAGCCCTGACTCAGCCGTGCAGGGTTTCCGCGGCATACAGGGTGTTTTCCAGCAGGCAGGCACGGGTCATCGGGCCGACGCCGCCTGGTACTGGGGTGATCCAGCCAGCGCGGGGCAGGGCGGTTTCGTAGATCACGTCGCCGACCAGTTTGCCGTCGTCCTGGCGGTTGATGCCGACGTCGATCACGATCGCGCCTTCCTTGATCCATTCGCCCTTGACCAGGCCCGGCTTGCCGGCGGCCACTACCACCAGGTCGGCGCGGCCGACGTGGCCGGCCAGGTCCTTGGTGAAGCGGTGGGTCACGGTCACGGTGCAGCCGGCCAGCAACAGTTCCATCGCCATCGGGCGACCGACAATGTTGGATGCGCCGACAATCACTGCGTCCATCCCGTAGAGATCGGCCCCGGTGCTTTCCAGCAGGGTCATGATGCCTTTAGGGGTGCACGGGCGCAGCAGGGGGATGCGCTGGGCCAGGCGACCGACGTTATAAGGGTGGAAACCGTCGACGTCTTTGTCCGGACGAATGCGCTCCAGCAGTTTGGAGGCGTCCAGGTGTTCGGGCAGAGGCAGTTGCAGTAGCACGCCGTCGATGTTCGGGTCTTCATTGAGACGGTCGATCAGGTCGGTCAGGGCTTGCTGGGTGGTGTCAGCGGGCAGGTCGTAGGCTTGGGAGAGGAAGCCGACCTCTTCACAGTCTTTACGCTTGTGCGAGACATAAACCTGAGAGGCGGGATCGCTGCCGACCAGGATCACCGCGAGGCCTGGCGTGCGCAGACCTTGCTGGCGACGCTCGGCAACACGTTTGGCGATCTGCTGGCGCAGGCTGGCGGCGATCGATTTGCCGTCGATTAGTTGTGCAGTCATTGCGCGTGATTAACCATCGAGAGGGGGAAGAAAAGAGAGCGCATTCTCGCATGCCAGGACGTGAGGGCAAAGGCGCTTGGTCTGCAAATTCCCCTAAGCCCTTTAATTAAATGAATTTTTCTCAAAAATCATTTGACGACCTGTAGGTGGCTCTATACTATTCGTCGCACTTGTCGGGCACAGCCTAGCACTGGTTAAGAAGGTCAAGCGGAATCAACATTCTGCAAGACTGGAAAGCACTTAGTTTGTAGTCCTCCAAGAGTACAGATTAATAAGGCGCCCGTAGCTCAGCTGGATAGAGCATCCGCCTTCTAAGCGGATGGTCGCAGGTTCGAGTCCTGCCGGGTGCGCCATTAGGCAGCTTTGGCACAAGTAACGCGATATGGTGGGCGTAGCTCAGTTGGTAGAGCACGGGATTGTGACTCCCGTTGTCGTGGGTTCGATCCCCATCGTCCACCCCATATTTCGAAAGGCGCCAGATTAACAGTCTGGCGCCTTTGCTTTAAAGGCTTCAACTCGCGGATGTGGTGGAATTGGTAGACACACTGGATTTAGGTTCCAGCGCCGCGAGGCGTAAGAGTTCGAGTCTCTTCATCCGCACCAAATAAAGCTTCATTCATGCCGGTTGGCATGGGCGGGGCTCAACGAAGAAGTTATTTGGCTTCTTTGTTACGCAATATGGTGGGCGTAGCTCAGTTGGTAGAGCACGGGATTGTGACTCCCGTTGTCGTGGGTTCGATCCCCATCGTCCACCCCATATTTCGAAAGGCGCCAGATTTAACAGTCTGGCGCCTTTTTTGTTTTTGCTGGCTAGAAAGTTCAGCGGCTGCGGGTTTTGGGCTGCTGGGGCAGGGCGTTTTGTCGTATTTATGTTTCTCGATGATGCTGCGCTGCCCGCCGGTCCTGCTCGCGGGATTGGCTGTCGGGGTTGTGGCCCGTCGCCTCTTCTATATAAGGAGGGGGTGGCGCAGAGCCCTGGCGTGATTGGCTGTATTTGCCATTGGGGCGAGTTGCTTTGGTGTATCCGCCCTTATAAATTGCCTGCTGCTTTTTTACCCGTTCTCAGTAGGGTGACTTCTTGAGTTTGACCCACTAGAATGCATGCCCTTGGTGCGACACGCGTGGCGTGTCTCCTAAACTTCGAGGTGTAGAGTCATCTTGAAGGGTTTTCGAAAGAGAGCCGAGAGCTTGGGTGCCCAATCCCAAGAAACAAAACCCTCCCAGAAGTCCAATGCCTTCAAGGACTTGCCGCAGCGGCGGTGGCAAACTCAAGGTCGATTAGCGCTCGGTGGCTCGACCGCAGTACTGGATTTCCGGTATTGGAGTGCCTACTACACATCAGCCCTATTCAGGGCCAAACCCATGCGGGAGAGAATCCCCGCTGGGGTTCCCTCCTGCTTTTGAAACAGGAGGTAACAATTCTTTGAGCATGCTGCCTCGGCAGTCCCTGTTCACATCAAACCGGAGGCATGAGCGAAAGCTCTGTCTGTCATTGTCCAACCATTGCCTGTTTGGAGTGGCAGCGGACTCGTTGTGCGACCAACGATAGCCTAGGAAGACATGCGTCACTGGTAACGGTGGGGTGTGAAGCTCTTCCAACAATGTAGCCCCCGTATGGGTGCGTCTTCGTCGTGAGGCGGAGCGCAGATGCTCGGAGCAGTACCGGGTTGAGGCGCTAGGCTGGCTGGTATGGGTAACACAAGTGAACTGCTAATAAACGTCGTCAGCATTACGGTGCCTAATCTGCTGATAGGCATTAACCAAAAAGGTGATGCGACCGGTTGTTCTGGTCAAGGGTCGGAACACGTCGTCACATAAGGTCGCCGGCGAATAGGCAGACTCTAACCCAGTCGTGTGACAGGCAGGGAACGTGGTAAGCCCGTATAGCTGCCTTCGGGCAGGTGAACCGCAAGGTGATCCGTTGGCTGTGCGGGTATGGGATCGCAGAGAAAGCAAAAGCCGGGCTGTAATGGCTCGGATAGGGGCTGGAACATTGCTCCACGGGAAACCGGGCAGACTTCTGCGTGGTCTTTCGTCGCATGAACTCTGAGTGAACCTGTCTCAATAAACCTAGAGATCCAGCTGTAACGGATCTTCTATTAATCCAGCCCTGGCGGGAGCGTCCATTCCCGTCAGGGGATGTGTGCGTCTTTCGCTTGGGGCAACTTGAGAGGAAGGCAGCATGTTAGAACATAGCCAATTGGCCGTGTCTGCGCCTTCCGGCGCTCCGCAACAATGGCATGACATCGATTGGTGGCGTGTTCAGCGGAATGTCCGGGCGATGCAGATACGGATTGCGAAGGCTTGTCGGGAAGGCAACTGGCGCAGGGTGAAAGCCTTGCAGCGGATGCTGACCCGCTCACGCTCGGCCAGATACTTGGCCGTACGGCGAGTCACTGAAAACCAGGGTAAGCGCACGGCGGGAGTCGACCGCGTGCTCTGGGATACACCCGATGCCAAATGGAAGGCGGCAAATGGGTTGAAGCGCCACGGTTATAAGCCACGGCCTTTACGGCGTGTGTTTATTCCGAAGTCAAATGGAAAGGAGCGCCCTCTGGGCATTCCGACCATGACGGACAGGGCAATGCAGGCGTTGTATTTGCTTGCTCTGGCACCCATTGCAGAAACCACCGGCGATCCAAACAGCTACGGCTTTAGGATCGAGCGATCTACGGCGGATGCAATGGGGCAGTTGTTCGTATGCCTATCCAAGAAGGTTTCGGCCCAATGGGTTTTGGAGGCGGACATCAAAGGCTGCTTTGACCATATCAATCATGACTGGCTTATCACCAACGTCCCAACGGATAAGGTGGTTCTCCGAAAATGGTTGAAAGCTGGCGTGATTCATAAAGGCCAGCTACAGGCAACGGATGCCGGTACGCCACAGGGCGGGATTGTCTCGCCCAGCTTGGCGAATCTGGTGCTGGATGGGCTGGAGTCACAACTTAAGCAACATCTGGGTGTGACCAAGGCCAAGAAGCTGAAAATCAATGTGGTGCGTTACGCGGATGACTTTGTGATAACCGGAACCTCGCGAGAGGTGCTGGAAACTGAAGTCAGACCTTGGGTAGAGCAGTTCCTAGCAGTGCGGGGGCTGCAGTTGTCACTCGAGAAGACGCGTGTCGTCCATATAAAGGAAGGCTTTGACTTTCTAGGTTGGAATTTCCGCAAGTACGATGGGAAGCTTCTGATCAAGCCAAGCAAGAAAAACGTGAAAGCGTTCTATAGCAAGGTAAGGGAGGTCATCAGTACCAGCAAAACGGTAAGGCAGGAGGATCTGATCCGACAGCTGAATCCGATACTGCGTGGCTGGGCGTTCTATCACCAGCCTGTGGTAGCCAAGAAAGCGTATAGCCGCATGGATTACATGATCTTTCTGGCTCTATGGCGTTGGGCAAAACGGCGACACCCTAAGAAAACACTCCAGTGGATCGGAGCGAAATACTTTAAACCCATGAAGGGGCGGAAAGGGGTGTTTGCTACCGCGACGATGAATGACAAGGGAGAGATGCGAACGATCGAGTTGTACTCGCTAGCGAGCACTCCGATCGAACGACACAAGAAGGTGAGTGGGGAGTACAACCCCTTCGATCCTTCTATGGAGGAAATGGGTGAGAAAAGGCGTATGGAACAGATGCTCAAAAGGCTGGCGTACCGTAAGCAAATCTTGAGCCTTTTCCAGAGTCAGAAAGGATTGTGTCCAATATGTAAGTTACCGATTACGAAGGAGACGGGGTGGCATGATCACCACATTCTGTACCGCACAAAAGGCGGTGGAGACTCCCTAAATAACCGGGTACTATTGCACCCCCTTTGTCACCAGCGGCTACACGCTCGCGGATTGACAGTGAACAAACCGGCTCCCCTTACCGGGGGTTTTGATTAGGCCCGAGCCGTATGCGGGGAAACTCGCACGTACGGTTCTTAGGGGGAGGTGGGCCAGTAATGGCCCATCTCTACCCGACATTCTGGGGTCGGAAACGGCCGGCTAACGTCTGTGCAACGAGGAATATCCATGCAAGTTTCTGTTGAAAATACTTCTGCTCTTGAGCGCCGCATGAGCGTCACCGTGCCGGCTGAGCGCATCGAGACTCAGGTCAACAAGCGTCTGCAGCAGACTGCCCAAAAGGCCAAGATTGCTGGCTTCCGTCCAGGCAAAGTGCCAATGAGCGAAATCAAGCGCCGTTTCGGTGCTGATGCTCGCCAGGAAGCTGTAGGCGACGTGATCCAGTCCTCCTTCTACGAAGCTGTGGTTGAGCAGAAGCTGAACCCGGCAGGTTCGCCATCGATCGAGCCAAAATCGCTCGAAGCTGGCAAAGACCTGGAATACGTTGCTGTGTTCGAAGTGTTCCCTGAGTTCACCGTTGCCGGTTTCGAGTCCATCGCAGTCGAGCGCCTGAGCGCTGACGTGGCAGACGCCGATCTGGACAAGATGCTGGACATCCTGCGCAAGCAGAACGTGCGTTACGAAGCAGTCGATCGCGCTGCGCAGAACGACGACCAACTGAACATCGATTTCGTTGGCAAGGTTGACGGTGAAGTGTTCGCCGGTGGTTCCGCCAAGGGTACTCAGCTGGTGCTGGGTTCCGGCCGCATGATCCCGGGCTTCGAAGAAGGCCTGGTCGGCGCCAAGGCAGGCGAAGAGCGCGTTCTGAACCTGACCTTCCCGGAAAACTACCAGAACCTGGACCTGGCTAACAAAGCAGCCGAGTTCACCGTGACCGTGAACACCGTTTCCGAGCCGAAACTGCCTGAACTGACCGAAGAATTCTTCGCCCAGTTCGGTATCAAAGAGTCTGGCATCGACGGTTTCCGCGCCGAAGTTCGTAAGAACATGGAGCGCGAGCTGCGTCAGGCGATCAAATCCAAGGTCAAGAATCAGGTAATGGACGGTCTGCTGGCCGCCAACCCGATCGAAGTGCCAAAGGCCCTGCTGGAGAACGAAGTGAACCGTCTGCGCGTGCAGGCTGTTCAGCAGTTCGGTGGCAACATCAAGCCTGATCAACTGCCTGCCGAGCTGTTCGAAGAACAAGCCAAGCGTCGCGTTGTGCTGGGTCTGGTCGTGGCTGAAGTGGTCAAGCAATTCGACCTCAAGCCTGACGAAAACCGCGTACGTGAACTGATCCAGGAAATGGCTTCGGCCTACCAGGAGCCAGAAGCAGTAGTGTCCTGGTACTACAAAAACGACGAGCAGCTGAACGAAGTTCGTTCGGTTGTGCTGGAAGAGCAAGTTGTGGATACTGTTCTGCAGAAAGCTAGCGTGACCGACAAATCGGTCTCTTACGAAGAAGCGGTCAAGCCGGTAGAAGCTCCAAAAGCCGACTGATTGTTTTTGCGTTAGAAGCACACACATAAGCCAGCCTTCGAGCTGGCTTATGCGTATTCAAGACATAACTATTTGGGAGTGACTGCAGAGCATGTTCCGTAATTCGTATATTCAGCAGAACTCTGATATCCAGGCCGCAGGCGGCCTGGTCCCGATGGTTGTCGAGCAGTCTGCTCGTGGCGAACGCGCCTATGACATCTACTCGCGCCTCCTCAAGGAGCGGGTGATCTTTCTGGTTGGTCCGGTAGAGGACTACATGGCCAACCTGATCTGTGCGCAGCTGCTGTTCCTTGAAGCGGAAAACCCGGACAAGGACATCCATCTCTATATCAACTCCCCGGGCGGTTCGGTGACAGCGGGCATGTCGATCTACGACACCATGCAGTTCATCAAGCCAAACGTGTCGACTACCTGTATCGGTCAAGCGTGCAGCATGGGTGCATTCCTGCTGACGGCCGGTGCTGCCGGCAAGCGTTATTGCCTGCCGAACTCGCGTGTGATGATTCACCAGCCACTGGGTGGTTTCCAGGGCCAGGCCTCGGATATCGAAATCCATGCCAAGGAAATCCTCTTCATCCGTGAGCGTCTCAATACGCTGATGGCCAAGCATAGCGGGCACACGCTGGAAGAAATCGAGCGTGACACCAACCGCGATAACTTCATGAGTGCAGAAGCCGCACGTGAGTACGGCCTGATCGACGAAGTGATTGCCCAGCGCCCAGCTTAAAAATAAGCAGCTCAAAATAGGCTTGGTGGGCTGGTCTGATCACCGGCGGGCTTGAAAAAGCCCGCAATAGCCTTCATCTTGTGTTGCAAGCCTATCGGATTTGGATCGAACGAATGACTGACACCCGCAACGGCGAGGACAACGGCAAGCTGCTCTATTGCTCCTTC
>Ga0067045_1004246_pt1 | contig 19962 bp, 22 predicted proteins | sample TerdegcTABiofilm_FD_59184 | JGI IMG/M metagenome (GOLD analysis project Ga0067045, IMG submission 59184) | Combined Assembly of (Gp0054472, Gp0054536) Wastewater bioreactor microbial communities from Singapore -Terephthalate degrading... | reverse complement strand
GGTGCAGAATGCGTCCATGCTGGTCTGGCACATAATCAGATACTATCGCACATAGTATCACAGTGTATTGCTGAGCTTGAACGTTTGCAGTGCAGCAACGATGATGTACTTTCAAGAATTAACAGCATACTTTCTTTTTATAGTGCCCCTGTACAACTGAGTCAAGGGGCAAAAGATGGATGGATTGGACAGTACTTTGACACGGATAAGCCAGTTCAATGTATTTTACAATCACTGGAACAATGCGCCACACACCACAAGCTGTGTAATGGCGTTTTTACACGCATTGCCGAGCGTTCTCCCACATCACTTGTCCTGACCCATCTATTGCTGAAAGTAAACAAAGGCAAACCCCTTGATGAAGTTTTTGCACGTGAACTAAAAGCTGCTATTTTTATGACGCAGCATCATGATTACCGTGAAGGGGTCAGAGCCAGGTTAATAGATAAAGACAATAAACCAGAGTGGCAGCCATCTACAATAGACGATGTTGATGTTGATAAACTTTGTGAAGTTATAGGTGCCTAAAACGTAGAAATCAAATTACTTAATGTTTTCACCATGATCTGGACATTATCCATTGAAACACGCTGCAGGTTGTCTTTGGTGCTGTGCAGGCCACTCACACCATACGTCTCATTTGCAAAACCAACGGTGATAGTGGGTATACCTTCGCGCATAAACATGATGGAATCGTCAGTGAGTTTTGGTAATGTGCCAATATCTTTTTTTGTAACCGTACGGTAAGCTTTTGCGAGCCTTTGAATCAGATTGCTATCGGCACTATAAAATGTAAGCATTACTCCGGCTTTTTCCCAGTACACCATATTCCCAGGCTCACCAACAAGTTCTAAATTTATGACCGATAGCTCCTGTGGTTTTTTATTGGATAAAAGTTTTTTAACATACCATTTAGCGCCCTGCAGATTAATTTCTTCACCAGTTGTGAACACAATCTCCACGTTAAGCGATTTATTGACCACTGTACCTTGCTTGATGTTATCAGCAAGCCCTAAAAGGGCAACCACGGAAGAAGCGTTGTCGATAGCTCCAGAAGATTGATTCTTTAATACAATAAATCCACCCATTGCAACGGCAACCATCAGCCACTCAATGATATACAGAAAAACAAGACCAACCACAGTGTACCTGAACAATGGCTTTGTCAATGCTGTAATTTTTTTTGATAGTGCTACCCACAGTATTATAAAGAATCCCACAAGAATGCTTGGTACAATAAACTGGTATATCTTAGCGCGTTGCAGGTGATCAAATATATCAGTTTTTGAATCATAGTGTGCAACAAGAACCAGCGTGTGTGTTGCGTGATGTTGTGGAAATGAAACAATTATATTTGCACTTTCTTTTGGGACAATCCACGAAACAACTGGTTTCACAAGTTCAAACTCACAGATAAGGATAAACGGGATTGCTACAAGAAACACAAGAGCTAACAAAGATTTTTGTTTTTTAATGCACCAGGCAAAAAGCAATGCAAGAATAAAACATACAAGCCCAGCAATAAGCATATTATATGGGTAAATAGTAACATGTTGCAACTCAAACGGAATATTATGCTGTGCAAGTATATCCTGTATGTACCGGGCAACCGTATCCAGGGTGTCGCTGTGATTGGGCCTTGGTATGGACATGTGTTTTAAAATTTCATACAGGTTCATAGGAATAGTATGAATCTATTATTCAATAACTCCACACATAATTTCTAAGGTAGCAGTCTTTCCTTTTATTGTAATGGGGGTATCCGTTTCAGGATCATAACTTGCAGGAGCTAGCTGTTTTATTAATACTTTAATAGGACCATTTTCAGCACCCGATTGTATCTCAGTCATGTTATGCTCAGATGGGGTAAATCCCTTAGATGTTAAAAATTCAACAATTTTTCTGGCTGCATTGGAAAGATCAGTATAATCATCTGTTGTTAATGGTATGGTAGCCTGTATCATCTTGCCCTTCAGCTTTTTTTCACCGATATCATCAAAATTCCAGGTAAAGCTCGTATCAACAGGTTTTGAAAAATTAATTCCTTTTATAGCTCCAAGCATAGTAACAAGCTCATCAATTTTTTGCTCAACTGTTTTTAATCGCTGGTACTGCTGTTTCCCACCATCAAATGATAAAATCCCATTATCAATTTTAACATCTTTCCATATTTCAATTTCGCCTGAACTTAAGTTTAGTGTAATATCCTTTCCCGTAATGGACCATGAGCCATCGGTGAAAAGCCTTCCGCCTAAATATGCTGAAAATCTTTGCTTACCGTCTTCTTTTGAAAAATTAATTTCCTGATAGTCGCCTTTTATTGCTTCCCAATCGCCAAGAATGTCTTTTTCGTTAATGGCGCTTTTTGTACAGCCTACCATAAGCAAAGAAATGCTAAAAATGCAGTAACTAAAAACGATAATAATTTTATTCATTTTTTCCTCCTTTGGGTATAGAATGAGTACTAACGACTGACAGATACCGCTGGCGAAGACCAGCATTGTTAATATACATCCATGCTATGTATTTTGATGATGACTCCATCATAACATCGGCGTTGTTTTTTAGCAATAATTCCATTGTATGTACTGCATTACCAAACACGGCATACATCAGTGGTGTACAGCCATGATTATCACGGGCATTGATATTACATTTTTTGGCAAGTAACAGTGAAGCAATCTCAACATTATCTGTATATGCAGCAATCATAAGTAGCGTTGTACCATTGGCATCCCTGAAAGTACAATCTGAAAGCTGGTCTAAGAGTTTTTTAGCTTCACTATTGTTTTTGGTATAGATGGCTGTTGGTAAATTACCATTGTTGTTTTCTTTTCCATATTGTGCTGCCAACCAGAAACGAGTTTGCCATCTATCTCTGTAGGGAGCATATTCCATCTGCTGGTAACTATTAAGTTTTGCATATTTTTTTTCAATAGCAATGGCTATGTTCATAAGCTCTTTTGAAGAGCACTCAGCTGTTAATTTGTTAAATGCTTCTTCTTTAAAGTAACTATCGCCCAGCCCTTCTATAAATGTTTGTATAAGCTTATTTTTTGATAGTGAGCAATAGGTAAGTGGTGAAGGCAGATCCCATTGTGATAACGGGATAACATCAACATAATATAACACCTGCGAGGTGGAGAGCACATTGTTTTTGCTAATTTGAAATTTATTGCGTATGGTTTCCTTTTCACTGTCAGAGATTTTTTGGAAGGTACTATCGCCCATACTGAATGAAACAATTTCATTAACTCGTTGTTTGCCATCCCATGTATATGGAAACATTGCATAGAGCACAGTGCCCACCTGGAGCCATTGAGTGCTTGCAATATCGGGGATATCGGGTAGTTCCAATGCAGAAATTTTTACCAGCGTTTCATCCGTCATAGAATATTTATAGAGGTATAGATAATGCACATATACATTGCCAGGGATGGACATATACATGGGGATAATCTCTTTGCCGGGCTTGCTTAAGACATATTCACACAGGAAATACATTGTGTTATTGAGCTTGTATCCTGGTGAAACGGTTAGCTTTGTATTTACAATAGCATGTTTCATTCCGCCGCAACCACAAAAAAGAGTGAGCATACATAGTGCAATGCTAACAATATATAAAGCATTGCGTCTGGTAGTATGCATGTGGTAACTCCTGTAGTAAAATAGTGGAGTGTGGCAGGTAGTTATTTGTCAGGCTAAAGTATTGATGGTGGATTTACTCTACAACCACATCCACAAATGTAAAATGAATGGCATCAACCAGGCCTCGATTACTCAACCTGAGTTCAGGTATTACAGGAAGCCCTAAGAGTGCCATGGTCATAAAAGGTGACACCAATGTGCATCCTAATTCTTTCCATGCTTTTTCTAAGTTTGCAACCTTTTTTTGTACCACATCAACTGGCTCATCGGTTAATAGCCCTGCAACAGGAAGTTCAACAAGTGCAAGTACTTTTCCATTTGCAACAGCGATCATACCGCCACCAGCTTTAATCAGTTCGTTGCCCGCAAATGCCATGTCGTCTTCGTTTGTTCCAACAATCAAAAGATTATGCGAATCATGTGCAACGGTTGATGCCACAGCTCCTGTAATAAAACCAAATCCTGTAACAAAACCAATGCCTTTTGTACCGGTTGCCTTGTGTCTTTCAAAAAGTGCAGCTTTTGCAATATCTTTTGTTGGATCAGGTGCTATGTTGCCATTGACAACAGGCAGGATTTCAAATACCTGTTGTGTAAGTACGCTTGCTTCCTGTATTTTTATAACACGAACCTTTGCCTGCTTCTTATTGTTTTTCAGGATAAAATCGTCTTTTGTTAATGTCTTCCCAACATTCATCGTGTTTTTTGACCAATCAGGATACGTTACCTTTTTTGCCGGGATAAGTATTGTGCCATCCTTTGCAACAAGCTTTCCACCAATAATGACAGCTTTGACGGTTACCTTATAAAGGTCAGATAGTAGTACTATATCAGCAACCTTTGATGGTGATACACTGCCAAAATCCTTGCTCATCATAAAGCATTCAGCAGTATTTAAGGTGACCATCTCAATGGCAGTGACAGGGTCAACACCTTCTTCAATGGCTCGCTTTACGATATGATCTAAATGTCCCAATTCAATAAGAGTGTGCGGATGTGTATCATCGCTGACAAGAATAGCAAAGCGGCTATTTACTGTATTCTGGGTGATGGCTTTTATAACTTCTTTTAAATCATGCCAGGCAGAGCCTTCACGTATCTTTGCATACATCCCAAGGCGCATCTTTGCAAGCGCATCTTCAGCACGCACTGATTCGTGACATGAGCGTACACCGCTTGCAACATACGCATTGAGCATTGCACCAGTGTCGGGAAGTGCAAAATGTCCGGTGACAGGTTTGCCAGCCTTTAATGTTACTTCTATTTCTTTGTGTACTTCCGGGACACTGTTGAAAACTCCGGGAAAATTCATAAGCTCACCCAGCCCGGCAATGCCCTCCCACTGCATGGCCTGTTCAATGTCACTGGCTCCAATAACTGCTCCTGCATCTTCTAACCCCGGTGCAGAAGGGACGCATGAAGGAACCGTAGCATATACTCTAAGAGGCACATCTTTTGCTTCATCAAGCATAAGTCTTACGCCTTTAAGCCCCAGTACATTGGCAATCTCATGAGGGTCCATGAAGATTGCCGTAGTGCCGTGGGGTACCACAGTGTTACTGTACTGACTCACGGTGAGCATACTGCTTTCAACGTGAATATGTCCATCCATGAAACCTGGTGCTATAAAAAGACCTGTTGCATCAACTATCTCCGTTGACTCACCAATACAGTGCTTTGCATCGCCAACCAGTGCAATGCGCCCTTTATATATCGCTACATCAATATGTTCCTGTAATTCTTTTGTATTTACATTTACCAGTGTTCCGTTTTTTATTACCATATCAGCCTTGCGGCGACCCATGGCAACATCAGCCAGTTCCATAGTTATATTTTCTAATGGTATGAAGTCCATTCTGTGCCCCTTTTAAAGATAATAACTTTTATGATTATGCTTGATACAACAACGTTATCCAATCTTTTCAAAGGCTTTTGTAATTGTTTCGTCAGAAGGCTTTTTAGTAAACAAGCTAACAAGTGGAACCACAACAAAAGGTGCCAGCATCCCTGCGCTTGAAGCTATAGGTGAAAGGTTTGCACCTAAATAGAAAAACAGGCCAATTGACGTTACAAGCCCTGTAATCATACCTGCATATACTCCTGCAAGAGTTGTGCGCTTCCAGAAAAGACCGTACAGGTATGGTGCCATAAAAGCACCGGCAACAGATCCCCATGAAAGTGACATGAGTGTAATGATTATGGCAAATTCATATCGGGCAATAAAATATGAGATAATAATAAAAAGAGCACTTAAAAATCGCATCATAGCAACAGAGTTTTCTTTAGAAATTTGTGGATTAACATGCCCTTTATACAGGTCTATGGCTATAGCCGACGACGATACCAGCACCAGTGATGAAAGTGTTGACATGGATGCTGATAATATTAACAAGAGTATAACTGCCATGAGTGGCTCGGGGAGGTTTTGTGTTAACAGGTCAGGGATAAGCCTGTCAAATGCTGGTTTGCCATCAATAGCTGGAACAGCATCATAAAATATGTGCGATAGTGACCCGGTATAGTAGGCGCTGACGCCAATAATGATAGCAAAAATCCCCGTTACTATGCTTGCTTTTTTTATTAAATCTTCACTTTTAATGGCATAAAATTTCTGTACCATTTGTGGCATTCCCCAGACTCCAAACGACGTCATGAAAATGAGAGCACCAAGCAAAAGATATCCAGGATGCTTATCGGCTGGTATGTGCAATGGATATTTTTGTGCAACCAGAGCAATACTTTGGGCTATCCCACCACTTTTTGCTGAAAGTACTAAAACCATGGTGATAGCTCCGGCAATCATGATGATGCCCTGAATAAAATCGGTTAATGTAATGGCAAAATATCCACCCAAAACCAGGTAAATACCGGTAATTCCTATCATGATGATTAATGCCAGGTCATACGAAATATGGAAATTAACTTCAAAGAGATGTCCCAATCCTTTAAAAACTGATGCAGAATAGGGAAGTAAAAATATAAAAATTATAATTGCTGCAAACATCTTGATATATGTGCCATTGAAACGTTCCATTAAAAATTCAGGCATTGTCATGACATCTAAATTTTGTGTCATGATACGGGTACGCCTGCCAAGAACCAACCATGCAATAAATGAACCAAAAAGAGCGTTCCCAACACCAATCCATATTGCATCAAGTCCAAAAACCCAGCCCAGTTTACCGGCAAAACCAATAAACAGCACTGCTGAAAAATATGACGTTCCATACGCCAGAGCAGACACCCATGGGCCAATTGTTCTTCCACCTAAAAAGAAATCACCAAGTGTGGAAGTCTTTCGCATGCCCCAGACTCCAATAAAAACCATTAACACTAAGAAGATTGTAAGTAAAGAAATTGACCACATTGCCAGTTCTCCTTTATATATATAGAAATAGTATTACATGCAATATGATATGATAAAACTGCTATAGTATTATAACAGAAATAATGTAAGTATTTTTATATGTTGTAATTAGATGTCAATGATAAAAAATCTGGTGGCAGTAAAACAAAAGGCGCCTTTTTTAGGGCGCCTTTTGTTTCTTTCATTATTCATTCATTGTGTACTGGCCTTTTAAAGCATACACGTGGTCCTTCCACACTTTGTTGAAGTTTTCATCATCAAGAACAGGTTTTTTGATCATCTTTAATATAAGCTCATTCTGTTTATCGGTGTTCTTCTGGCCTGTGTAAAGACGTGTTGCGTATGCTGAAAAATCACTTACAATGAATTTGAAGATTTCATCAATAATCTCATCTTCAACATTGTAAATCTTCTTGTTTTCACAGATAAGCTGTGTGTAAGGAATAAGCGTGAAAAGCTCGCCAACTGTCAGCATATAGTCAATATTCTTGGTTTGCTTTTCATCAGGGGTTCCTTTAATAAGGAAATTTCTAAAGGCTTCTATCTGTTCCATAAATACTTCTAAATTTTTGCTCCTGATACCTTCATACGCTTTGCGGTAATCATGGAACTGGATTGAGCCCAATCCTTTGGTTGGGCCCTGATTGAAAAGGAAGCTGTCATTGGATGCATCATCACGCCGGGGCACTTCAGGATAGTCTTTTGGTTTGAACATGAAGTTTTGTAAAAATTTTACAACCAGCGCCATGTTGACGTGAGTGGTACCCTCTAATTTGGGCAACATGCCAATATCGCGGATTGCCATCTCAAAGTAGGTTTCCTGTTCAAAGCCGCGTGCTGCAATAACCTCATGTAGCAGCCCAATAACCTTTTCGCCTTCCATGGTAACTTTCATTTTCTGGATAGGGTTGTATAGTAAATACCGGCGGTCATTTTCATTTGCACTACGCATGTAATCACAGGCTCTCAATGCAAAAAGCTTCATGGCAGCAAGTCGTGCAAATGCTTCGGTAAAAATCTTTTTAACATGCGGAAAATCAGTTACATACATATTATAGAGATTTCTGTTAGCAGCGTGGTCAATAGCTTCATAGAAAGCATGTTCGCAGATACCAATTGAAGCCCAGCCCAATTCGTACTTACCAACATTAACTGTATTGAGTGAAGAATCCCATGCGTGATTGCCACGTGACAGGATGTCAGCTTCGGTTATGGGATAGTCATGGAGAGCAAACTCAGCAACATACGCCTGGCGCACACCAGAAGTGCTTATCTTTTTAACGCATTCATAGTTGGGATGTTTTGTGTCAACAACAAAGAATACATATTCGCCGGTATCAGCCATTTTGCCAAAAACTGAAATGAGTGCTGCTGCATTGCCATTGCCAATGTAATACTTGTCACCACGAGCTAAGTATGTGCCATCACCTTTGGGATAGAGCATCATGTCGGTGCTGTAGATATCAGCGCCATGCTCTTTTTCGGAAAGGCCAAAACCAAAGATGCCGCCATCTTTTAGCAGTTTTGCAGCCTTGTGTTTTACCTCCTCATTTTGTCCCATCCAGATTGGGCCCAAACCCAAAATAGTAACCTGCCAGGTATACCAGTAGCACAGGCCATAAAAACCTAAGATTTCATTAAACTCTTCAATACGCCACATGTCCCAGCGACTATCGGGATCACCATATCCTGATGGAGTCAGCAATATGGCAAAGGCCTGCTCTTTCTTAATAAATTCAAGAAAATCATCATACCATACTGCTGCCTGATCATCTTCTTTGATCTTTTTTAAACCTTTGTTTTCAAAAAACTCAATGGTTTTGAGCATTAAATTTTTTGTTTTTTCATCAGCATGATGACGATTGTACTTTTTTGGATTAAACAGTAACATTGTTCCCCCTATTCACCTGTAATATATAATACAAATTGGTATATACTTGAAAGTATTATTATTGTATAGTATAGCACTACACTATATGTATCAGTCAATAAAAAATTGATGATTACATGTTATTTGAATACCTTACACCGCTACTGGTAGAGTTACTTTTGCAAAAAATGGTCATGGACTCCCGTTTGATACATTCCTTTCATTAAGATGAGCTTATTAATAATGATTCGGAAGATACTTTTTTAGAACTACTCAAACGTTTTATGAATAAAAATGCAGTTGCAGGAGTACAGCCTAAAATTATGGCGATAGTTTCTGATAAAGGGCAGCTTGAAAGCAGGGAGTATATCATTAAAACATGGGGTCAGGAATTTCCATGGTTAGCTGAAAATGAATATTTTTCAATGCGGTCAATGCAAAAAGCAGGTGTTATTATTCCAAAAATATATATTTCAATAAACAAACGGTTTCTTATTGTTGAAAAATTCACTATTGATAGTAAAGGCAAAGTTTTTGTTTTGAAGAAGTTCTGGGTCTTATGGGGAAAAACAGAATATATAAGTATGAAGGAAGTTATGAGCAGATTGCAAAAGTTATTTACCAGGGAACAAATAGTGATGAGTTTTCTATGATTCAGTTATATAAAATGATAGTAATGAATTATATTTTGAAAAATGGAGATGCTCATCTACGAAATTTTGGTGTATTGTATGAACCTGATATGACAAAAATACGATTATCAACTGCATATGATGTAATTGCACTGTTGTTTATATTTATAAAGACAAAACTGCACTAACATTGTGTGGAAGAAAACTGTGGGCAGGCCTATATGAATTAAAAAAGTTTGGTCAAAAATTTTTCTTTTTGTTTGTCTGAAAATGAGAGCATTATGATTATTGAAGAATGCAGATCAGCAGTAAAAGATACTATTACGGAACTAAAGGAATATATTCTTGACAATAGTACTTTTGCAGGTATTGGACAAAGAATTATTGATGTGTGGAAATTTTCATTAACTCAAACTGAAACCATACGGGAGATCCCAGATGACATTATACGAAATTGGTGAAGAGATAAAAAGAATGCGAAAACAAAAAAAAATCACACAGGAAATCCTGTGCAAAACAGGTATCAGCAGACCAACGTTATCAAAAATTGAACAAGGTGAATTTGCCAATGTGAGTGTCAGAGCACTTGATAAAATTCTTGTGGCTCTGGGGTATGAACTATCGTTGCAACCAAGAAATATCGTTGGCCTGCCACCATTACAGGATGATTAATTGAAAATTATACTTGCAATTTGCACCAACCGCTGTAAACTATCGCTATGATTAAACGAAAGATAGAAAAAACGCTTAAAGAGCTTGCAAAACAATATCCGGTTGTAACTATTACGGGGCCGCGACAAAGCGGAAAAACAACATTATGCAAATATGTATTTAAACATAAAAACTATGTAAATTTAGAAGCTCCTGATATAAGAATGTTTGCACTTGAAGATCCGCGAGGGTTTCTAAAACAGCATGGAAATAATGTTATTATTGATGAAATACAAAGAGTGCCACAGCTTATATCATATATACAGACAATAGTTGATGATAATCCTGAATCCGGACAGTTTATACTGACTGGGAGCAGCCATTTTGGGATTATGAATGGGATAAGTCAGTCATTAGCTGGCCGAACAGCAATAGTAACATTATTGCCGTTCAGTTATGAAGAAATACAGCATATCGTTCCCTGTAATATTGACAGATTGCTATATACAGGATTTTATCCTAGAATACACGATAAGAAATTGAATCCAACACAGGCACTGGCCGATTATGTTGCAACATATGTAGAAAGGGATTTAAGACAACTGGCTGCTATCAAGGACCTTTACACTTTTGAAAAATTTTTGCGTTTGTGTGCAGGTAGGGTAGGGCAGCTTTTAAATATGCAGAGTCTGGCAAGTGATGTTGGCGTATCGCACACAACTATACGTGCGTGGATATCAATACTTGAAGCCAGTTATATTATATTTTTGCTTCAACCATGGTATGGCAATGTAGCAAAACGTTTGATAAAATCACCAAAGCTATATTTTTATGATGTTGGACTGGCAACCTATCTCCTTGGTATTGAAAATGAAAAACAGATGCAACGCGATCCATTACGGGGCAATCTTTTTGAAAATATGGTCATAGCTGAAATTATAAAATATAGATTCAACCGTGGTAAAAAGAGCAATATATTTTTTTATCGGGATAGCAAAGGTACAGAGGTTGACATACTGTACCAATATGGAAGGAATATATTCCCCATTGAGATAAAAGCAGGCGCTACAGTTGCGGATGATTTTTTTAAAAATTTTAATGCAGTATGTAAGTATATTGATTGTGAAAAAGGTGCGGTTATATATGGTGGTAGCGAAATTCAAAAAAGAACTGACGTTGATGTTATTCCGTTTGTTAAAATCCCTGATTTATTACAACAAATAGATAAAAATCAATAAGCTATTGATGTCTGGAATCACTGTAAATTATTGACAATAATTGTGTATAGTGTAGTGTGCGAAATTGGTTGTAAATGGTCAAAGAAACCAGATGGATGATGTAGCTATTTAAAGAGCAGTGATATTAACCTTGTCTACAGATTCCATGTAAGGCGCGGAATTACGATTTTCAGGAATTATACTATTGAGGGAATATATGAAACGAGCACTCATTACAGGCATTACCGGGCAGGATGGTGCATATTTAGCAGAGTTGCTTTTGCAAAAGGGATATACCGTTATTGGCGGATTTAGGCGGTTGAGCACTCCAAACTTCTGGCGATTAGAGGAGCTTAATATTCTTGATAAGATTGTCATGGTTGAAATAGATATGCTTGATGCTGGCAACCTGGTGCGCGTCATAGAAAAATATAAACCGGATGAAGTGTATAATTTAGCTGCGCAGAGTTTTGTGGCACACTCATTTGCAAATCCTGTTCTTACAGGTAATGTCACCGGCCTTGGTGTAACCAATATTCTGGAAGCAATTAGAATAGTGAATAAAGACATAAAGTTTTATCAGGCATCAACATCCGAGCTTTTTGGCAAGGCACAGGAAACACCACAAAAAGAAACAACACCATTTTATCCCCGCAGTCCCTACGCTGTGGCAAAGCTATACGGTCACTGGATGACAATAAACTATCGCGAAGCCTACGGTATCTTTGCTTCTACAGGAATTCTTTTTAACCATGAATCACCGTTACGAGGCATAGAGTTTGTGACGCGAAAGATCACGGATGCTATCGCCAGAATATACCGTGGAAAGCAGGATTACTTTGAAATAGGCAATTTAGATGCAAAGCGTGACTGGGGCTATGCAAAAGAATTTGTTGAAGGTATGTGGCGTATTTTGCAGGCTCCGCGCCCTGATAATTATGTGCTTGCTACCGGTGAAACGCATTCTGTGCGCGAATGGGTTGAAGTGTGTTTTAACTATATTGGGAAAAATATTGTGTGGGAAGGCACAGGCGTGGATGAAGTTGGCAAAGACGCAAAAAGCGGTAAAACGCTGGTAAAGGTTAATCCTGAATTTTTCCGCCCTGCCGAGGTAGATTACCTGGTGGGAGATGCATCCAAAGCAAAGAATGAATTGGGCTGGGAGCCAAAAGTAAAATTTAAAGAGCTTGCCGAAATAATGCTCAAGCGTGATATTGAACGAAATAGATAGGCGGCTATTTTCAACTCAAATTGAAAATAGTCTTGGCTTTTTCCCAGTTTATTGTAAAATAGTCGCAATGATTGCAAGAAATATACAATTATACTATTTCCGCCGACAGATTTTTGCAGTATCTTTGTTAATACAATTAAAAAAAATGGAATTGCTAATTCCAAAAATATAGCAAAAATGGAATTGACAATTCCATAAATAAGTATTAGTGTGCTACTATGATATTTGTACAGCGTTTTATACTACCTCCTCCAACCAGTTTTTTTCTTTTTGGCCCCCGCGGTACAGGAAAGTCATTATGGGTAAAGAATACATTTGTAAAAGCCCTATACATAGATCTTCTTGATCCGGAATATTTCAGGGTTTATACAGCATATCCCGAGCGATTAAAAGAATTACTGAATGCTCAACCGCAAAAAAAAGATATTATTATAGATGAAATACAAAAAGTCCCGTATCTTTTACCATTGGTTCATTCGTTAATTGAGGAAAAAAAGGGATACCGTTTTATCTTAACAGGTTCAAGTTCACGGAAGCTTAAGCGAAGTGGTGTGGATTTATTAGCTGGGAGGGCTCTTCACTATACAATGCATCCATTTTTGCCATCTGAATTAGGTGAGCATTTTATATTTGAAAAAGCACTACAGTATGGTCTGGTGCCTCTTGTATATTTTTCAGATAGTCCAGAGCAAACGTTAGCTGCATACGTATCTCTCTATTTAAAAGAAGAAATACAGGCCGAAGCGTTAATCAGGAATATCCCTGCGTTTACACGGTTTTTAGAAGCATTGAGTTTTTCGCATGCGTCAGTTTTAAATGTAAGTCAGGTTGCACGTGAATGTATGGTTGAACGCAAAACAGTTGAAGGCTATCTTAAAGTTCTTGAGGATTTACTATTATGTTTTACAATTGGTGTTTTTTCAAAACGGGCAAAACGAAAATTAATTAGCCATAGCAAGTTTTATTTTTTTGATACAGGAGTATTCAGACATCTGCGCCCTAAAGGGCCTTTAGACAGGTTGTCTGAGATTGATGGTCAGTCATTAGAAGGACTTGTGGCACAGACCTTGAGAACCTGGATGCATTACCGAAACAAAAAGAACACATTGTATTATTGGCGGACTATCAATGGGTTGGAAGTTGATTTTATTGTATATGGTGAAGATGGTCTATATGCAATAGAAGTAAAAAATGCCAGAAGCATCTATCCCGTGGATTTAAAAGGCCTGGAGACATTTAAAAAAGATTATCCTGAAGCACAATGTATTCTTGTTTACCGGGGCAATGAGCGGTTACAGAAAGGTGATGTAGTATGTATTCCTGTTGAAGAATTTTTATATAAGCTTCATCCGGATAGGCCTATCATGAATATACTATAAAAAATTAAAAAACTCTGTGCTTCCCTGTGCTCTCTGTGGTGGAAAGGAATAACCACAGAGAGCACGGAGTGGCACGGAGATGGATGTGGCTGGTAGTTCTTAAAAATCCTCACATTTTTTATTGACAAAATAAAAAAGATTGCCCATTTATAGTTACATGCGTGTACTATACAATATAGTGCATCAGCCGGGAAGGCCAGCTCATTTTCGCCGTTAAGAAAAAATAATGTTATTTTTAGGGGAATATTGTGGAAACGGCATTTTATATTTATATTTTTGTTTTTCCCTTCATTATTTCAACTGTTTTAATTCCAGTTATTATACAATTTAGCCATAAAAACGGTTTATATGATAAAGTAGATGCAAGAAAGGTTCATAAGGGTAAAATAAGTAGACTGGGTGGACTTGCTATTTTTGCAGGTTTTGTGAGTGGTTTTATATGTTTACTTATTTATGATTTTCAAGTCCAATTCAATATTGTGGTATTCATTATAGCCCTTTTACTTGCTTTTTTTACTGGCTTCATTGATGACGTTATTACCATTAGAGCCAGGTATAAGCTGCTTTTGCAGCTTGTTTGTGGTCTTTTGGTGGCACTTTCAGGGTTAAAGATTACAAAAGTTACATTATTTGCAGGTTTTGATTTACAGTTTGGGATATTATCATATTTGTTTACCATGGTATGGGTTGCAGGATTTATGAATGCAATCAATATGCTGGATGGTATGGATGGACTGGCATCGGGCATTGTGCTGGTGGCGTCAATGTTTCTTGGAATAATGGGCTGGCTTCAGGGAGTTCCTGTTGTGACATATCTATGTATTGTGTTGATTGGGGCAATACTAGGATTTTTGTTGTATAATTATCCTCCCGCAAAGATTTTTATGGGTGATGGGGGAGCATACTTTTTGGGGTTTATATATGCAGTGCTTCCGCTCATTGGTATTAAAAAAGCTTCAACTATTACCATCTTTTCAATCCCAATAATTCTATTGTTGATTCCTCTTATTGATGTCATAAATGTTATGCGAAAACGAATTAATGCGGGGTATCATATATTCATTGCAGATAGAAACCACATCCATCATCGGCTCCTTAAAATTGGCTTCAGCAATGAAGGGATTTTGTGGGTTATGTACGGCTATACCGTGATTCTTGGAGGATTTGCGGTTTTAATGCTGTATCTATCGCCCCTGCATGCTATAGCCCTCACAGTTTTGCTTTTTATGTTAACAATTCTTGCTTTCTACATAATATCAGTTGCTGAAAAACGAATTGAAGAACTGGAGGGAAGAAGTATTAAACAACAAAAAACACAAAAAATAAAAACACTGCAAAAAGTAAAAAATTCCTTAATATACAAAAAGTTATTTACATAAATAAATTTTTTATAAAATTATAGTATGTATGCAAAATAATAATAGATTTGGTTATAGAAAATGTGTTATGTAAAAGATTAAAAACAATTAAGCCAGTCTTTCATTTCAATGACATGGCTAAAAATTAAGAATTTTAATTTATAGAGAAGTGAGGTATTAGTTTTATGGAAGAAAGAAAGGTAATATATGACGATGAAATTGATCTCTATGAGTTAGTTGTCAAACTATGGAAATATAAAACATTTATAATATTATTCACAATTTTTTGTACTGTTGCATCAATTGTGGCAGTTAATTTAATGCCGCCAAAATATAGAATCACCGCACAGGTTGTTCCAAACAATAATGAATTTATAAAGATATTTCTCAGAGATATCCGCCAGTACAGCGATATCAAACTGGTGATGAGCGATATAGATCTTGATGCCTACACTGCAATAATTGGTCCTCTTTTTCAAAGCAGGGATCTGTCACTTAAAGCAATTAATGGGGCTATTGCTGATAACAGGCAATATGCACATTCTGAAAAGATTATAAATGAATTGTCAATAGTTGCTAAAAGCGAAGTAAACGCTAAAACGAAATCTCAAGAATTAAATGTTATAAATATTGAAGTGGGGCATCAGAACGCCGGCCTGGCATATAAGTTTACAAATCATTTATTATTACTAGTAGATAATGAATTGAAAAAAATATATAACATAAACAATCCTGAAATCCGACTTCTTTTAATCATCCAACCTCCAACATTACCCAATAAACCATATAGCCCAAAGAAAACCTTGATTGTTGCTGTGACTTTTGTAACTTCACTATTTTGTGCAGTGTTTATAGCGCTTATTGTTGATTGGATACGCACAGCAAGGAAGCAGCATTCAAGAGAGCAATAAATAATATATCTTTGACTTGTTTTTGCAATAAAGAGGGTAATGAATTTTTTAAAAACCTTGACAAAAATGGATAATTATTTTACTCAGTTTTAATGGGTCTATTTTATAGGTTTTTAATTGCTTTTTTTTAACGTATTATTTTTAACAAAGTTTAATGTAATTTATACTACTTTTTTATATATTTTTTTGTAGTTTAATGACGTGTAATAACATTTTTCAAAATATTTTGCTCTGTTACAAAATGGCACTGTAACTGAGAGAGCGAAGCTTTGTTGTCATCCTGAGTCCCGATGAAATCGGGACGAAGGATCTCAGGTAATTAAACGGCGAGATTCTTCGGGACTGCGTCCCTCAGAATGACAGGAGGTTCGGGCTGCGTTACTCAGGTATACAAAGGAGATAGTCGTAACAGTGGTTGTAAATGCCCGTTTATTAAAACACAAAGAACAAAAAAGAAAAAAAATCATGTCATATTTCAATATCATTGACAGGTGTCTAAATGATATATATTTTTAATATATATCAAGAGGTGGCTTTATGCTAAAAATAGCAAAAGTATTTAAAAATGGTCGTAGTCAGGCAATTAGAATACCAAAAGAGTTTAAGATTACTTCAAAAGAAGTATATATTGAACAAGAAGGTAATAAAATTATAATATATCCTAAATACGATGGCATATGGGATGCATTTTTTCAAAAACTGAAAGAGGTTGACACGAATGGTTTTTTGGAAGAAAGGAATCAATTGCCTCTTCAAAAAAGGGACATTTTATTATGATCTACATGCTGGATACCAATGTGTGTAGTTATATTATTCGTGAGAAACCCTATCATCTAAAGGATAAAATTGTAAAGGTTTATAAAGAACATACAGTTTCGTTATCCAGTATTGTTGTTGCGGAACTGCTATATGGCGCGAAAAAGAAAAATAGCAAAGCATTAACGCAAATAATCGAATTGTTTATTGAAAATTTTGTGATATTTGATTTTGACAGGAAAGCAGCTGTTGAATACGCATCAATAAGGGATAGTTTGGAGAAATCAGGAAACATAATAGGGTCTAATGATCTTTTTATAGCAGCGCATGCAAAATCATTGAATGCGGTGCTTGTGACCAATAACGCCAAAGAGTTTAAAAGAATAAAGGGGCTTAAAGTAGAAAACTGGATGTAGTGAAGCAGAAAAACTCAAGGAGTTTTATATGACAACAAAAAAACCTATTTTTATTAGAGCAGAATGGGATGAGGAAGCTAATATGTGGGTGGCTACCAGTGATGATATACCTGGACTTGTTACTGAAGCTGAAACTATAGAAAATCTTGTTGAAAAACTAAAGATTATAATACCTGAGCTACTGGAAGCGAATGGAATTACTTTTGAAAAGGAAATACCTCTTGAGGTCTTATCCAGAAGGTTTGAGTTGATTCACGTAGATAATGAAAGATTATAGAGAATGGCTAATTTTACATTAGAATTAAAGAAAATTTTATGCTCCGCTGGTTGTTATTTTGTAAGGCAGGGGAAAGGAGATCACGAAATCTGGTATAGCCCAATTACCAATATTCATTTTGTTGTTGATCAAAAAATAAAATCCAGGCATACAGCTAATGCAGTTTTAAAGCAAGCTGGATTATCAAAACGTTTTTAGGTTAGTAAAACTATAAAAAAATTTTAAATTTTGGAAAGATTTATGTAATATGAATAGATTCTTCGTCCCGATTGCATCGGGACTCAGAATGACAGGGTGGATTGCATATTACTCAGGATGACAGATGCGATTGCTTCGCCTGTGGCTCGCGATGAAGGATTTAAAATGATATTCCCAATCAGTTTTTATATTGACTTTCAACAATTATAAAGTTAAATTTTAGATTAAGCATGCAGATAAATAAAAAACAGTGAGGGGAATTGATGAAAAGTTTAAGAATAGAAGTGGATGAGAAAAGCTATAAACATATACTTTTTTTGCTGAAGAACCTAAAGATCAAAGGATTGCGAATAATTGAAGAAGATACTACAAAGAAGCGGGCAAATAACCATACAAAGGAATCCTTAAAAAAACTATTCAACAAAAAAAATGTAGAACTTTTCAAAACTATTGATAATCCCTTAGAATGGCAAAGGAACCAAAGAGATCAATGGGATTAAAAATTTTAGATACAAACGCGATAATTTATATATCAAAGTATTTAGTTGATATTGAACAGGTTATAGATAATACGAGCGAATATGCTATTTCGGTAATAACCTATATGGAAGTTCTCGGATATGAGTTCACTTCGCCTCAAGAAGAAAAGTTCATAAGAAAATTTTTATCATTCTTTGAAACACTATATATCGATGAGCAGATAAGCAATACTGTTATTGCTTTACGCAAAAAATATAAAATCAAGTTGCCAGATGCAATAATATGTGCAACAAGTATTGTAAATGGCGCAACACTTATTACGAATGATGTTAGACTCAAAAATATAAAGAATCTCAAATTACAACTGCTTAATGTATAGTTTAAGTAACATGAGAGTGCTATAGAGGAATTGAATGACCATAGGGTGTAAGGTGGTTGAATTTCACCGGAATCGAAGCGCTTGCCCTATGTTTATCGAAGGCAAGAATCTTTTGCAAGAAAACGACGAGATCCTTTGGGACTGCGCTCCTCAGGATGACAGTGTGGGATTGCCTCGCCTGCGGGTTATAGGGTGCTATAAAGGCAAAAATAAAATAAGGCACTGAGAATAAAACATTATGCAAAATACTTTTTTTCAAAAAAATATCATTACAAAAAAAGATTATCTGTTTGAATTAATAATAAAAGCATATAAAGATAATCTCGAGGCTGTGGTGCTTTTTGGGTCTGTGGCAAGGGGGGATTTTGCAGTATATTCAGATATTGACCTTTTAGTTGTACTTGGGGAAAGTAATCTATCATTTAGAAAAAGAATTGATGAGTTTTATGAAAATGTGGGGTATTATTTTGGAGAGCACTTTTTAAGTCCTTTAGTTTTGAAATCAAATGAATTAGATAAATTTCATCCAATGTATTTAGGGATTTTTGATAATTATATGGTATTATACGATAAAAGCGGAATTATAGACAAAGTAGTTCAGGACATAAAAAAGAAGATAGAAAAAGGGGTAGTTAAAGAAGAGTACCACCATAGCAAGTACTGGAGAATATCAGATGCAGCGCAATAGGTTAGTAAATGACTATCTTGTAAGATCAACAAAAAGAATAAAAGCTTTAGAATTTCTAAAATCTGAAGAGGATTATGCTGATGTTGTCAGAGAATCTCAGGAGGTGGTAGAACTTCTTTTAAAAGCTTTAATAATTGCTTTTGGATTGGAAATTCCAAAAATTCATGATGTCTCTAAATATATTGAAATTAACAAGGAAGTTTTTCCATCGGTAGTTATAGATAATTTTGAACGCATAAAAGAAATATCCAGAAAACTACGCAAAGAACGAGAACTTTCTTTTTATGGGATGGAAGACTGGATACCTTCAGAAGAGTACACTCTGGAAGAAGCTGAACAGGCTATAAGCTGGGCAAAAGAGATTAAGTCAATTGTTGAAAGGGCTCTTGGCAAAGAGGGTAATCAATTATAAAACATTGCCATGCATATATGATCTCAGGATGGCAGAGTGGCGCATGTTTCATCCTGAGGCTGTCGAAGGGAAAGGAACTCATTTACCAGAAG
>Ga0067045_1029537_pt1 | contig 19971 bp, 12 predicted proteins | sample TerdegcTABiofilm_FD_59184 | JGI IMG/M metagenome (GOLD analysis project Ga0067045, IMG submission 59184) | Combined Assembly of (Gp0054472, Gp0054536) Wastewater bioreactor microbial communities from Singapore -Terephthalate degrading... | reverse complement strand
CTCCTGGTCTACCGGCGCGCGGAGCGGACCGTGGAGGCGCGGGCTGCGCTCGCCGATACGGGCAGTCCGACATGGGCGCCGGTGCTCCGGCGCGGCAACGACGTGCTGAACGGTGTGCGCATCCTCTATGACCTCGAACGCGAGCAGGGCTGGATCTCGGCAGGCCGCATCGAGCGCGACAAGAGCATCTACACTGGGGCTCGCATCCATGTCGTCACGCCGACCGAGTTCCGCATCGCCAGGGGTGCGTACACCACCTGTGACTACCCGCACCCGCATTTCGACTTCTTCAGCCCGCGCATCAAGGTCCTGGCGGACGACATGGCCATCGCCCGACCAGTGTATCTGCGCGTGTACGAGCGCCGCGTCCTGTGGTTCCCGTTCTTCGCCTTCTCCCTGCGCTCGGACCGGCAGTCCGGGGTGCTCACGCCGAGCATCGGCCGCCGCCCGCTCGAGTACGGCAGCCAGCAGACCGAGTGGGAGATCCGCAATCTCGGGTACTACTACGCACCGAACGACTACTGGGACCTCAAGCTGGCAGCCGATCTGCGACAGCGCTCAGGATGGTTGGCCCGCACGGATCTGGCGTACGCTGTCCGCTACTCCCTGGACGGCACGGCGACGCTGCTGTACGAGAGCAGACAGGGCTCCCGTCAGGCACAGCGGGCCTGGCGGCTCGAGTTGAGCCACAATCAGGAGTGGGGCCGCGACGCTCGCGTGCACGCCAGCGGCGTCTTCCAGAGCAACACGACCTTCAACCGCGACAATGCCAACAGCCTCCAGGATCGCCTGAACCAGACCCTGCGCTCCAACCTCAGCTACAGCCGCCAGTGGCGCCGTTCGGGCAACAGCCTCAGCATCAACGCCAGCCAAACGCGCAACCTGAACACCGGCACAGCGGAGACCGTGGCGCCGGAGATCAGCCTCGTCAAGGCGCGGCGAGCCCTGTTCACGCCCGCGACCCCGCACCTGGCCGGCGCGGCGCCCTGGTACAGCAGCATCTACTACAACGCTTCCGCGCGCGTGCGCTACCAACGCCGCCGGCTCGCGAGCCTGACGCAGTCCACCACGCTGGCCTCGGGTTCTGTCGGGGCGTCCTCGCAGCACCACCCGCTGCCCTTCCTGCAGCTCAGCCCGTACCTGACGACGACGTGGCAGGATCCCGACTTGGGCCAGGGCGGCCAACGCGCCACCCGCGCCGACCGCGTGGGCGGCATGGCATCGCTGTCGCAGACTCTCTACGGCCTGTTCCCACTCAGCGTCTGGCGCCTGCTGGCTGTCCGCCACGAACTGAAGCCGGATCTGTCGCTGTCGTACGAAGCTGCTCGCGCGGACACCGGCGGCGTGCTCGGCTTCGGCGGCGACCGCGGAGCTTGGAAACAGAACCGGCGGCTGTCGCTGCGCCTCGACAATTCGTTCTGGGCCAAGCTAGAGCGCCAGGGACAGGTGACCAAGGTTCGGCTCGCGCAGGTGCGCTTAGCCGGCGGGTACGACGTCGACAACAGGAGCCGCCCCCTGTCCGACCTGAACGCCGAGGTGAGCGTGGGCGCTGGCGGTCTCATCGATTCGCGCCTCACGCTGGCGAGCACGTTTTACGATGGCGCCAGCCAACTCCACCTGTGGCATCCACGTCTTCGCCAGATGGAGCTCAGCACCACGCTGCGGCGCGGGTGGGCTGGCTCGGCACTCGAGCGTCCCGGCGGCCAATGGCCGACCGAGCGCACGCCGGGCAGCCAGGTGATCGGCACGGCCACCGGCGGCTCGGGCGCCACGCCCGTCCGACCGCATCTCAGCCTCACCCACTACTACGGCCGCACGCAGTATGGCGCTGCGGCCACCACGCGGTCCTGGCTCCGCTGCGGCTTTGGCTTCGGCCTGGGCACCGCTCGGTACCTGCGCTACAGCCGCACCAAGTGGCGCATCGACTACTCCGCCAACTACGATCTCCATGCGCCTGGGCGACCCCTGCTCTCCTCACGCCGCATCACGGCCGAGCTGCTGTCCGTGCAGCGCGACTTCCACGACTGGACGGCGACCCTGCAACTGGCGCCCAGCTCCTTCCGCCGGAACCGCGCGTTCTACTTCCGGGCGCAGCTGCGGGACATCCCTCAGCTCCGCTTCGAGCACGGAGACGCGCGCCTGTAGCCGAGGCGCGGCCTGCGGCGGACTGGTCCCGTCCCGGTGGCCATCCGACCGGAGCGGGCGTGTTGCCCGAGGCCGGGTCCCGGCCTACATTGCCTCGCGTCCGCTCCCACAAGCGGTCAGCGTCGCGGGGTTCGGCTGCTGGCCGCAGACCCACGGCCCGGGCAGCCGTTGTCCGGTTCCAGCCCATGAGAGTCCTCGTCCAACGCGTCAGCATGGCGCGAGTAACCGTCGGCGGCGAGTGCGTCGGCGCCATCGGACCCGGTCTGGTCCTGCTGGCCGGCTTCCGCGGGACGGACGACGAACGCGCCCTGCGCTTCTGCGCGGACAAGTGCGCCAACCTGCGCATCTTCGGCGACGAGGCCGGGAAGCTCAATCGGTCGCTGCTGGACATCCGGGGAGAGGCCCTCGTCATCTCCCAGTTCACGCTGTACGGAGACTGCCGACGCGGCCGCCGGCCCAGCTTCAACGAGGCCGCACCCCCCCAGATCGCGGCTGGCCTGTACGAGCGCTTCGTCGAGCTGTGCAGGCTGAGCGGCATGCGGGTGGCGCAGGGACGCTTCGGCGCCCACATGCTGCTGGAGCTGGCCAATGACGGTCCGGTGACGATTCTCGTGGAGAGCCCCTGAATGCCGCCATCCGCCTCTGCCGCGACCCGGCTGGTGCTAGGCTCGGCATCGCCGCGGCGGGCCGCCCTGATGGCGCAGCTCGGGCTGCGCTTCGAACAGGTTGCCAGTCCGGAGCCCGAGCTCGAACCCGGCGCTGGCGAGACCGACCCGGCCGATTTCGTCGTCCGTGCAGCCGTCGCCAAGGCACGCGCGGTCCGCCGCGTGCTGGCCGTGCCGTCTGCGGCGCTGATCGTGACCGCCGACACTGCGGTGGTGCTGGACGGGCACATCGCCGGCAAGCCCGCGGATCCGGCTGCGGCTGCGGCCATGCTGCGCCGCCTGTCCGGCCGCACGCACGAGGTGTTCACGGGCGTGTGCGTGGTGCGGCCCGACGGACCCGAGCTGGTGGCCGCCGAACGCACCCGGGTGACCATGCGTCCGCTGACGCCTGCGGATATCGCCTGGTACGTGGCCTCGGGCGAACCGCTCGACAAGGCGGGCGCGTACGGCATCCAGGGCCGCGGCGCGCGCTTCATTGAACGGATCGAGGGGTGTTACTATAATGTCGTCGGCCTGCCTCTGGCGCGGCTGAGCACCATGCTGGAAGAAGCCGGTTACCGTTTCCCCCAGCCTTCAGCCCACTGACGAGCGCGTCTGTCCAGCCCGGGCGTGCCTGCCGATCCGGCGCGGTCGCTGCGTTGAGGGCCGGATGCGCTTGCCGCCAGCCGAGGCATGGTCGGGGCATGCTGCGTCTTCGACCTTGGCATTGTGCTCGCCGGTGAGGCGAGTCCCTCTACAGGTGCCCGAGAGCCCACGATGAACGAAGACCAGAATCTGTCGCAGATCCTCCGCCAGGCTCGCGAGGCTCGGGGCGAGAGCATCGAAGATCTATGCCGACACACCGGACTCAACCCCAACGTGGTCCGCGCTCTCGAAGAGGGCCGCCTCGACGTGGTGGAGCCGGTGTATCTGCGATTGACGGTGCAGACCCTCGCACCGCATCTCGGACTGGACCGGCAACAACTGGTGGCGCGCCTGTTCCGCGAGCTCGGCCCTCTTGCGGCACCACCGACTGTTCCTGCCGGACAGGGCGCCCCTGCTCCCGGCGGCTTCGCCGCGCCGTCGCTCCGCTCGCTGGCGATCGTCGCCGGCGTCTTGATCGTGCTTCTGGGCATCGTGGCGCTGTTCTGGTCGGTGTCGGAGCGCGAGTACGCGCCGGTCTGGCGGCCGGCCCCCGCCCCCACGCGTCCAGGCTTCACGCGCCCGGCGCCACCTCGAGAGAGGGAAGAGTACGCTCCGGATACCACCAGGACTCCCGCTCCGGAATCGGAGCCCGACGCGGATGTCCAGGGGCAAGCGGCCACGCTCTCCGCCACTGGAACTGCGGCCGGCGGGGCCCGCAGCGCGGCGGCCGACAGCGGCTCGAGCGGACCTGCTGCGCCGGCGGCGATGCTGGCCCCCAATGTCCCCGGAGCGCAGCCCGTGGTGGCTACAGCGGATGCGCAGCTCCCGAGCCGGACGCCGCCAGCACCAACGGAGGCCACAGGGCCCGTGGAGCTGGTGATCGAGGGGCTGGACAGTACGTGGATCCGGGTACACGCCGACAATCGCGTGGTCTTCGAAGGGCTCGTGGGGCAGGGCGAACGGCATAGCTGGAACGCTCGCGAGCACGTCGTCGTCCAATCGGGCCGGGCGCGCGGCTGTCGCTACTGGGTTCAGGGGCAACTGTTGGCCGACGATCAGCTTGGCGATCCGACGCGCGTCCTGCGCTTCCGTGCCACCGCCAGCGAGATGGTGCTGCTGGACAAGGAACTGAATCCCTTGGGACCGCCGCTGCCGCTGCCAGTCGGTCGTCGATGACCGCCGAATATGCCGAAGTCGCCGTGCCGCCCCCCGTGGCCCGCGAGCTCGTGTACCGCGTCCCTGGCGAGCTGTGCGGCACCGTGCGGCCTGGGGCGCTGGTCGTCGTGCCGGTTGCCCGCAGGCGACTGAGCGGGATCGTCACCCGCACGAGCGCGGCCCCGCCTCCCGAGCTCTCCGCCGCCCAGATCCGCGTGCTCGAGTGCGTCCTCGATGCCGAAGCCGTCTCTCCTGAGCTGCTGGCATTGTCTCGCTGGATGGCCGCGTACTATCTCGCGCCGCTTGGCAGCGCGCTGGCCGCCGCCGTGCCTCCCGGGCTGATGCTCGCCTCGGGGAGCCTCGTGCGCCTGGTCGAGCCGCAAGGTCAGCCCCCTGCCTCTGTCCAGAACCGACAGGACGAGCCGCTGCTGCGCTGGCTTTCGGCGCACGGGCCCCAGCGCCTCACGTCGCTCCGTCAACGGTTCGGCCGCACGCAGACGGAGGCGAGCCTGCGCCGCCTGCGCCAGGAGGGGCTCATCGAAGTCACGCCCGTGCTGCCGGTTCCCCGGGCCCGTGAACGAACCGCGCAATACTGGCGCCTGCGGCCCGGAGCGCCGTGGGAACAGGCGGCCGCAGCACGCCAGCACCGGGCCCCGCGCCAAGCCGCTTGTCTGCGTCACCTGGCAGCGGCCGCCGATTGGGTGGCGCGCGCGGAATTGGCGGATCGGGGATTCGCGGACTCGGTGCTGGCCGCACTGGAACAGCAGGGCCTGGCCGAGCGGACCACCGGCGAGGTCATACGCGACCCCCTCGCCCACATCGAGCCCGCGACGAGCTCCGCACTGGTGCCCACGCCTGAGCAGCAGCAGGTGATCGCGGCGCTCGTGCACGCTCTCGAGCGACGCGAGTTCCACCCGGCCCTTCTGCAAGGCGTGACCGGCAGCGGCAAGACGCTGGTGTACATGGAATTGGTGGCCAGGACCCTCGCCATGGGACGCGGCGCCATCGTCCTGGTGCCCGAGATCGCGCTGGCCTGGCAGATGGTTCGCCGCTTCCGCGCCCGCTTCGGCGCGCAGGTCGCGGTTCTGCACAGTCAGTTGTCGCCCGGAGAGCGCTACGACACCTGGCGGCTCCTGCGCCGAGGAGATCAGCGCGTGGTGATCGGCGCACGCTCGGCGGTGCTGGCGCCATTGCCCGAGCTGGGACTGATCATCGTCGACGAAGAGCACGACGCCGGGTACAAGCAGGAAGACCTGGATGGCTCGCAGGCGCTGAGCTACAGCGCGCGTGACGTCGCCCTGGTGCGCGGCCAGCGGCTGGGAGCGATGGTCGTGCTCGGTTCGGCAACGCCCAGCCTGGAGTCTCACTACAACGCGCTGGCGGGCCGCTTCCAGCGGTACCTGCTGCCCCGGCGCGTGGACGATCGCCCGCTTCCGCGGGTCCATGTGGTCGACATGCGGCAGGAGCCCCGCCAGGGTCCGACGTGGCCCATCTTCTCCCGCCTGCTGCGCCAGAAGATGCGCGATCGCTTGGCGCGCGGCGAGCGGGTCGTGCTGCTGCAGAACCGGCGTGGGTTTGCCCCGTTCGTCGTCTGCGGTCACTGCGGAGAGGCGCTCCGGTGCGGCCAGTGCCGCGTCTCCCTGACGTACCACCGGCAGGGCGATCGAGCCGAGATGCGCTGCCACTACTGCGATCGGCGCTCCGCGCTGCCGCCGTCGTGCCCGGCCTGCGGCAGCGCCCAGCTGCGCCTGCAGGGAGTCGGCACGCAACGTGTGGAGCAGGCGCTGCTGCAGCAGTTCCGCGGCGTTCGGGTCATTCGCATGGATGTGGACACCACTGGCTGGAAGGGAGCCCACGACGAGCTGGTCGAGCGCTTCCGCCGAGGCGAAGCCGACGTGCTGCTCGGCACCCAGATGGTGGCCAAGGGACTGGACTTCCCCGAGGTGACCCTGGTCGGGGTGATCTCGGCGGACACCGGCATGCACTTGCCCGACTTCCGTGCGGCCGAGCGGAGCTTCCAACTGCTCACGCAGGTGGCCGGCCGCTCGGGCCGAGGTCCCACGCCCGGCGAAGTGGTGATCCAGACCCTGCTGCCAGAGGCGCCGGCATTGCTGGCTGCCGCAGCCCAGGACTACGACAGCTTTGCGGCCGCAGAGCTGGCGGCGCGCCGCGAGGCTGGATTTCCACCATTCTCGCGCTTGGCGCTGCTGCGCTGGCGCGGCACGGACGAGTCGGTGGTGCAGGCAGCCGCACGGCGCGGCGTCGACCAGCTGCGCGCGGCCGCTGACGCCGAAGGTGTCGAGGCTTTGCTGCTGGGTCCGGCGCCGGCGCCGTTGGCCCAACTCCGCGGCCGCTTCCGGTACCACGCGCTGGTGGGTGCGCGCGAGCCGCGGCAGTTGCACGCCGTGCTGCGGCGAACGCTGGAAGAACTGCGAAGCGAGCTCCGTGGCGCAGTCGAGCTGGCGGTAACCGTTGACCCCCTGACGATGATGTGAGTCGAGCATGCCCAGATCTTGGCGGCCTTCCCGTCCCCGTGCGAGGCGCTGCACGCCGCTGCTCGTCGCCTGTCTGCTGCTCGCCGCTGCGGCCACCGTCCAGGGCGGAACCGCCGGCGAGTGGACCGCCTACACCTGCATGGCGAACGTGAGCGGCCTGCTGGTCGAAGGCCAGAGCATATGGGCCGTGACCAGTGGTGGCGTGCTGCGCTACGACAGCCGGCAGCAGTCCTACCAGCGCTTGACCCGTCTGGATGGTCTGGCCGGGAGTCTGGTCACCTGCGTGGCGGTGGATGACCGCGGGCACCTGTGGTTCGGGACGGATCATCAGGGCCTGAGTCGGTACCGGCCCGAACGTGCGGCGTTCGATGCCCCGTTCACGGACTTCGCCCAGCGCTGCATCCACGCGCTGCTGCCCATGGGGCACCAGCTCTTCGTGGCCACCGACCGCGGGATCAGCGCGTTCCTCATCGACAAAGAGGAGGTCAAGGAGAGCTACCGGCAGCTCGGCACGATGGCGAAGGACAGCGAGGTCCGCGCCCTGGCCATCTTCGATGGGAAGCTGTGGGCGGGGACCGATACGGGAATCGCCACCGTGCACCTGGACTGCCCGAACATGCAGGATCCTGACAACTGGACCGTGCTGGCCACAGACCCCGTGCGTGCGTTCGTGGTGCACGCGGACACGCTGTTCTGCGGGACCAAGTACGGCATCTGGCGTCTCGCTGCTGGCGAACAGCGCCTGAGCCCCGAGGTGATCGGCACTGCCTGCGCGAGCCTGGCGAGCTATCGCGGCATGGTGCACGCCGCCACCGACGACGGGCAGCTCTGGCGGAGATTGTCCATTCGGAACTGGGAGCAGCGCGGAGACGTCCCTTGGACGGTGACGGCGCAGGCGGCAGCGGACACCGTCCTCTGGCTGGGCACGCCCAGCGGTCTGCAGGTCCTCGATGGTCCACCGCCGCCGCGCCTGCCGAACCCGGCGGCCAACTACTTCTACGAGATCGCCAAGGCACCGACCGGCGAGCTGTGGATCGCCTCGGTGCCCAAGGACAACATGCCCGGCAAAGGCGTGTACGAATTCGACGGCGAGAACTGGTTCATCCACGACCCCACCAACGGCCTGCCTGCGAGCCTGGTCTGCGACGTGGCTGTCGATGCGGCCGGACAGATCTGGGCCGGCACATGGGGCAAGGGTCTGGCGGTCCGCACTGGAGACGGCACCTGGCATACGCTCGACCAGACCAATTCCCTGCTCCACGGCTGCTGCGGTGGCAACTCCTTCGTGGTGGTCACCGATATCCAGCGAGACGCGCACGGTGTGATGTGGGTGGGCAACATCCACACCGGCTTGCTCGCCATGGACGGCTATCCCCCTGCCCGGACTGTGCTGTACGACCAGCGCACGATAGGTCTGGGGTCGCTGCGCGACATGGGCGATTTCGCCATCTCGGCCGACGGCATCAAGTGGATCACCACACCCTTGGACGGCGTGGTCCTGTTCGACGACGGGGGGACACCGTTCGAGACGGGCGACGAGTACTCGCTGGTCATCAACACGCTGACCGAAGCCCGCCTCACCAGCGATCGGATCACCGCCGTGCTGGTCGGAGCGGACGGACGCCTCTGGCTGGGCACGGACAACGGCCTCAACCAGATCACCCCTGCCTACAGCCGCGCTGCCCACACGCTGCGCATCGACAACTGGCGCGTGCACAGCGTGGCCACCGGGCTGCCCTCCAGTGTCATCACAGCGCTGGCCGAAGACCGGCGCGGCAACATCTGGGTCGGCACCGAGGCTGGCTTGGCTCAGATCAGTGCGGCTACCGGAGCCGTGGCCTTCGCGCTGACCACCAGCAACAGCGGCCTGATCGACGATCGCGTGAACTCGCTGCTCTACGACGGCGATGCCGGCGCCCTCTGGATCGGCACTCTCAACGGCCTCAGCCGCCTCCAACTGGACCAGGGCTCCGGTCCCGGAGCTCGGACCGTGCTGGTCTACCCCAATCCTGTGGTTCTCGGCGCGCGGGCGGCGCGTGTGACCTTCGCCGGCCTGCCGTTGGGGGCCAGCCTCAGCATCTACGGCACCGACGGCTCGCTCGTGCGCACGCTCGCATGCCCACCCGGAGAAGGCACCGTCGCCTGGGACGGGCTCAACCAGAGTGGCTACCTGGTGGCCAGCGGCGTGTACTTCTTCGTGGCTGTCGATGCGGACGGCCATCGCGTCCAGGGCCGTCTGGCCGCGATCCATGGTCGGTGAACCAGCATGGCCACCGCCTGCATGGCAACTGCGCGCTTCTGGGTCCACTTGGCAGCGGCAGTGCTGAGCGTGCTGGGCGCCGCCAGCGTCGCCGCCCAGGAGGAGCTGGGCTTCACCATCGCGCGGCTGCAGTACGACGGCGGCGGCGACTGGTACGCCGATCCGTCGTCGCTGCCCAACTTGCTCGAATTCGTGGGCCGGGAGACCGGGATCGTGGTTCGCCCCAAGGAAGCCAGAGTGCGCCTGACCGACGACGAGCTGTTCGCCTATCCCTATCTGTACATGACGGGACACGGAAACGTCGTCTTCTCTGCCACCGAGATCGCCCGCCTCCGGCTCTATCTGGAGAGCGGCGGCTTCCTCCATGCCGACGACTGCTACGGTATGGACGAGAGCTTCCGGCGCGAGCTGGCGCGCGTATTCCCCGACCACACGCTGGTCGAGCTGCCGCCGGACCACGGCATCTTCCACTGTCACTTCTCGCTGCCGGGTGGACTGCCGAAGATCCACGAGCACGACGGCAAGCGGCCGCAGGCCCTGGGAATCTTCCTGCGCGATCGCCTGGCCGTCCTGTACACCTACGAGACCGATCTGGGCGACGGGTGGGAAGACCCCGAGGTGCACGGGGATCCGCCTGCCAAGCGCCGCGCCGCGCTGGAGATGGGCACCAACATCGTCGTCTGGGCGCTCACCCACTGAGCCGATGAACACTCCCGAGCAGTGCTGGCAGGATCTCCATCGCCGCCTGGGCCAGCTTCGCCGTGCCGCGGTGGGGCTTGCTGCCGCCCGTCTGGCTCTGGTCGGCCTCGCTGCCGCCCTGCTACTGGCTTGGGGCGGCCTGGTTCTCGGGGCGCTGGTGCCGATGTCGCCGCCCGCGCGGGTCGCCGCTTGCGTGGTGATCGTCTCGGCGCCGCTCGGCTGCGTGCTGGTGCTGTCCTGGCGCCAAGTCCTGCCGCTGCTTCGCGGGCGCTGCTTCGCGCTGTTGCTCGAACAGACCTACCCGCAACTCGCCCAGCGACTCCTCAGCGCTCTGGAGCTGTGGGACCGGCCGAATGTGGCGGACCTGTACTCGCGGGCGCTGCTCGAGGCCACGCTGAGCGACGCCGCGAGGATGCTGCAGGAGCTGGATCCAGCGCCCCTACTCGACCGCCGGCCGCTGTTCGCCGCGCTGCGCCGGACCGGCCTGGCCGCGGCCATCGTCGGCACCTCCTTGTTGGTCAGCCCCGCGCTGCGCGGGGCAGCGGCGCGCTACGCCCATCCGCTCACGCCGTACGCCCGTGAACCCCGCACGCGCGTGCTGGTGATCCCCGGCGACCAGACCGTGGTCAGGGGCGAAGACGCCGACATGGTGGTGCGCTTTGCCGGGCAGCGGCCGCTCACGGCGCGGGTGATGACCCGCGATTCTGCCGAGGTCGTCTGGCACGTCGACGAAATCGTGCCCGGGGATGCCGACTCTGTGCGGTACCGGATCGCCAAGGTGCTGCGCCCGGTCGAGCTGCAGGTCTTGGCCGGAGACGGTGCCAGCCTGGTCCACCGCATCGCCGTGATCGATCCGCCGCGGGTGCAGCGCCTGCGCGTGCGGCTGGAGTACCCCCCGTACAGCCGTCTCGAGCCGCGCCAGATGGAAGACGTCGGCGACGTGCACGCCTTGGCCGGCACCTGGATCGAGGTCGAGGTCCAAGCATCCAAGCCGCTGGCCTCGGCCGCCCTCGTCGTCGACGACACCCTCGAGCTTCCGGGGCTGGTGCACGGCAGCCTGGCTCGTGCGCGCCTCTGCCTGACGCAGCCCGGCCGGTACCATGTGGAGCTGGCGGACTCTCAGGGCGTGCGCAATCGGGACCCCATCCACTATCGGCTGGAGGTCGTGGCCGACGGGTCTCCCGAGGTCACGCTCACCGAGCCCGGACGAGACGTGGACCTGCCGGAGAGCAGACAGGTCGTGCTGGCCGCCGATGCCCGCGACGATTTCGGCGTCAGCGCCATGCAACTGCTCTGGCGGGTCAACGACGAACCGGAGCGCTCGCAGGCCATCCCGATCGCCCCGGGCGCGAGCATCAGCGCGACCTACCTGTGGGACCTGGCCACCGTCGACCTGCTCCCGGAGGATCGCGTGCGCTACCGCGTCGAAGTATGGGACAACGACCAAGTGAGCGGCCCCAAACGCGGCGCCACGCGCGAATTCGTGCTGCGCCTGCCGTCCACCTACGAGCTCTATCAGGAAGCCACTGCCGCTCACCAACAGCAGCTCGGCCAGCTCGAGGAATTGGCCGACCAGGGCCGCGAGGCAGGCCAGTACCTCGAGAAGGTCCGGCGCGAGTTGCTCAGGAATGGCCAGCTCGACTGGCAGCAGAAGCAGCAACTGGAGGCGACCATCCAGCGGGAGCTGGACCGCGCCCAGGCCGTCGAGGAGCTGAGCCGCGAACTGCAGAGGACCGTGGAGAAACTCGAAGTTGGCGGGCTCAGTTCACAGGAGCTGCTCGACAAGCTCACGGCCATCCGCCAGCTCATGGCGGAAGTGATGTCACCGGAGCTCCGCGAGGCGCTGGAAAGACTGCAGCAGGCCCTCGCCCAAGGCGATCCCGACCAGCTGGCGGAGGCGCTGCGGCAGTTCAACGAGGACCAACAGGCATTCCAGGAACGGCTCGATCGGACCATCGCCCTGCTGCAGCAGGTGCGCGCCGAGCAGCGGCTGGAAGCAGTGGTCGACCAGGCCCGGGAGCTGGCCCAGCGGCAGGAGCAGATCAACCGAGAATTGGACGAGCAAGCCGCCGATGCCCGCCTCGGCGAACGAGAGTCCGGCCTGCAGCGGGACACGCACCGACTGCAGGAGGAACTGCGGGATCTGGGGCAGCAGATGGAGGCGTTCAGCCCGCCGACGGCCGCCATGGTGCGGGCCCAGGACGAGCGCATGAGCGCCGCGGACGTGACAGGGCGTATGGCCCGCATGGTCGACGCGCTGGAGGCCCGCGCGCACTCCGCAGCCCGCGCGCAAGGCGAAGAGCTGGCGCAGGAGCTGGGCGAGATCGCGGCCACCTTGGCCCGCGTGCGCGACGAATACGTGGCCAGCCAGAAGCAGGTCCTGGCCGGCGAGCTGCGCCGTGCCATGCGCGCCCTGCTGCAGTTGTCCGGCCACCAGGAGCGGCTGCGCGACACGGCGGCCGGCGCAGGTCCCGAGGATGCGGCCCGACTGGCCGCCGAACAGTTCGCGCTCGTGCAGGGCACCGAACTGGTGACCGAGAGCATCGGGGCGGTGAGCCAACGAACCTTGGTGGTCGAGCCGCCGCTGGCCGCGACGCTGGGGCAGGCCCTGCGGGCCATGGCCGACGCCGCCGCGAAGCTCGGGCAGCAGAACCCCGGTCTGGCACTGGCCCCCCAGAGCAGCAGCATGCGCTACCTCAACGAAGCGGTGCTCCTGCTGCGGCAGAGCCTGGACAATCTGGCCCAGGCGCGCCTGCCGTCGAGTTTCGGGGAGACCATGGAACAGATGCTCGGTCTGGCCGAGCAACAGGCGCGCCTGAACCAGGCCACCCAACAGGCGCTGACCCAAGCCCAACAGACCGGGCGCACCGGGCTGGCTGCCGCGCGTCTGGCCGCCGAGCAGCAACGGCTGTGGGAAGCTCTGGAGGAACTCCGGCGCGCGCTGCGCGGTCATCGTGGTGCGGACGAGCGCGCTCGGGCGATCCAGGAAGACATGAAGGGTGTCGTGGAGCAGCTCGAGCGGCAGCGCCTGGAGCCGCAGACGCTGCGCCAGCAGGAGCGGATCCTGCAGCGCCTCCTGGACGCCAGCCGCTCCATCCACAGCCAAGGCGAAGACGAGCAACGGCGGCGCAGTCGGACCGGCCAGGATCGCGAGTACACAGGTCCGGCCGGACTGCCTGCCGATCTGGGCGAAGCGGCAGACGAGCTGCGCGCCGCCATGCGTCGCGCCCTGGAGGCACCCTACCCTGACGAGTACCGGAGCATGATCCAGTCGTACTACGAGCGCATCTACCGCGACGTGCACGGCGAGGCGGAAGGCGCCGAGTGATGTTCGAGGGACTCCGGCGGCAGATCCGCATCGGCCTTGTCCTGTGCCTGACAGCGCCGGCGGCGTGGGCGGCCGATGCCGACAGGCAGGCCCTGCTCCAGCAGATCCGGCAACTCGAGTGGAGCGGCCAGCGGCAGGCTGCCGTGCCGCTGTATCGCCAACTGCTGGCAGCCAGCCCAGAGGACTCGGCCCTGGTCTACGAGCTATCGCGCGTGCTGAGCACGCTCCACCGGTATGCCGAGCAGGAGGAGCTGCTGCGCGACTGGCTGCAGCGACACCCGAACGACACCCAGGCGCGCCTGCATCTCGGGGCGGCGCAGTTGGGCCGCGGGCGAACGCGCGACGCCATGTCGTCCTGGTCGACGGCATTGGCGCACGCGGGAGACGATCCTGGGCTGTACCAGTGGGTCAGCGACCGCTGCCTGGAGACCGGGCTGTACCAGGACGCGATCGGCTTCCTGGAAGGCGGCCGCCGGCGCTTCGGCGCGGCGGACTTGTTCGCCTGGGAACTGGCCCAGTTGTACACGCAGGTCAAGGATGTCCCCCGAGCGGTGGCGGCCTACGCCAGATCCGTGCGCGCCCAACCGCAGCGGGCGGCCATCACCCAGGAGCGGCTGCTGGCCTTGGCGCGCGACCCGGCGCTGCGCTCCCAGGTCCTGGAGACGCTCGACCAGGTGCTCGATGAGGCCGTGCGTGGCCCAAACGATCCGTCGACAGCAACGGTGGCGCTGGTCGTGGCGATGTGCCGGCTGGACCTGGGCGATCCCGACGGCGGCCTGGACCGCCTGGCCCGCGCGGGCGAGGCCGCAGCGGCACTGCTCTCCCAGTACGCGGCGCGCTGCGAGTCGCTGGGACACGAGCGGGTCGCCCTGCGGGCCTACGCGCTGGCCGCCGCCGGCCAGGCGCCCGGTCCGGCGCGGGCTCCCGTCCTGCTCCGTCAGGCCGCGCTGGCGGATGCGACGGGAGAGCCGCAACAGGCCGTGGCGCTTCTCCGCCAGATCGTGGCAGAGGCGCCACGCAGTCCGGCCAGCCGCGAAGCGCGGGTGCGGCTGGCGCGGCTGGAGCTGGACAGGCTGCGGAATCTCGACGAAGCGCGGGCCGAGCTGCAGCAAGTGCTGGCCGCGCCGGAGCGCGACGCGTGGGATCTGGCCGCCCGCGAGCTGCTCGCCGAAGTCGAGCTTCGGGCCAACAACCTGGCGGCGGCGGCACGCCAGCTCGACGAGCTGCGCGCTGCCGCCGGCACCGCCGACTTCGCGTGGGGGTATCGTCGCGCCGAAGTCCTGTTTTTCCAGGGCGATCTAGCCCAGACGGCCCGGCTGCTGGACAGCCTGCTGGCGCACGATCCAGGGCACGATCTGGCCAACGACGCGTTGGAGCTGTTGCTGACCACGGAGGCGCTGACGGCCGACAGCTTGAGCAGAGAACCTTTCGTGGCCGGCCTCTTGGCCGAACGCCAGCGGGATCCGGCGCGCGCCCAGGCAGCGTGGGCATGGATCGCTGCGCACGCCAGTCCTGCGGTGGCGCAGCTCGCCCTGCGCGAACAGGCGCGGGCGCGCCTGGCGGCGGGTGACAGCCTCGCTGCCGCCGACCTGTGCGCGCGGCTGGTGGCCGCCTATCCCACCAGTCCGTTCCGCGTCGAGGCGCAGCTGCTCGCGGCCCGCACCCTGGCGAATGCCGGCAGAATCGAGGAGGCCCTCGCGCAGCTCGAGAGTGCGCTGCTGGCCGCGCCGGACGACGCCCAAGCGCCCGTCCTGCGCCTCCAGCTCGAGGCGCTGCGGCAGACATTGGCGCCCCCCCAGGCCCCCAGGTCCGCTGGGCCCGGGGGCGTACCCCAATGAGTGACGACCATGCGCCGAATCCTGCTTGGGACCGCGCTCGTCCTTTTCGCCTGGCCCGCGGCGCCCCGACCTGCCGTGGCCGAACGACTGCTCGTGCCCATGGACCGTGGCCAGAGCAACCACCTGAAGGCCTATGGCCTGGCGTTCTGGACGCTCCAGCAGGGCATCCCGGTGGAATGGCTGCTGAACTACCGGGCTGGCTCGTTCATGCTGGAGTACGACGCAGCCGTGGCGCGCGAGGCGCAACTGCGAGGCATCGTCGTGCAGCGCGTCAGCGAAGCGGAAGCGGCGTCGATCTATGCCGAGATCGACGCCAGCAACATGGATGTCGTGCGTCTGGAGAAAGCGCCCAGGATTGCGGTGTACACGCCGCCTAACTCGCAGCCCTGGGACGACGCGGTGACCCTGGCGCTCGAGTACGCCCAGATCGAGTACGACAAGATCTGGGACGAACAGGTGCTGCGAGGCGCCCTGGCGGACTACGACTGGCTGCACCTCCATCACGAGGACTTCACCGGCCAGTACGGCAAGTTCTACGGCAGCTACGCCCATGAGACGTGGTATATCGAGCAGCAGCGCTTCTACGAAGCAGAGGCACGCCGTCTGGGCTTCCGCAAGGTCAGCGAACTCAAGAAGGCGGTGGCCGAGGCAATCCGCGACTACGTGGACAGAGGCGGCTTCCTGTTTGCCATGTGTTCGGCCACCGATACCTTTGACATCGCGCTGGCTGCCCATGGGGTGGACATCTGCCACGAGGTCTTCGACGGCGATCCGGCCGATCCGCAGGCGCAGGCCAAACTCGATTTCTCGCGCACCGTGGCCTTCAAGGATTTCACGCTGGAGATGAATCCGCTGGTATACGAGTTCTCCAACATCGACACGACGCCGACGGATGCGCGCCAGATCCGCAGTGCCGAGGCCGACTATTTCACGCTGTTCGACTTCTCCGCCAAGTACGATCCCGTACCCACCATGCTCACCCAGTGCCATACCAACATCGTGAACGGCTTCCTGGGGCAGACCACCGGGTTCCATCGAGGCCTGATCAAGGACTCGGTGGTCATCATGGGCGAAGTCGAAGGCACCGACGAGGTGAAGTACCTGCACGGCCAAGTGGGCAAAGGGACGTTCACCTTCCTGGGGGGACACGACCCGGAGGACTACCAGCACATGGTGCACGACCCGCCCACCAACCTCGCGCTGTTCCCCAACTCGCCGGGGTACCGCCTGATCCTCAACAACGTCCTGTTTCCCGCGGCCAAGAAGAAAGAGCAGAAGACCTGAGCGCTGGCGGACCACGGTGCGCGCACCTGCCCGCGGCAGACACCGGCGATCGCGGGGGCTGGAACCGCACCGCCGCGGGCAGCCGGAGTGGATTTTCCGACAACCTCGAGGAGAGCCGATGTCAGGTACCGACGTCGAAGCTGTAGCCCAACTCAGCGTCACCCGAGACCGGATCCGGGACCAGATCGGTCGCGTGATCATCGGCCAGCAGGACATCGTCGAGCACCTGCTGGTGTCGTTGCTGTGCGGGGGCCACTGCCTGCTGGTGGGCGTGCCGGGACTGGCCAAGACCACGCTGATCCACACCCTGGCGCGCACCCTCGACCTGTCCTTCGGGCGCATCCAGTTCACGCCGGACCTGATGCCCTCGGACATCACCGGCACCGAGGTCCTGGAGGAGGACACGCAGACCGGCCGCAAGGCCTTCCGCTTCGTGCCGGGACCGCTGTTCGCCAATGTCGTGCTGGCGGACGAGATCAACCGCACGCCGCCCAAGACCCAGGCGGCCCTCCTGCAGGCCATGCAGGAGCACGCGGTTACTGCCGGCGGCCGGACCATGCGCCTCGGCGAGCCGTTCTTCGTCCTGGCAACCCAGAACCCGATCGAGCAGGAAGGGACCTACCCGCTGCCGGAGGCCCAGCTCGATCGCTTCATGTTCGAGCTGTGGATCGACTACCCAACGGCCGCCGAGGAAGAGGAGATCGTGCGCACGACCACCGCCGGGCAGCCCCGAGAGGTGGAGACGGTCCTCAACGGCACTCAGGTCATCGAGCTCCAGCGCCTCGTGCGCCGCGTGCCCGTTGCCGACGAAGTCATCGCCTACGCCGTGCGCCTGGTCCGGGCTTCGCGACCCACCAGCCCCAAGGCTCCGGAGTACATCCGCGAGCTGGTCAACTGGGGCGCCGGGCCGCGCGCATCTCAGTACCTGATCCTGGCCGGCAAAGCCCGCGCCATCCTCGACGGACGCCCCTGTGTCAGCATCGCCGACGTGCGCGCCGTCGCCCTCCCCGTGCTTCGCCACCGGATCGTGGTCAACTTCCACGCCGAAGCCGAGAACATCAGCGCTCCCAGCCTGGTGGCGCGGCTGCTGGCCGACATCCCGCAGGACGGAGGCGCCGGGTGAGCACCCTGACCTCCCGCTACCTGGACCCCGAAGTGATCTCCCGCCTGTCGCGGCTCGACCTGGTCGCCCGCCTGGTAGTGGAGGGTTTCATCACCGGGCTCCATCGCAGCCCGTATCACGGCTTCTCCGTGGAGTTCTCGGCGCACCGTCCGTACATGCCCGGGGACTCGCTGCGCAACCTCGACTGGAAAGCGTACGCCAAGACGAATCGCATGTACGTCAAGCAGTTCGAGGAAGAGACCAATCTCCGTGCCTATCTGCTGCTGGACATCAGCGGCTCGATGGCCTTCCGCGCCTCCGGCGCCATGAGCAAGTTCCAGTATGCCTCCAGCCTGGCTGCGGCCCTGGCCCACCTGCTCCTCCGCCAACGCGACGCCGTCGGGCTGACCCTCTTCCATGACCGGCTCGACACCTACATCCCGCCGCGGTCGGTGCAGAGCCATCTCGGGGTGCTGCTGCGGGCCATCGCCCAGACCACGCCCGCGGCCGACACGCGCATGGCTCCTGCATTCCAGGACTTGGCCGAACGCATCACGCGCCGCGGCCTGGTGATCCTCCTCTCCGATCTGTTGGATGACCCAGCCGAGGTCCTCAAGGGCCTCAAGTACCTCCGCCATCGCGGCCACGAGGTCATCGTCTTCCAGATTCTCGACCCGCGCGAGCGCGATCTGGATTTCCGCCATCAGGTGCGCTTCGTCGACCTGGAGCACCCCGAGCAGAGCTTGACCACGCAGCCGTGGCACATGCGGGAGGAATACTGCGCGCTGATGGACCAGCTCATCCGCACGTACCGCAACGGCTGCGCGGACGCCCGCATCGACTTCGAGCAGGTGACCACCCGCACGCCCTTCGACGTGGCGCTCTCGCGCTACCTCGTGCGCCGACGACGCCTGGCCTGAGGCCGCACCCGTCACGCCCGCGCGCCCCAGCGCGCCGATCGAAGGGAATGCTCCGGCCGCGGCTCACGGGCCCGTGGCCACCACATGCCGCCGCGCATCCGTGGGCGAGCTGCCGCGCGCCACCGCCGTCTGGTGCGCGACTGCTTCGGCGGCCGTGACGAACTCGACCGCCAGGCTGTCCTGTTCGGCCAGCATCTGGGCCACCTGGACGATGATCCTGGCCGCGATCCGGTCGCGGGCGTAGTTGGCCTGATGGGTGTAGAAGATGACGCAGCCGTTGGCAACGACCGAATCTCGCGCCGCACGCGCCCAACTGGCCAGTTGCCGTTCGCTCACCTGTGTCAGCGCGTACTGCCCGCTGCTCGGGCCCATGGTCGTTCGTCGGCCTATGCGCACCGAGCCGTAAGCCGCCGGCCGCGTCAGCGCGGGCGTCGCCGTGCAGCAGACGTGATTCTCCTCGAGCGCATCGTACAGCGGGTCGTACGGAGGCCAAATGCCTTGGTGCAGCGGCGTGACCAGATAGGACGTCCGATAGGGCGCCAGGCCGTGTGTCGCGGCGAACAGCTCGCCTTGGGCCAAGAGCTGGCTGATCTGGCTGGCCGACATGGAGCGATCCACTACGTGCTCGTGGCGGGGCAGATAGTTGAACCAGGCGAACTCGCTCGCGTGCTCGAGAAAGGCCCGGTCGCCTGCGTGCGTGCTGTCGTAGAAGGCGCTGTTGTATCCCAGCGAGAAGCGGAACCTCGGCGTGAAATCCCGCTGCAGGGCCAAGGACAGGTCGACGAGGGCCAGCACGTCGGCTGCGTCCATCTTCACGTCGCCGCTGCGGCCTCGGTCGGCGTCCCAGTTCGGCTGGAAGACATCGTCCACGTCGATCGCCACGTAGCGAACCGGCAGCGCTGGCTCGGGAGCCAGCGGTGACGTCTCCCGCGCGCACGCCGAGCAGGCGACGGCGGCCGCCAGCACCAGATAGCGGACGCTGCTGCGGCCGGAAAGGCTGCTCAGCCTGGCGGCTCCTCGGCAACCGCTCGCCGTCGCTGTGGACGCACCGCCACCCTGGGCCGAGCGCACTGGCAACCGGCACCGCTCCACGACCACCTCCGCGGCCAGAACCCCGCGCCGAGCCGGAGGCCCACCCAGCCGAGCCGCCGGCCCGGCCGCATCCTCCGCTCGCCGCGCGCCGAATGTACGCATGGCCCGCGCCGGGCCAAAGAAGACCGAGCCGCCGGATCGTTCGCCCTCGGCGGCTCGCCTGGTCGCGGCCGCGAAGACGGCATTCGCGGCCGGCTGCTGCCGAGGCGGCGCTTTGCAGCCCGAGGTCCGTCGCGTCCCTAATCTTGACTTTTTCGTCCAGATTGACTAGGTTCGATCGCCCGCTGCATGCGCCCGGCCTGATGACCGGGCCCGCACTGTCGCGCTGGCTGGGCCGGCGCTCGCCGGAGTCGGCAGCAGCCCG
>Ga0067045_1029535_pt1 | contig 19972 bp, 19 predicted proteins | sample TerdegcTABiofilm_FD_59184 | JGI IMG/M metagenome (GOLD analysis project Ga0067045, IMG submission 59184) | Combined Assembly of (Gp0054472, Gp0054536) Wastewater bioreactor microbial communities from Singapore -Terephthalate degrading... | reverse complement strand
CTGACGAGAGTCTTTCAAGTGTCTTTCCCATATCCGTGTTTGTGTTGTTGATACTTCTCCAACTGTTCAATGCACTGATGTTATGGTTAATCCTCATACCTTTTCACCTCCATGTGCTCTTTTCCTGAATTTCTAAGTAACTTTTCTTAAGGGCGCCCTTTTCTACAACATTATTATCGGAATATAGATCGAAAACTTTATACTAGTCCAATATATTTCTTGCGAAAATTTAGAAAAAGCATTGAACGATTTTGAGATATGGTAGGTCTAATACATTGAACAGGGAAAAACAGAGAAAATGATGAAGTAGATTTGCCATAACTCCTTTGTTTATTTAGTGTTTTCAGAGTTTAGTTTTTCATGTCCATGCCCTAGGGAGGCGAGTTTGTGAGAATAAACAACGACCTTGGAACATGGTCAATGAGGTATTTACAAAGTTTACAAAGTCAACAGGCATTAGATGTTCAAAAGTCTTTTCAGGCTCATGTGTCAGTTACACGGAACTTTTCTACTAGTACGGTTACAGAAGGAATGCGTTCTCAAATTAACAGTTACCGTGAGGCAATGGCAAGTACGTACAACGCAATTGGTATTATGAACACTGCGGGAAGTGGAATTCAAGGTATCAGTAACAATGTTCAAAAGATGAAGGAATTAGCAACACAGGCAACGAGTAACAATTTAACAGACGATCAAAGGGCAAGGCTTCAAGAACAATTTTCTCAATTGTCACAAGGTATCAACAAGGTTGTTGAACAAACAACTTACGATGGCAAGAGAGTACTTGGCGGTGATATAAGAAATATGGAAGTTCAGTTAGGCACCAATCAAGAGCAAACAAGTATCACCCTCCCGGGCATGGACCTTAAGAATTTGGGACTCGAAAATGCTAATTTAAACAGTGTGGAAAATGCTCAAAATGCTTTGAAAACTCTTGATAATGCTATTCAGAATGTTGCTAATAATAAAAACTATGTGAACGCAATCTCAGAACAGTTGGGTAATGCTGCAAGGATTCTTAGCAATACTACAATGAACATCACCTCCTCCGTGAGTTCATTAAACGATACAAATGCTGCACGCAGCATGATGGATTCAATCAAGGCAACTTTACTTTCTCAAGCAACTTCCGGTGTTGCCTCGCAGTCTAACATCAATAGTATGAGTGTGTTAAGGTTACTGGGCTGAAATCTCTATTGAGTAGTTTGTTTGTTAAGAATAAGTAAAAGCGGTGGATTACTCCACCGCTTTTTTGTTCACGCTTAATTATATTTGATACTCTGGTGCCGAGGGCGGGACTTGAACCCGCACAGAGCCTAGCCCCTGTTGATTTTGAGTCAACCGCGTCTGCCAATTCCGCCACCTCGGCGTATATGTGCACAAAACCAAAAGCACATATATTCTATCATCAAATTAATCGTTTTTCAAGTAGTTATTTTACCATACTTCCTTATTTAGATGCGTTATATTTTTCTATTCCTTTTCCAAGTATTTCAACAGCCTCTCTCAGTTTTTCTGACTCTAGCACGTATGCAATTCTTATCTCACTTAATCCGGCACCCGGAGTAGCGTAGAATCCACTCAGAGGTGAGGCCATTGTGGTTTTGCCATTTATATTAAACTCCTGAAGCATCCATATGATGAAATCTTCTGCATTTGCCACTGGTAACTTTGCTGACAAGTAGAATGCCCCTTCAGGTTTGTGAACAACGGCACCCGGAATTTCTTTCATTGCTTGGTACGTTGCATCTCTTCTTTTCTGATACTCATCACGCACACTGTTTGTGTACTCATCGCCAAGTGACAAAAGCCCTATTGCACCATATTGCGTTGTTTCTGCAGGGCAGAGACGTGCCTGTGCAAATTTCAGTACACCCTTGGAAAATTCTTTGTTTTTCGTAACAAACATCCCAATCCTTGCACCGCATGCACTGTATCTCTTTGAGATACTATCGACCATTATCAATCTATCATCTATACCATTGAAATAGAATGCGGAAACGTGCTTTCTCCCATCGAATGTAAATTCCCTATACACTTCATCCGAGATGATGACAAGATCGTGCTTTTTCGCAAATTCGACAATCTGTTTTACCTCTTCGTACGTGTAAACAGTTCCAGTTGGGTTAGATGGATTTGAGAAGAGTATTGCCTTTGTTCTTGGTGTCAACGCCTTTTCGAATGCTTCCATGGAAGGTAGTCTGTATCCATCTTCGGGATGAGCAGTCACTGGTACAAGTTTTACACTCAGATACGTTGCAAAGCCAAGGTAATTTGCATAGAACGGTTCTATTGTAAGAACTTCATCACCAGGGTCACAGACAACACCAAGTGCGAACATTACTGCCTCACTACCGCCATTTGTTATCGTAATTTCATCGGCACTAACATTTATGTTGTGTCTTGCATAGTAGCTTGCAAAAGCCTCGCGTAATTCATAAATTCCCTGTGAATGAGTATATGCAACAACCTCAGACTTGTATTTATCGATGTATTCATACCAGATTTTTGGAGTCTTTATATCTGGTTGTCCAATATTCAAGTGATAAACATATATTCCCTTCTTTTCAGCCATATCTGAATAAGGTACCAATCTTCTAATCGGACTTGCAGGTGTTTCAATCGCCCTTTTTGAAATCATCATCTTCCCTCCTATGGTATTGATCTATCTTTCATTCACATAGACAATCTCACTTTCAACAACTTCAGGAAGGTCTAGTGGTTCATCGTATATGACCTCAAGAAAAGCATATTCTTCGCTATACGAAATATCAAGTATAGTAACGTTCATGTAGCTGAGCTGCTGCATTTTTTTACCGTAAGAAACGAAATCAATCTTCAATTTCTGCTTGTATGCTCTTCTTTTCGTCAGTATGCGTTTTGATAATTTTGCTTTCTCAATTGCCTTTTCAGCACTTGTGCTGTATGCATCTATTAAACCTCTAATTCCGAGTTTTACACCGCCAAAATATCTCGTGACAACAACTGCAACATTCAATAGTTCTGACCTTTTAAGTACATTGAGCATAGGTATACCTGCAGTCCCAGAAGGTTCACCGGCATCGGAAGAGAACTCAACAATCTCACTCTTACCGATTACTCTATAAGCAGGACAATTATGGGTTGCATCTGCATATTTCTTGCTCATCTCAGAAATAAAATTTTTGGCCTCATATTCATCTTCAACACCTCTCAATGTGGCTATGAATATGGACCTTTCGATGTTTATCTTATTTTCTATCGTTCCCTCAATAGTTTTGTATCTTTCAATATCCATTTTGCCTCCATGTAGATCTGTCTAAGAGTTAGATCGTAAAAACTTGCTGAAATGTTATGGCCATCAATTTGAAATGTCAAGACACTTCTTGGTGCACCATCCTTTGGAAGTGATGTACTCCCGGGATTGATAACAACTTTTCCACCAAACTCTTCTATCTTTGGAATATGTGTATGACCGTGGAGCAAGAAATGTACATCCTTTGTATTCAGAAACTGTTCCAAACTGTTCTCTTCAAATTGTTCACCATGAATGAGTAAGAATGAGAAATCACCGAAGTATTCTATAGAAATTCTCGGCATCTCGGCAAGCCCCAAGACTTTCAAATCGACATCTGCGTCACAATTTCCCCTTATGTACCCAACTTTGTAACTTCTGAGTATTTCGACAACACCTTTTGGATCGTATCCTTCAGGTAGTGGATTTCTTGGTCCGTGGTAGAGAATATCTCCGAGATGAAAGATTGCATTGAATTGCTTAAGATCAAATTGTTCAAGAATATCTCGAAGTGCTTTCAAAGAGCCATGCGTGTCACTCATAACAAGGATTCTCATTGTAAATCCCCTTTCGATAATTCTTCATTCTCCTCATTGATCATGTTTCTGTATTTATTCACCGTCCTGCGAGATATGTTGATACCAACAGACTTTAACAAGAGCATGATTTGATGATCCGTAAGGCTACTGTCTACTTTTAGCAGTTCTCCAATCTCATTTATTATGAGTAGTTTATTTGGTCCTTTACCGAAGAACATTCTCAACGGTAAAATACCTCGAGGCGTATTAACAAACTTATTTCTGACAGCTCTGCTTATCGTGGCTATGTTTAGGTCTAGAATATTAGCTACATGTGTCATAGTTACTATTTGTGGGTATTTTCTGTAGCCTCTCAGAAAATATTCGTTTATCTCCCTTACAAAGTTGCAGATTTTATAAAGCGTCTCTTCGCGCATCTGAAGTGCCTTGGCAACAAACGGATCTGATACCTCTATCCTTCTTACTTCGACGCGGTCAACATCGATCGTAGCATCTGGAAAGATATATATGCTATCGTCATCGTTTGCTGAATAGTGATCTATCTCGTCGTGAAATTCCTCAAAGATCAATCTTATAAGAAAGTTAGCCTTATGGAAAGAAATCCCAAATTTATCACACAATTCTTCTTCAGATATTCTAAGCTTCCCCTTACTATCGATGTTGTAAATTATGTACTCAACTATTCTCTCATCCTCATCAGGCAAGTACAAAAATGGCAATAACTTTTCAAGGGATGCATGTAAGTCTTCAGAACTAGGATATATCTCGTCGTTTATCTCTCGAACATCTGCGTATCGTTCTCTAAGCAAATAAGCAGGTGCTTCGAGCACCTGCAGATAGAATTTTTCTTTCCTTGTAAGGATTAACTTTTGCTCAAGAGATTGTTTTATCTTATCAGTTCTCTTGCTATCTGGCATGCTAATTCTGCGTTATTTTTCAGTAGTTCGATATTCGCTTTCAACGTCTTACCGTTGCTGAGTTGTGCAACTCTTGACAACAAATAGGGGGTCACATTCTTACCTGAAATGCCTTTCTCAAAACATTCATTCAATGCTTGATCAATGTAACCTTGGACCTCCGATTCTGCGATTACATGCTCTTGCTGTATTGGGTTTGCCACCAATATGGCGCCTTCTATATTGAGTGCCTTCTTTGCCTTGAATATGTCAGCTACTTCTTTTGGTGAATCAACTGCATGGTCAATCTGATAATCGGAAAGCCCTTCGTAGAATATCGGGAATCTATTCGTCTTGTATCCCAAGACAGTTACTTGGAACGTTTCCAAAAATTCTATCGTTTTCCTCACGTCTAATATCGATTTGCAACCAGCACTCACAACAATTACATCGCTCTTTGCCATCTCTGTGATATCTTGAGAGACATCCCAATCTCCCATATGCACACCACCGATACCACCAGTTGCAAAGACATCTATACCAACGAGTTTTGCAATCCTCATCGTTGAACTGACAGTCGTTGCAGCACTCTTTTTCAGAGCTACTGCATACGGTATTTCCCTTGTACCAATCTTCAAAGGTTCGTCTTCCAACATCTCATTGATCTGTGCTTCACTCATCCCAACTATAATCTTGCCCCTCACAACGCCTATTGTTGCCGGAACAACACCATTTCTCCTTGCTATATCTTCCATCATTTTTGCAGTCTCGATATTGTGAGGATAAGGTAGACCATGGGCTATAACCGTACTTTCCAATGCTATTATCGGTTTTCTCTCTTCAAGTGCACTCCTCACTTCATTAGATAACTCAATATCTCTATTTGCCATTTCATCCACCTCTTTCTATGATTTATCGGCTACATCGATTGTACACCGATTAATCATTTTACTGTGAGCGTCCTGATAAACTCACCAAGGTCTTGTACATTTACAACTATATCATAATCACCTGTTGGCAGCTTTCCAATCTGAACCGTTTTCGAAGGTGTTGTAAACGCTTGAGTAACATAATCACCCTTAGCTGGTTTGTAGAACGTTCCACCAATAGTAATCTTACCACGTTTTCCTACTAATGGATAGACTATATCTGGTTCATCCAATTCTATTCGGTATCCACCCGTTGGGAATGTGCCTGCAATTATTTGAATAGAAATTTCATCATTCCTTGAAACAGTCATCCCTTCAGAGATTTCTCTGTACCCAGAATCTGACCTTACCAATATCCTCAACATGGCACCTCCAACATCAGATGGTAAACCCACCAAACCAGTACCATCATTTTCATTTCTTGACTGTATTGCCTCATCTGGAAGTGGTTGATTATTTACATATATCTTGAAATCTACGGGACAGATGACAAGTACTGGATTTAACCTGATGTATGTAGCATTTCTCATGCCAGAAAAACTATATGAAAATTCTCTCTTTGCTTTCTCATCGACAATTCTGATCCAATAATTCAACGTAGAATTTCCTGGCTGGAAGTACCAAGCTTTGACTATGTATCCCTTCTTTTCAGTATCTGCGAAAAGCTTGATGTATTGCACGTTAAAAGTCTTTGTACCAATCGATTTATACAAAGATTCAGGAAAAGTTTGATCCACTGAATGAACAAAAACATTGACATTTTGACTGGTTGGTTGTACGACAGGTTCAGAAAATCCTATACAAAACGTTACCAATACTAGAAAAGCCAAATAGATTCTCCTTAACATACTTGCACCTCCTGTCAATATGGTTGATCTTTCTTTGACCATTTGTGTTTATACAGTTCTTCATCCGCTTTCATGTATGCTTTATCGAAATCATTATATTCTGAAAGGTCTACTATGCCATATGAAAATCCTAAATTGATTTCATTCTTTGCTATATTGTAAAGCCTGGAAATCTGATTCTTAATATCGCTACTTTTTGTAATTATACAAAATTCATCTCCACCCAATCTAATAAAGTAATCATTCGAACGGATATTATTCATTACAAGCGTAGAAAACCTCTTCAATATCTCATCACCTTTTCTGTGACCATACACGTCGTTCATCTTTTTGAATCCATCTAAATCAAGCAACACAAGTATACCATCATTTTTATCCAATTTCTCTATTATCTTCCTATTGTAAGCTCCAGTAAGTTGGTCAATGTAATTCTCCTTTTCAAGATAATCCTTCCTCTTCGACAAATTCTTGAAGTGTCTGACTGCCTCCATGCTAACAAATACCAAAAAAATTATCCTTCCATACGGTAACAATAATTCATCTGGAAGCTTTGATAAAAGAACTGTAGTAGATTGTATCGCAGTCATCAAAAGAAAGAATATTGGGAAAACAAGTTCAATGACCTTGTACCTAAAAACATGCCACATTGTGAGACCCACCAAGAATAACGAGTATAGACTTGAGACATCCGATAGTACATTAATAATTCTATTTTCAAAAGGTAAGATAATAATCCACAATATTATGATTGGGATACACAGCAAAACGTTCAAAAAGATCTTCCCGATTCTCTTACCATATCTTTCATTTATCGATAAATAGATGAAAGTTGCACTTAAAGCAGGTAGTGCAATGCTTACTTTTTCAAATAGCATGTACAAGAATACACTTCCGCTCGTTTCTCTGAAAACAAATTGAAATGAGCCAATGATCGTAAATAACGATGAAAATCCAAGGTAGAGATACTCTTTTCTTTGAGGAATATTCGTAATACCAAAGATAAAGAACATTATGTATGCAATTATCATTGCGATTCCCATTGCAAACAAGTTCAAATCACTACGAAACATACCTTGCAACCAAGATATTTTCTGTGCTTCTGACAGAGTTGTAACGTACGGTAAATACGAAATACCATAGTTCATCACAGCAAAGAGTTCTAATCTTATCGAATTTTGGTTTGACAAGACGTTCTTGGGTAACCTCACGATAATAGGTGATGGCCATATATTACCTGACTCACTACCAACTACATGAATGAGCTCACCATTTAGGTAGACCTTCAACTGATTTCCAATAACCTTTTGAAAAACCACGGCAATTTCTTCCGTGCTACTTAGCAGATATTCAGGTAATTCGAATGAAGCCTGAAGGAATGTTTTGTTTGGTTTTTCAACCTTTTGATAGAAAGGGAGAGTCCTGTTCCAAGTCGCAATTAGAGTCCCGCGTGGTTTACTCAAATAATTGAGGAATGAAGATATGATCAAAAACAACAAAACAGAGAAAACAAAAGGCAGAAGAATTTTTCTCGTGATATAGTCCCCCCTTGTAAACAAAATGCAAATCACTCCATAAAATATAACACACAAAAGCAACTCTATTCTATGATAATATATATTTCTAATCAATAAATTTTGAGTGAATTTGAAATGAAAAAGGTGGAGAGCTTATTCACTTCCCCACCTTTGATATCTTCTTAGTATGTCTTATGCACTTATTATACTACGATTCCTTTAGAAATTGATCTCTCCAGAAACTGATATGTACGTATTATTGATCATATCGGTCACATTATTTGAATCCACCGAGAATTTCAAATACCCGTCTTTAATATACTTTTTGAAATTGAGTTCGAGGCCAATGTCGTTGTTGGATGAAATGACACTTGCTGAAATGGCATAGTCCTTTGTTGTATCGTATGTAAGGTCTACGTTAATATCACCGTAGTCAAAGTCGTAACTACCATCTAAAATTATAGAATTGCTACCAAGGAAGGTCTTTGCATAAGCATAGAATATGTTTCCATCGAATTTGTGGTAAATTTCAAACAATTTTGTTGTTAACAAGGCAGAAACGACGTAAGTATCATCGAAATTGTACAGTGCGGTTGCACCGATGCTGAACAAATTGAAAGGTGCATTCAAAGAAAGAGAACCCAAGACTGAATATCCATTTGCAAAATAATCCTGACCAAAATACACTCCAAATGATTGTAACTGCACACCAGCAATCCATGGGAACTTATTAGTAGCATATCCAATTCCGCCGATTAAATCAGCACCTGCAAACTCATAATTTAACGTAATTCCAGTCTGTCTTGTCTCTTGATCCTCAAATGGCAAGAACCAAGGCAATGTATAGTGCATTGGAAGCTTGTATTGCATGATGATTGCCAAATTGTCTGAGACGAATTTTGCTTGAGCTTCTGAAATGGCTGCACCATCGTATGCAATTTTTAGAGATATATCATCGTTTGGTGAAAATGTCAAAATCAACTTATTTGAAACGCTGCTACCTACGAGATATTTTGTTGGGTCTGTCTTAAATTTGTATTCAAAGTCATAAGTTCCCTTTGCTGCAAGCCCACCACCTTGTTCTTGTATTCCCTCTATACTTAGTTGATTATCCTTACTAACGATCTTGAATATGCTATTCTTTCCACCGTAGCCATCCGGTTTGTACGAGGGTGCATTTGGATCTTCCTGCCAGACTTGATTACCACCTATAACAAAGACATATTTGTACTCGTACGTGCCAGGGGAGAGCTGTAATGACGCGGTCCAGTAGCCATCAACAAGTTGCATCTTCAATCCCGTTGCATTCCAACTATTGAACGTACCGGCAACGTAAGCTTCCTGCGCCCTATCGTTCTTAACAGCGAAAACAACCTTTCCATCAACAATTGAAACACCTGCTCTTGTTCCTTCGACTTCGGTTACTTCCTTCTTTGGTTCAACTGCTGCAGTCTCGATTTTTTGTACTTCTACAACCTTTAGTTGCAACTGATCAGCACCTTTCGATATTGGTGCTCGCACCTTGAGTCCTCCGTTCTCCTCATATACCTCGAATACACCATTCTTTCCACCAAAGCCGTCGTCTACATATGCAAATGCATTTGGATCAACGATCCAATTTCCATCTGTTATGAACTTGTATTCGTATATCCCGGGAGTCAACTCTAAGACCGCCTCCCAGATACCGTCATCGACAAAATAGGCTTCCGTGTCTTTTTCGCTCCAGTTGTTGAAATCTCCCGCTATGAAAACACTTTTTGCATTCGTGTACAATCGTATAACTACATATCCATCTTGGTCAACATATATCGTATCTTTACGCGCACTATTAGGCTCGTAATTCTTCAATGCCTGACTTGCGGTTTGCAACTGCCCACCAACTGGCTCTATCTTTCCATCGTTTGTAAGAGTAAATGCACCGTTTCTTCCACCAAAGCCATCATCTACATAAGACAGCGCCTCTGGGTCTTCCTTCCAAGTCGTACCGTTTATCACAAATTTGTACTGATAAGTCCCCGGGTCTAAAGCAATCGCTAATTGCCAAACACCATCGACAAATTGCATCGGCGTTGCACTTGTACTCCAATTGTTGAAGTTGCCGGCTACAAATACTGCATCTGCCTTGATATCAGTCTTGAATGTAAATACTACCTTTCCTTCCTTGTAACTAACTGCTGAGAAAGCAAAGATCGAGATAAGCAAGAAACATAAAACAATAAAAGTCTTACTTCTACCCATTATTCACACCTCCCATTACACTTTCTAAAAATTTTCACAATTTCCATTTCTATCACATTCTTGAAGACTAACATTATTTACCACCAAAGGCTGAATTCAATGTTGAGAATTGGCTTGAACGTGTTGAAATTGTAGAAATCTGTATTTCCAAGGCTTAATGTTACCTGTCCATTGTTAAAACCAGCGAGTTTGATTTCACCGTACAGTGCATCCCTCTCTTCATAGTAACCGATGATCTTTTGATACTTTCCGAAAATTGACGTATTTCCAAATGACTTCCCCAGTTCAACATAGAAAACCTCACCAAGTGTAGCTATCGTGTTGTGTGCGGGCTTTCCAAAAGAATATGCGAATTTTCCATTAAGGCCTAAAATCGTAAAACTATAGCTTGTACCTATGGAAAACTTACCCCATTCATCGGGCATAACACCGGTAACATCTGAAAGCCCTGTCTTTTTTAAACTCAAAGAGACATCCGAATAGTTCAAATCGACTCCAACTTCCGTATTGCCGTACAGATTATCTTCGACATTGTCGAAATTGAATTTCGTGTTGACATATGAATTTAAATTGACCTTCCCAGGTATCTTGTACCATGCGTTTATTATACTGTTGTTCCCAAGTGTTTGTGGACTGAATGCTAAATATTTCGTTGTGGATGGTGCCAGAACATATCTGACTCCCCAGTTCGAATTAACATCTGAAAGTATGACCAGATAAACTGTATCACTGAAATCGAATTTATTCACATTCTGCCAGACAAATTCCGTTACTAACCTAAAATTGCCAAACGTGTTGGAAAGATCGATCGCACCATCGAAGTTTGAACCTCTCTTGCCAACCAGTATGTTACTGTTGTTCAAGTTATACTGTGCATACATTAAATCAAGCGAATTGAACATATACACATTAAACGGAGCGTAATGGATAGATACACCATTTTGCCCATCACTTATCCGATAAAGTATTATTTGGTCCCCCGATGTCCCATATATTTGATTCTTGTAGGCCACAAGTGCAAACGGGTCGAACTTGAAACTGAGTTTTGAAGAGTTTAGAGACGTGCCAGTTAAAGCGAATGAAAGGTCATAGTTTGAACCAAACGAAGAACCATTGATGTAGAACTCCGTTGAAAAGCTCGTGTTGGGTTGCTGCTGGGAAAAGTCAGTTGAATATGTGAACTTTGCCGAATAATTCGTTGAAAAAGAAAATAGACTCACAGATAATATCAAAACAGACAAAAAGATGAATCTCATGAAGTTTCTATCGATTTGTTTCACATTACCACCTCACTCTCAAAAATGATGAATAATGTTCATCTGATCGTTTTCTTAAGCCAAGTATTGACTTTTCATTCCTCTTTGAGTTTGCAAGTCAAAATGGAAAATTTAGGGTCGTACTGAAACACAAGCGTAACCGCACCTGTCTTTGGTGAGACAAATGTAGCCTGTACACCGTATCCAGCATTGTACGTCTGACCGTCATATTGTAACTCGTACGGTTTCCAGTCTGCATTCCTAGCCATCTTGTACTGTACATTCGGGTCTGTCAATGTCACGGATTTCTCAAGATAGTAAATATTCTCCGTTGCATCGTACGTCATCTTTTCTAGTGTCCAGTTGTTGAAGCTGCCACCTATGTACCAGTCACCTGTTGCCTTCTCACTATCCCCAACACCTTTGGCTTTGCCATCCACCATGACAGTGGGCGTTGCATAAACCGTTATCGTTTGACTGCTCTCGCTTGTGTCCAAATTATCTTTCCACACGTATATATTTGAAGAAACCTTTGTAACACCGGATTGTCTGTAAAGTACTTTGTAACTTCCAACAAACAAATTATCCCCGGAACTCGTTTTGGCGTACGTTATGGAAGCGGCTGGAAGTGTGAAAGTATATGCATCCACTTGATCATCGTAATTCATCTTATCGTTATTTGTCGGCATCCATCCATTCCAGTCACCAACGGCGTATATGCCGTCTGGTACTTGGAGGTTGAGAAGCTTCATACAACCAGTGAGTGCAAGGAAGATAAGAACGGAAAGAAAGACGATCAGAAACTTTGATGATTTATCGTTAAATCTATTCTTGAGTTTCATCAAAGCTAATACCTCCCTTCAATGAACGAATTGAATTGCACAATTTGGAAATGATTAAATCAGAATTAGCAAAGTTCAATTGAGAAGAGCCATTGAATTCTTTGCTTTCAAAAAGGGGGCAAAAGCCCCCTACAGTGTATGATTTTAAGAGTATTTTACAATTGGAAAGAGTTTAATCTGCTGGATAGATTATAAATGCATTTATCGTTGCTGGTGCAGTTATACCGCCAGTTCCGCAAGTCTGCTCTGGATAAAAATCTCCAACCCATTGCTTTCCGTCACCTATTCCACCAGTTATGGCAAACGCTCCCTTTACTGTCAGTGATTCTGCTGTAACGCCAAGTGCAGAAAGTGGTATTGCAGCTTCTATTATAGTAACGGTGGCATTGAGTGTATCATCAAATGAAGTGTGGAGCACTGCTGTCGCTTCCTCTTTGATGTTAGTCAGAGTTGCTCCTTCTGTTGCCTTTGTTACCTTCCATGCGTTGAAATTATCGTTAGGACCTGTTTCGTCTTCTGCATATTCATTCCAAGACTCAAAGATAACATCTATGTCTCCGCTTTCGAATGAGTAAGACTTATAAAGACCTGTTGTATCTGTCGCTCCTGTCAAACTTGACAAATCTACAAGGCTCATAAAGTTGTTATATCCCTCTTTCGTATAGACACCCGCAATGTAAAGCTCCCTACTATCGAAAGCTATACCAACTTTGAACAGTTCATTGGATTCCCATGCCGAATCTGTTGCTAAGTCAGTCTCCAAGATACCTTCCCAATCATCAAGGTCACCGTCAACACTAATCAGGCTTTCTTCTTCTTTTGGTACACATGAAAACAACACCGCAAGAACGATAACCGTAGATAGAATAACCCACAAATACTTTTTCATACCCTCAACCTCCCTTCAAGATGTTGGAACTTTGTGGTTTGTAAACCTCACGATCTACCATGCATCTAAATGTATTCTATCACAACTACTACCAAAATTTCCAACTTTCTTGGAAAATTTCCAAACCTTCATCAATACAACTAATCACACATTTTTGCTTCCCAGTACTTCGACTTCTGAAATATGCATATTTAAATCTCTACAACTATTTTTTGGTCACCATCTCTGAATGAGCTCATTGAACTGGATTTGACGTTCCATCTTCTTCGATCTTTAAAACATACACATCATCACAACCGGTACCAAACGAGTCTGATCTTCCTGCGATGACATATCTGCCATCGGATGTACATTCGATCGAATTTGCCTCGTCCAATGTGTTTCCACCATAGTTTCTTGAAAATTTTTGATTTCCACTTTCATCGAGCTTAAGAAGATAAACATCTCCTCCTCTTCCAAATGAATAGGTTACGCCAACTACAATGTAATCACCATACATTGTTTGACAGACATCGTGCGCCTCATCCGAACTGGTTCCACCAAAATGATGTTGCCATTGTAACATACCATCTGGTGCTATCTTAAATGCATACGCATCCCACTCAGCACCGAGTGAGTTTGTTACACCCACAGCAATGTAGCCCCCATCGCTCGTTTGATATATGGACTTTGCCTCGTCCCAGTCATCTCCACCGTAAGTGTTCTGCCAAGTCAGTTCCCCATTTGCATCGAGTTTCAAAATGTATGCATCGTACATTCCCGGATTTTGTGGATCACTTCTACCCGCGATGATGTAACCTCCATCGGATGTTTTCCGTATGCAAAAAGCTTCGTCACTGCCATCACTACCATACGTCTTTTGCCATTCTAAATTGCCATTTGCATCAAGCTTCAGAACATAGACATCGACAAGCCCTGAGACAAATGAATTCGACTCACCTGCGATTATGAATCCGCCATCTGCTGTCTGCTCGATACAATATCCTTCATCAAAGCCATCACCACCATATGTCTCTTCCCAAGTCAGTTCCCCATTTGCATCGAGCTTTACAACGTACACATCTGCCAAGCCTTGTCCGTAAGAATACGTACCACCAACAGCGATGTATCCGCCATCGCTGGTTTGTCTTACACAATTGAACCAATCTTCTTGATTTCCACCGAACGTTTTCTGCCATTTCAAATTTCCACTGCCATCCAGTTTCAGCAAGTATCCATCGTATCCACCAGAGCCGAACGAGTCTGTCCAACCAACAGCTATGTATCCGCCATCGCTGGTTTGTTGGATGTATTGTGCACCATCGAAACCTGTTCCTCCGTACGTCTTTTGCCATGTTTTTGGTTCATTTGAAATAGATGTTGGTATGCAACTGATTAAAAAAGAAAAGACGAAAAGAATTGCTAAACACATATAGGAATATTTTCTCATGAAAGTAACCCCCAAAATTGTTATTCATATCCCGACGTGAGATATTCGAAAGAAAAGGTGGGGATAGTTAACCCCACCGGATGAAGATCACAATTTGCCAAGCTTGCAAGTTCCTTTCATTTCGCTTTTTCCACTTGCGGTGCCCTTACAGTGAGTTGTCCATCCTCTTCTACAACTTCAAATGCACCGTTCTTTCCGCCGAAGCCATCATCACCGAATGCGAATGCGTTTGGATCAAATACCCACTCTCCATCAACAATGAATTTGTACTCATACACACCTGGAGTCAGTTCCAAAACGGCCTCCCAGACGCCATCTTCAACGTAATATGCTTCCGTATCCTTATCGCTCCAGCCGTTGAAATCTCCTGCTATGAACACCCTGTTGGCATCTGCTTTGAATCGAATAATCACGTAGCCATCCTCATCAACATATATCGTATCCTCACGGTCTTGGTTTATCTCGTAATTCTTCGACACTGTTTTCTTCGGACCACCCACAGAATTGACTTGGTAATCACTTGTCAAAACGAACGCACCGTTCTTCCCACCGAAGCCATCATCGACGTACGATGGTGCTTCTGGGTCTTCCTTCCAAGTCGTACCGTTTATCACGTACTTGTACTGATAACTCCCTGGTTCAAGCGTAATTGCAATCTGCCATACTCCATCGACAAGTTGCATAGGCATGGCGCTGGTGCTCCAATTGTTGAAATTACCTGCAAGGAACACAGAAGTTGCCTTAATGTTCGTCTTGAACGTGAAAAGTACCTTACCATCTTGATACGTCACTGCAGAAAATGCGAAAATAGAGATCAGTAACAACCCTAAAACGATGAGAGCTTTCCTCTTTCTCATGTTATCCACCTCCCCATACATAATATTTTACCTCACCGATAAGTTATAGGAATTTCATCGTGTGGAAACGTTCCAAACGCATATAGAAGTTGAGCTCTTTGTATAAAGAAAAATGGGGGTACCATCGAGTAGATATCCCCATTTTTTAATATCACTAATATCACCTTGTTGTTAATCCTTCTTCGTTACTTTCTGCAAAATATCTGAATTATCGATTTAGTTTATCTGCCCGAGTTGATCCAACTTGAGTACGTAGGCATTACCCAGTTCATCACTGGATTCCCTTGTCGTACCACCAACTATGTAACCGCCATCATTCGTTTTCTGAATGGAAAATGCAGCACTGAATTCACCCATACCGTACGCTCTTTCCCATACCTTATTGCCAATCGAATTTAATTTCAAAATATACGCATCACTAGTTGCTGTGAATGGCATGACACTCATTACGTTGAAATCTTTCACACCTGCAAGGATGTAACCACCATCATTTGTTTTCTGAATGGAATATGCTGAGTTCAAGTAGTCCCCACCGTAATTTTTAGACCACAAAATGTTGTGCTGACCAGTACTGCTTATCTTGGCAACGTACAATTTCGATTCCAGTGAGGCAATGCCCCAACTTCCAGCAAAGACATAGTTACCATCATCTGTCTGGACAACGCCATTTGCCTCATCATTTCCCGTACCGCCGTAAGTTTTATCCCACTCGTAATTACCATCACTGTTTAGTTTTACTATATACACATCATTCCCGCCAGCGCCGAACGAATTTGTAGAACCTGCAATGATGTATCCGCCGTCATTTGTTTGTTGGATCCATTTACCTTTATCTTCACCCGTGCCGCCAAATCTTTTTTGCGAAAGAATATCACCATCTTCATCGATTTTGAGAAATAACACATCTACGTTGCTTGAATTTAACGAGTTTGATGTCACAGTGACAGTCGTGAATCCGGTTATAACATAATTGCCATCAGCTGTTTCTTGTATGCAATTTGCTCTATCATTACCCGGGTTAGTATAAGTTTTCCCCCATTCTGATTCACCATCTTGATCAAGTTTTACAACATATACATCTTCGTCGTTGCTTGAGGATGTCGTATAGCCTGCAACAATGTATCCACCATCATTGGTCTTTTGAATGCACAACCCTTCATCGTTACCGGTTCCACCATACATATTCTCCCAAACTAAAACACCATCTTCGCTTAATTTGAAGACGTAAATATCCCTAAGACCAATAGTTTCAGACGTTGTGTAGCCTGTACCTATGTATCCGCCACTATCCGCTTGAAGTATTGAAATAACCTGCTCATCACCAGTTCCACCAAATTCTGCTTGCCAAGTTTTTGGAAGTGTTGGCGTTATAACTATGGTACAAGAGAAAAGAAGAGCAAAAACAAAGAGCATCGATCCAATTAAAAAGTGTTTCCTCATATCCCTAATCCCTCCATTCTTGAATTGTCGCTATATTTTTAGACCATAGAAACACAGAAATGGTTGAATAGACAATAACAAAAGACCCCCTTGAAGAAACAAGGGGGTCAGTTAATCAAAGCCTGGGCACTACCTACTCTCGCAAGGGGTCGTCCCCTTACTACCATCGGCCCACGGTGGCTTAACGGCCAGGTTCGGTATGGTGCTGGGTGTTTCCCACCGCGGTCTCGGCACCCAGGTCATTCAAAAGTGCATAGGTCTTTTAGGTGAAGGTAACGGGTCTATTAGTACCGCTTGGCTCCACACATCACTGTGCTTCCACCATCGGCCTATCAAGGTCCTCTTCTCGAACCGACCCAAGAGGCCTCATCTTGGAGCGCGCTTCCCGCTTAGATGCTTTCAGCGGTTATCGCTCAGGAGCGTAGCTACCCAGCGTATGCCCTTGGCAGAACAGCTGGTACACCAGTGGCTCCCTCACCCTGGTCCTCTCGTACAAAGGGCGACCCTCCTCAAGCCTCTATCGCCCGCAGCAGATAGGGACCGACCTGTCTCACGACGGTCTGAACCCAGCTCACGTACCCCTTTAATAGGCGAACAGCCTAACCCTTGGGACCTGCTTCAGCCCCAGGATGGGATGAGCCGACATCGAGGTGCCGAGCCTAGCCGTCGATGTGAACTCTCGGGCTAGACTAGCCTGTTATCCCCGGGGTAACTTTTGTCCGTTGATCGACGACCCTTCCACTCGGAGTCGCCGGGTCACTAGGACCGACTTTCGTCTCTGCTCGACCCGTCGGTCTCGCAGTCAGCCCAGCTTTTGCCCTTGCACTCATCGGTGGATTTCCAACCCACCTGAGCCGAGCTTTGCACGCCTCCGTTACTCTTTGGGAGGCGACCGCCCCAGTCAAACTGCCCTCCTGGCACTGTCCCTTGTGCGCTCTTCACACACATCGGTTAGAACTCCGCTACGACGAGGGTGGTATCCCACCGTCGGCTCCGCGCACCCTTGCGAGCACGCTTCTCCGCCTCCCACCTATCCTGTACACGCCGCAACAGAGCACAATACCAGGTTACAGTAAAGCTCCACGGGGTCTTTCCGTCTAGCTGCAGGTTCTGGGCATCTTCACCCAGATTGAAATTTCACCGGGTCCCCTGCCGAGACAGTGCCCCAGTCATTACGCCATTCATGCAGGTCGGAACTTGCCCGACAAGGAATTTCGCTACCTTAGGACCGTTATAGTTACGGCCGCCGTTTACTGGGGCTTCGGTTCGGAGCTTGCACCCCTCCCCTTAACCTTCCAGCACCGGGCAGGCGTCAGTCCCTATACTTCCTCTCATCGAGTTAGCAGAGACCTGTGTTTTTGGTAAACAGTTGCTAGGGCCTATCCTCTGCGACTACCTCGGCCTCCTTCAGTTTCCACCTCGCGGCTTCCCCTGAATTCAACCTTCCGTAGCACCTCTTCTCCCGAAGTTACGAGGTCAATTTGCCGAGTTCCTTGGCAAGGGTTATCCCGCTCCCCTTAGCTTTCTCAGCCCGCCTACCTGTGTCGGTTTTCGGAACGGGCAGTGCATAACAACCGTGCGCGGCTTTTCTTGGCAGTGTGATCACGGTGCCGTTGGCCCCTTTCGAGACCTCCCCTTCACGGCTCAGCTCAGCCTGCGGATTTACCTACAAGCCTCATCACCTCGCCGCTTGGAGGGATTTGCCATTTGTCCCCGGCACTTAACCTCCTGCGTCCCCGCCCACGATATGCGTTATACACTGGTACCGGAATATTAACCGGTTTCCCATCGAATACCCCTTTCGGGTTTTCCTTAGGTCCCGACTCACCCTGGGCGGACGACCCTTCCCCAGGTATCCTTAGGCTTTCGGGGGGATGGATTCTCACCATCCTTTCGTATACTCATGCCTGGATTCTCACTTCCGCCTCGTCCAGTAGCTCTCACGAGTCTACCTTCTCCCTACTGCGGAACGCTCTCCTACCAATCTTTTCAGATTCCGTGGCTTCGGGGGGTGGCTTCAGCCCCGCACATTTTCGGCGCAGCACGTCTCGACCGGTGAGCTGTTACGCACTCTTTTAATGATGGCTGCTTCTAAGCCAACATCCCGGTTGTCTAGGACGTACCACTTCCTTCCTCTTCACACTTAGCCACCTCTCCGGGCCCTTAGCCGACGGTCTGGGTTGTTCCCCTTTTGTCCGTAGAGCTTATCCCCTACGGGCTCACTCCTGATCTCTCGTGTGTAGGCATTCGTAGTTTGACAGGGTTCGCAGGTTACCCCACTAGCCCTACCAGCGCTCTACCTCCTACACAGAACGATCAAGGCTGCACCTCAATGCATTTCGGAGAGAACCAGCTATCACCGAGTTCGGTTAGCTTTTCACTCCTACCCACAAGTCATCCGAGGATTTTTCACGATCCACCGGTTCGGACCTCCAGTGAGTTTCACCTCACCTTCATCCTGCCCATGGGTAGCTCACCCGGCTTCGGGTCTGTCGCAACTGACTCCTCGCCCTCTTCGGACTCGCTTTCGCTTCGGCTTCGCCTCTATCGGCTTAACCTCGCCAGCCGCGATAACTCCCAGGCTCATTAATCAAAAGGCACATCGTCACCGTTTCCGGCTCCGACTTCCTGTAGGCATGCAGTTTCAGGTCTATTTCACTCCCCTTCCGGGGGGCTTTTCACCTTTCCCTCACGGTACTGGTTTCTCTATCGGTCGGCAGGTCGTATTTAGCCTTGGAGGGTGGTCCCCCCTGATTCACGCGGGATTCCTCGAGTCCCGCGCTACTCGGGATCACAGTCACACCTACTCAATGCATTTCGCTTACAGGACTATCACCTTCTCCGGTCAGCCTTCCCAGACTGTTCAGCTATGCATCAATTCAGTGCGGACTCTGCCTAACTGTGTCCCACTACCCCGACTCATCATCGGTTTAGGCTCTTCCCCGTTCGATCGCCTCTACTTGGGGAATCTCGTTTGATTTCTTCTCCTCCGGGTACTGAGATGTTTCACTTCCCCGGGTA
>Ga0067045_1029536_pt1 | contig 19977 bp, 16 predicted proteins | sample TerdegcTABiofilm_FD_59184 | JGI IMG/M metagenome (GOLD analysis project Ga0067045, IMG submission 59184) | Combined Assembly of (Gp0054472, Gp0054536) Wastewater bioreactor microbial communities from Singapore -Terephthalate degrading... | reverse complement strand
TACCTCTAGCTCTACAAAAGCATAGCGGAATACTTTGGAAGGAAATTGTTGTGTACCAGGATTTTCCCAGCTCACTATTATATATAAGCAAATCGTATGCCAGCGTCAAGTAAAAAATTTGTAATTTTTTATAAAAACAGAAATTTTTTTTAATTTTAAGCATATTTAATACAATTTTAAAGAATATTTAGCAATTTAAGGTGAAAAAAAAAGACTTCCAAAGCTTAATATATGTACAAGAAGCCTTATAATGTCATATTTTTATAGTGGATTACTACGTTTTATCCATACAAGTGTATGGAATTTCGGACATATGTTTAGTATACCGTACATACGGACTATTTTATTCAATGTGATGAATATATTTTAAATGAGATGAAATCATTAACGCAAGAAATTGCACTGAATTAGGGCCTGTTACCATAAAAGATTTTATTTTAGAATACAAGTTTTTTAAAAAAATGATGGGTGAGGATAGGTGCAGATTCAAGAATAAAGGACAACACAAAATAAAAAATATTTTTTTGGCAATTTCTTTTGTTGTCACATGGACAAACGAAATTGCATAGTGGGATAAGGGCAATCCTTTATAAATTGCATCTAAAGAGGAAAATTAATCTTGATAATGTATATATGAATAACTGTACGTCCACGGAAGTCTAAATGATGCGCTTCTAACGTGAAGTTACAGATAATACAAAGCACATACAAAATAATTGCTTGACTAATAAATTTTTGTTCCATACTATTTTGGAAAAGAAAGAGGTAAAGGTATGCAACAACTCATATCTAAAAAAGGTGATTTGCTTGATACAAATGGTCAACTCATAGAAAAAGGTTATTCAACCACTCTTGTGAAGACGTATAATCCCGAACATGTTTCCCTGTATCCTGCTTCCTGGTTAAACAAAATACGTATCAAGGAGTGGGATTATTATGGCATAACCACTAAAGATTATTTTGTTTCAGCTACTATCTCACATATTGGATATGCAGGGCTTGTGTTTGTGTATTTTATTGATTTTAAAACAAAACAGTATATTGAAGATACACTCATAACGCCACTAGGGAAAGGGTTTACGCTTGGGCGGTCAAGTGATGACGATAGTTACTTTAAAAAAGATGATATAACCTTTGCTTTCCGAAAAAAGGGTATTGAACGTGAGATATATGTTAGCTGGCCTCAATTTGGTAAAGGGAAGGGTTTTCACGCACACTGGATAATACGGCAAACACCACACGATTCAATCGTTATGATGACACCTATTGGAAAGAAACGATTTTACTACAATCAAAAAATTAACTGCATGCCTGCGCGTGGTGCATTTTTACTGGGTAAACAGGAATATGGCTTTGACTTTGGTAAGGCACTGGCAACGTTAGATTGGGGAAGAGGCGTGTGGGAATATAAAAGCTTCTGGAATTGGGCAAGTGCTTCATGGTTTTTACCTGATGGGACTCCGTTTGGTTTAAATTTAGGTCAAGGTTTTGGTGATTTATCATATGCCACAGAAAATTGTTTCTTTATCAATGGGCGTATTCATAAATTAGATACGGTCACATTTAATTATGATAATACAAATTTTATGAAACCCTGGTATTTTGGATCCAATGATGGCAGGTTGAGTTTAACGTTTTCACCTTTTTTTGAAAGAATAGCAACATCCAACCTTCTGGTTATAACAAGTGAGGTGCATCAGCTGTTTGGTATATACAATGGCTTTGTTATCGATAACAGCGGTAAAAAAATACAGGTAACCAACATTATTGGATGGGCCGAAGAACATCATGCACGGTGGTGAGGGAGGATATATGTCAGGATATTTTACGGTGCATTTACCATCGTTTTCATTGATGCATGTGCACTGGGCTATTGATAATGAATACTGGGATACTATTGTTTCAAACGCGGTAACTGATGTATATGGTGATCCAGTGTTATTCATACGAATTGTCAAATTGCATGGGAACCAGTGGATACAGGATCAGCAGATTGATGTTTTTGGAAGAAATAATCATTGGATTGTTTCCGTTGGAGATCATCTTCACGGTTGTGTTATCAAAGTAATGCTTATGACAGCAATAGAAGGAAAAGGCGATGAGATTATATTTGAATCCGATGCTATTACGCTGCCTCTTTCTCCTGAAAACCTGAAAGACACCATCCCAACATTTACACAGGAAATTCGTAGGTTAAATACTATTGATTTGGCTGATGAAAAGCGCCTTTCTTCATGATTGATAATCAAGCCAGTGCAACAAAACTTTGCATCATACTGCATGCGCATCTTCCGTATGTCAGGAATCCTCAAGCTACATTGCCGCTGGAAGAAGTCTGGTTGTATCAGAATATAGCAGAATGCTATATCCCACTTATTCACATGTGCCAAAGACTTAATCAAAAGCATATAATACCTTCAATTGCCCTGTCAATAAGCCCCACCTTACTTACCATGTTGCAGCAATCATACTATCATAAGCATTTTAGAAAATGGGCGCATTCACTTCTTGATGCCATTACCCTACTAAAAAAAAAGAATATAAAGGCTCATGGCGCTCTTGATTTTTATACAACGTTTATAACCCATTCCCTTTCTTTTTTTGAAGACATACATGGGAAATGTGCTGATGCTTTTGGCAAATTGTTTTATAACAATTCCATTGAATTACTGACAACTGCAGGAACACATCCTTTTTTCCCTTTATATAGAACATATCCTTCATTTCAGAAACTTGAGATCATTACTGGAATTGATTCATTTACAACAAAATTTGGGAAATCACCACGGGGGTTCTGGCTGCCTGAGTTAGGATACCATGCAGGGATTGACCGGTACCTGCGTCAGAATTCAATAGACTATACCATTGTTAATGATACAGGTGTTTTATTAGCTCAAAATATTCCGCAAACAGGAAATTTTTTTCCACTGAAAACGCAAACAGGTTTAGTTTTGTTTCCCCGAGATGCGGTTTTATCCATGAAGATATGGTCGTCGCATCAGGGATATCCAGGGAATCCTGCTTACAGAGAGTTTCATCACGATGCAATGTATGAATTGCAGGAACTATCGCCCAATTATGAACATAGACTATTGGGTTTAAAAATTTATGCGATAAGCGGAAGCAACCATAAAGATTATTATGACCCACAGAAAGCTATGGTCGTTGTGCGCCAGCAGGTTGATGATTTTATTGATGCTATACTAACACGCGCACAGGAGGTTGAATGCATTATAAAACGAAAACCCGTATTTGTGTTACCATTTGATGCAGAGTTGTTTGGTCATTGGTGGTTTGAAGGCCCGCTATTTTTAGAGATGCTTTTGGAAACCATTGCTTCCCGGGATGATATGATGTGCGTGATGCCCCATGAGCTTTTAGAGTATGATATGAAAATTTTTGAACCGGTGGAATCATCATGGGGCAGAGGGAATGATTTTTCTACCTGGTACAATGCAAGGGTGCGCCATACCGTGGTGAAATTAGAAGAATTGCTGTACAGATTTGATAAAGCACTTCACAGTAATGATGAAGCGTTACAGCAGTGCGCACGGGAACTTATGCTTGCTTCTTCATCGGATTGGCAGTTTATGATTTCAACAGGAAACTATGCTGACTATGCACGTATGCGCTTTGAGGAACACTCTGCTGCTGCAGAAGCAGTTATGGATATGATGGGAAAAAAGATAACCAACAATACCTATATAAATGAACGATTTGAAAAATATCCTCTATTTGAGAATATTGGCTCACTTCTCCTCAGGCTTGTTCAGCAATAAAACTTTTAACAGTATGATAGTAGTACTCAAATGGTGGTGGGGATGGTGGCAGATCTTTTATAATAAGCTTACGTGCCCACCTGCGTTCGGTTTGCTCACACAGGTCTTTTATTGTTCTACCTGAAAGGGAGTGGCTTGCTGTTGCCAGTTTTACAAGCTCTTCAGGTGCAAGGTGTTTTGCATAGTTTCCAAAAATGCTTGCACGCTCCTGTTCTCCAGGTAATGGGAAATGAATAGTTTGATCAAATCGTGAAATGAGAGCATGATCTAAATCCTGCTTCCGGTTGGTGGCTCCAATCACTATAGTATTGGTGATAGCACCTATACCATCAAGTCGCCGCAGAAGCACCGATAAAATACGGCGTGTGGCTTCGTACATATTCTGATCCCGTGAACCTGCCAGTGAATCGATCTCATCGATGAATAAAATTGATCCACCCAAGTCATCACATGCATCAAAAATAGCTGCCAGATTTTGTGATGACTGTCCGTACCATTTAGACATGATTGATTCCACCGGTACATACACCAGAGGGACCTGAACCTCTTTTGCTATAATTCGAGCAATAGTGGTTTTTCCTACGCCAGGAGGTCCTTCAAAGAGTATTGCTTTGGGCCTGTTGGTTTCAAATGTTTTGCGTGTGATTTCGGCAATGCTATCATATACTTTTGGGTTTTTGAGTGGCAGGATTATGGATTCGCGTATGGTACGTTTAACTTCCTCATAGCCAGCGATATAATTCCAGTCAAGACCACCTGCATCGGTATAGACTGATGCTCCATGTTTTATAAGCCGTATCACAGGGTTTTCTTTTGCTTGTGAATAGGCTTTGTAAACCAGAGCAATGAAGCAATTTATTTCTTCCTGTGAAAGGTTACCTTTTTTGGTGCATTCAATCTTAAAGTTTGTCGTTAGCCCTGAAAATTCGATTTTAAGGTTATCAAAGATATTCTCGGTTTTAAAGAGATTTTTATTTAAAGCCTGCACTGCATAATAGCCATCCGAAAATGCATGAATGCGTATGTGTTCTAAATGGTCTTTAATAATGCCCAAACACTGTATTATCAGTGCAGGCGATAGTTCCGGAATTGAAACACTTATTTTAGTAAAACCTTTTTCAAAACCAATGTAGGGTTCACTCACGATAGTGTTGCTTTTAATTGACAACTCCTCCAGCGCGCGGTTAATCTGAGTTTTCATCTGGTCAAAAGAGATGGTGTCAATTTCATTATTCATGGTTGCAATTGCCATGTTCACCCTTGTTTATTACCGTAAAATTTAAGCTAATGCCCCCCCATCAATGACAATAGTAGATCCTGTGGTATAACTTGCAGCATCAGAAACCAGGTATAATACTGCTCCTGTCATTTCCTGAGGGGAAGCAACACGCTTCATTGGTATTGTCGGCAGAATCATATTTAAAATTTCCTGATTTTGTGTCATAACCGATGAAAATTTTGTTTCAGTAAGACCTGGCAGGATTGCATTCACACGGACATTAAACGGGGCAAGTTCTTTGGCAAAGGATTTTGTCATAGCTATGACCCCTGCTTTTGTAATTGAATATATTCCCTGGAATGGTGCTGGACGTATTCCATTAATAGAGGCAACGTTAACAATGGAACCGCCGCCATTTTTTATCATGAGATTTGCTGCATACTGGCTTGCAAAGAAATACCCTTTAAGGTTTACGTCCACTGTTTTATCCCATGCATCCGGGGTTGCATGTAAAACATCGCCAAAAAATGGATTGGTTGCGGCATTATTTATCAGTATATCAAGCTTACCGTATTGTTCCTCCACAACCTTGAATAGGTTCTGTATATCTTCTAATTTGCCAACATGGCAGGCAACGGCATGTGCTTTGCCACCCTGTGATTCAATTTCCTGTTGTACTTTTTTTAAATCTTCAATCTTTCTGCTGGTGCAGTAAACAACAGCGCCGTGCGCTGCCAATGTTTGGGCTATTGCCCGGCCAATCCCTCTGCTTGCACCAGTTACTATCGCTATTTTACCCGTCAAATCAAATGTAAGTTTGCTCATAAAACCTCCCTTATTGAATATTATCGTATACACCCCTAAATTGGGGTTAATGTTCGTCAAGTTATTTGTACAGTATAGTACTCTGTAGATACGGGATATTCAACAATATTAATTTGTTGTATGAAAAGTTAACAAAAAAATGTATAACACTCATTCATTTTTATATTGCAAAATATATGTAGTATGTCGTAATGCAGAAAAAACATATTGAGGTGTCATTATGGGTCCGCTGGAAAAACTCATTAATCCTTCATCAATAGCCATTGTGGGCGCTAGCAACAATCCCTTAAAAATGGCTACCATGCACCTTTTAAGTATTATGAAAGATGGCTTTACAGGAAAAATATTTCCTGTTCATCCAAAGGAAGATGTTGTATTTGGGTTAAAAGCTTATAAAAGCCCTCTTGATCTTCCTGAAGCTCCTGATTGTGCCATATTTGTAATTCCAGCTACAGGTATTCCTGCAACACTGGATGCATTTGGCACAATTGGCACTAAGCGTGCAATCATTATTAGTGCTGGCTTTAAAGAAGTTGGTGAAGAAGGAAAGAAGCTGGAAGAAGAAGTTAAAGCCATTGCCGCAAAGCATGGTATACGTTTTTTGGGGCCTAATTGTATGGGGTTAATAAATTCAGAAATAGCTCTCAATACAACAGTAATGGCATATACTGCAAAACCTGGCTCATTAGGATTTGCCTCACAAAGCGGGACATATATAACACAATCAATCATGTATCTGAAGCATCACGGGATTTGCTTCAGCAAAGCACTGAGTGTTGGTAATGAAGCTGATATCTCAATTATTGATGCGCTTGAATTCCTGGGTAATGACGAACAGACCAGGGCAATTTCACTGTATATTGAAGGTATTCGGGATGTGCCACGTTTTCTGGAAGTGGCATCAAATATTACGCCCAAAAAACCTGTCATAGCGCAATATGTTGGCGGATCTACTGCTGGGGCACGGGCTGGTTCCAGTCATACCGGTGCAATGGCAGGGCCTGATTATCTATATGAAGGTCTCTTCAAGCAGGCTGGCATAATCAGAGTTTATTCTGTTGAGGAACTGTATATGCACGGACACGTGCTTGCAACCCAGCCGAGACTCAAAGGAAATCGTGTTGGTATTATTACAAACTCAGGAGGTCCGGGAACATCAATGGCCAACACCTGCGAAAAGGAGGGTTTTACTGTACCTCCGTTCAGCCGTCAGTTGCAGGAAAAAATCAAACCATTGATACCACCACATGCGCCGGCAGGAAATCCTGTAGATATTACATTCAATCTGGATTTAGATGTGCTGACAATTAAAATACCTGAGCTTGCAATACAGAGTGGGGAGGTTGATGCCCTTTGTATTCATGGTGCTTTTAGAAAAGGTTTTATAGAATGCATATTCCCTCACGTGCAACAGGCATTACATTTAGATAAACCTGAAGATGTGCTGGGGTTTTTACCAAGTGATCTAGATACTCCTGGTATTATTCCCTATAAGTATGGTATTCCAATAGTTATGTCATCGTTTTTTGATTATCAGGATGATTTTACAGTTGCAATGCAGGAAAAAGGTGTGCCTGTATTTGACAGCCCGGAAAAAGCTGCAAAAGCACTGGCAGTATTATTACGATATAAAGAAGTTACACAGCGGCTTCCCTATGAAAAGGTTGCATTGCCAGAAGTCAATCCACAGGCTTCGGCAATCATTCAAAAAGCATTGAAGAACAAACAGAAAGCACTGGATGAACATGCTGCAAAGACACTATTAGCTTTGTATGGCATTCCAATTCCTGATGAAACACTTATTGGATCTAAAGAAGAATTAGATGTAGTTGTTGATTCATTGAAATATCCTGTAGTAATGAAAGCCTGTCATCCTGATATAATGCATAAGACTGAAAAGGGGCTGGTAATTCTGCCTGTTAAAAACAGTACAGATGCAAAAGTTGCATTTAATGAAATACAAAAGCGTGCAGGTTTTGAAACACCAATTTTAGTATATACTATGGTTGAAGGCAAACGGGAATTCATGGCAGGAGCAATACATCAGAAAGGCTTTGGAAAAGCTGTTCTTTTTGGATTAGGAGGAATTTTTACGGAAGCATTAAAAGATATTACGTTCAGAGTGGCTCCACTTTCAAAACGAGATGCATTTGAGATGCTGTATGATATACACGCTAAAACACTGTTAGGTAAATTCAGGAATGAAGATGAAGTGGATGCATCTTCATTAGCTAATCTTCTGTACATAGTGAGTGCTGTACCATTGTTGCATCCAGAAATTTCGGAAATAGATTGCAACCCAATAATTATCAGTGGAAGTAAGCCTGTTGTTATTGATGCTCTGGTGGTATTGAATAATTAACTATGGATATAAAATTACCATTATCTGTGCGGATTCGATTATTATTGAAACGCTATTTAGAAACACTTAATATGGAACGCAGGGTGGTGCTTCCTCGCTATGAACCTGATTATAAACCTAAATGGGGTGTTATAAGTATACTTTTTGCTACAACATTTTTAACAACATCAATTGCTGGCTCTGCTGGCGGAGATACGCTTTTGGAAATAATTATTAATGGCTTGCCATTTTCAATTTCCCTTTTAGGCATATTAATGGCTCATGAAATGGGGCATTATTTTGCTGCACGCTATTTTAATGTTATTGCAACACCACCATATTTTATTCCTTTTCCTTCCATTGTGGGCACAATGGGGGCAGTTATTCGCATTAAATCGCCAATACCGGACAAACGAGCATTGTTATATATAGGTGCAATGGGGCCAATATCTGGGTTTATACTAAGTTGTATCATTACCATAATTGGGCTGTATCAGTCTACAGTACAACCTCTTCCACAACCAGCACCTGATGGTATTATTCCAATATTTGGTGATTCATTACTGTACTATCTCTTTACCAAATTGATTCATGGCACCATTCCTCCCGGTAGCGATGTTCATCTTTCGCCTCTTGCATGGGCTGGTTGGATTGGTTTTTTAGTTACCAATTTGAACCTTATGCCTATTGGTCAACTTGATGGCAGCCATATTATCTATGCATTGTTTGGTGAAAAGCAACGATATGCAGGATGGGTCTTTTTTGTAGTATTATTCTTTTTAGCACTATTGTGGCCGGGATGGGCAGTATGGATTATCCTTACCCTTACGTTGCTTATGATAGGACATCCATATATTCCTGATGGCATGCCATTGAATATCTGGGAACGGTGTATGGGGTATATGTGTGTTATCATCTTTATTCTTACGTTTATACCGGTGCCAGTAAGTATTTTAGGACAATAGTTAAATTTTATATTGGGAGGTATACATGCCACTGTATGAAATTAATGGGAGGAAGCCAATAATAGGAGAGGGAACCTGGATAGCTCCTTCAGCAGAGATCATTGGTGATGTCAGAATTGGTAAGCGCTGCTATATAGGGTTTGGTGCAATTATACGGGGTGATTATGGCACCATAATAATTGGTGATGAAACTGCCATTGAGGAAGGATGCATGATTCATGCGCGTCCTATGCAACTGGTACAGATTGGCAATCGTGTAACGGTTGGTCATATGGTTATGATACACGGTTCTATCATCATGGACAATGCTGTGATTGGGATGCATGCAACATTAAGTGATAATGCTGAGATAGGTGAATGGGCTATTATAGCTGAACATGCTCTGGTGGTAAACAAACAAAAAATTCCCGGTTATAAAGTGTATGGTGGAGTACCAGCAAAAGAGATAGGTGATGTGTTACAGAAACATATGGATATATGGAATGCCGGCAAGCAGGTATATGTTGATTTGACCTATCAGTACCCCCAATCATTCAAGAGGATAGATTAAATAAAAAAGGCGTCGCCATAAAGGGACGCCTTTTTTTTCATATCATTATTCTTATTTTTCCATTGATTCCCATACATATTCAGCTAAATCAAATGTCTGTAGATTCTGAATGTCAAGCTCATTGGCACCGTCAGAAAGCATGGTAAGGCAGAATGGACATGCAGTACCAATCTTTGTTGCACCAGTAGCCTGTGCATCCTTTGTTCTGAATTGATTAATACGGGTACCTAAATGCTCTTCAATCCACATACGAGCACCGCCAGCACCGCAGCAGAAGCTACGCTGGTGGTTTCTGCTCATTTCAACGAAATTAGTGCCAGGTATAGCTTTAATTATATTTCGTGGCTGGTCATATATTTCATTATATCGACCCAGGAAGCATGAATCGTGATAGGTGATAGTTTCATTAAGAGGTTTTGACAGCCGGATCTTGCCTAATTTAATAAGATCCATGATAACCTCTGTGTGATGATATACTTCATAATTGGCTTCTAACGGATTACCACTTGAATCAACACCTACTTTAGCAAATTTAGGATATTCTTTCTTGAGCATGTTATATCCATGTGGGCAGGTAGTGATAATCTTTTTTACACCATAGTTTTTAAATGTTTCTAAGTTTTGTGCTGCCAGTGAATGGAACAGGTATTCATTTCCTGCACGCATTGCTGAATCACCACAACATGCTTCTTCGGCACCAAGGATACCTACTTTGTATCCTGCAGCCTTCAGTATCTTACAAAGAGCTATCGCCACTTTCTGATTACGTTTGTCATACGATGCAGCACATCCAACGTAATAGAGAAAATCTACATCCGGATCTTCAGCTAATGTTTTAACACCTAAATCTTCAGTGACCCAATCACCACGGGCTGCAAATGCAAATCCGTAAGGATTGGAGTTGTTTTCCATATTGCTAAATGAAGTCTGCAATTCAGGAGCCATCTTACCTTCCATGAGGACCTGATAGCGACGCATATCATTTATTTTTGGTACATGCTCAATCTGAACCGGACAGTTTTCCATACATGCCGCGCAGTTAGTACATGACCAGATTTCATCTTCCAGCACATGTTCACCAATTAATGCTTTGGATTCAACTGTAGCGGGGTCTTCAGCAACAAGCAGTTTTGGGATACGTTCATCCATTGCTGCCTTTACATCATTGACAATCTTTTTTGGAGATAGTGGCTTTTCAGTTAAATATGCCGGGCAATTGTCCTGACAGCGTCCACAACGGGTACATGCATCACCGTCCATAAGCTGTTTCCAGGTAAAATGCTCAACAGTTCCCACACCAAACGACTCTGCTGTTTCAAACTCCTGGGGACTGATGATTGGCATTGCAAATTTTGTTTTTGGGCTTTCATTGTCTAAATTCTGGAAGTAGACATTCAGCATGGTAATAAGCACGTGGCCTAATTTATCAGTTGCTATCAACCCAATGAATGTAAAAGCGCCAATCATATGAAGCCACCAGTTGATATAGTGGGTTACCTCAAGTGTAGGGATGCTGATCCATCCAAAGAGGTGAGCCAGCGTATAGCCAACAGGTGACCATACTTCAAATGTTGGAAATCCAGTAATTGCAATTCGCAGTGCTTCATTCATAAATCCTGTAAGGATGATAAATGCTATAAGTACGAGCGCAAATGTGTCGATTGGCTTGGTATCAAGACGGCTTGGCTTCACCTTATATCTGCGCCAGAAAGCCATGACCAGTCCAACAATAACAGCAACGCCAAACACATCGCCAGCCAGTGACCACAATAGATAAGCATCTCCCACCAAAAATTTGAAATGGAAGAATAGTTCAGTAACGTCTTCCTGTATAAGTATGATGAACGTTACGATGAACAACCCAACAAATCCGTAGAACAGGGAAGCATGCATTATACCTGCATATTTTTCCCTCAGTACTTTCTTCTGTAAAAAGACATATTTGAGGAGTGCGATAATCCTTTTTTCGTGAAAATCGGTTCTCAGTTCTGGTTTACCCTTTCTCCAGATTCTCACTCGTTGAATTAAACTGTACAGAATATATACACCTGCGATAATTAAAAAGATATATACACCCCATCTCATGAAACCATGCATGCCACCAACATTAAAGTATGATTCCCTGGTAATCTGGTCGACAGGCAGGTCATATAAACTTGAAAGGCTCATGTATAACCCTCCTTACCCTTGAAAATGATTGCACATATTCATTTTACAACAATACTTTAATAGTTGAAGTCCTTGTCAACACTATTTTAAATAAAATAGTAACTCAGGAATGATTGATTAGCAACCAGTGATATTATGGAAATGGCTTTATTCAGATATTCGTAAAAATAGTTTGACTTGTCCATTGATTTATTGTACAGTATCTACTATATAACTCTCTACAAAAATTATTACAAAATACGAGGTTCAACTATGAAACGACATGTTTTTTGGATAGCGTTGTTGGTAATTATTTCATTTGTTGCCTGTGGTGGTTCCAAACCACAGCAAAAAGCGTCTAAAGCAGGATGTGAAATGTGTGGCGAGGCTGATGGTTTTGCTGCAATATTTGATAATGATATTGCACTGGCACGTGACAGGGCAATTGATGATGCTATGAATAAGCTGGTTAAAATGAAGTTGGGTACAACTGTCGAAGGCCGTGCTATTGTTGAGGATTATGCGCTGGTGGAATCAATAGTTGAAGCAAAATCCACAGGGATGGTACGCAACTGGAAGGTTATTAAAGAAGGTTCTCAGGAAGGTGCTTATACTGTAAGAATATATGGTGAAGTGTACCCACAGGCTGTTAATGATACTATTGAAGCTACATTGAAAAATTATGGTCGTCCAAAGTTTATGATCCTGGTCCGTGAAACATTTGAGGGTCAGCAAAATGAACCGGGCTTCACCGTAACAGAACTTACCATGATGGAAATTATGCAGAATGCTGGTTTTGAGTTTGTGGATGCAGCTACTGTACAGCAGTTGATAAAAAAAGACAGAGCAAAGATGATGCAGGCAATGCAGGGTCAGGTGGGTGGAAATGTTCAGGAATTGCTACTTGATGATGTGGGAGCTGAATGTATTATCGTAGGTGATGTGAAGACAACTGACCAATCAGCGGTATTGAAGCAGTATTCAGCAAACATGAAATCAAAGCAGGCAATCCTTAATTTAAAGGCTATTGATGTGTATACTGGCAGTATCCTGGCATCTACCAGTGTGAATATGCCGGCCGCTCATATAGACGATGCAACTGCTTCTAAAACAGCTATCCAGCGTGCTCTGGTAAAGATTTTAGGCAGCACTGATGAAGAAACCGGGAAGTTTAAATCAGGACCGTTTATGAATCAGATTACCAAAAAGTTTTTACTGGCGGCAACGCATAGAATGATTACACTGAATATAGTAGGACTGGACTACAATGGTCTTACAAAATTCAGGGATATTTTGCAGAACAGAATACGAGGTATCCAGAAAGTTTATGTAAGGGGACAGGCGGGAAAACAGTCAAAGATTGATGTTGAGTTTGCGGGAAAAACAACTGATCTTGCTGATGAACTTGTTGGCAAAGCAAATAGTATTGGATTCAAGATAGAGATTAAAGAATCCTACCCAAATAAAATTATGATGGTTGTGCAGAAAATGTAATCTGATGCATTCACAATACGATTTCTTGAGGGCAGTGGGAATCACTGCCCTTAATTTTTGTTGACATTTTGTTTTAAGTATCAGTATTAAGAAGATAGAATGCAGCAAATATATTCCATCACATACTGTTGTGATGAAGAGCATACAATATTTTTGTAGGAGCTTTTGATGGATATGCAAGAAAAGCAACCTGAACGTATTCTGGTTATGGATGAAATAGCATCTATTGTAACCAGCGATAATATTGTCAAAGCCCTGGCAAATTATAAAGCCGATACCCCTGAAAAAGAACATGCTATAGAATTTGTAAAAGCCCATTACAATTTTATAAAGGAGATAGTTACTAATGATATAAACCGAAAAGTTGTACGATCTGATTTTGAGATAAAGGATTTAGTAGCCCATGTAAACGCACTTATGCAGCATAAAGATGAGTATATCTTTACTACGCTGGTTGTCAATTCCCCTAAGCATTATCAGCAGGTTCAAAAAGAAGTGTTGCAGGAAATGAGCAAAGAGGATAAAGAAAAACAAAATTAATATATTGTACTTTTCATATAACAACAATACATGCATTGTGTTATACTGTATTTACACTACCTAGGGAAGACTGACATATCTAATGATGTTTATACAATTATTCCAGAGATAATATGAGATCCAGTTCCAGAGTTTGAGTAACTTCAAAACACAAAATAACACAGCTTCCCTGGAAATTTTTCTCAAAACCCGAATCCGACTGTGAAATAGTATATAACGGGTATCGCAAAAAGGTAGAGGGGCTACTTGCCTGGACACTGAATGTTACATCCCGAATGGTATCAGCAATTGCATAGCGGGTAATGTTGTTCATCTTTCCTACGCTGTCCAGATACAATTCCTCTTCAGCCATACCTTCAACAATATAGTGACACTCCTTCACGTGAGGTGCACGCATATTGACATTACATTCTATGCCCACAACACCGTTAAATCCACAGATGGAATAGTGAACGGATATGACAGGATCAGTATCATGAACATGAATAGTTTTTCTTATTGATGGTAATGCATTACTGGAACTATCGCTTATAATACTATTATTATGTATTGCATACGTATAGGGGTATTGCGAGCAATCCGTATAGTGCAGGGAGTTAAACATAAGCTCATCTGCAGAAGGCATGGCTGAAAATAAAAGCTCCTTACATGAATATCGCCGAGAGCTGTCATACACAAGATAGCGCTTGAGGCCTTTTTCTTTCACCGTTACCATATCATGAATGGATTTAACAGTATCATTATTTAGCTCATCTTCATTAAGCTCTGCCAACAGCTGATGATATGCTTCTTTGCGACGTGCAATGACATCAAAAGCATTGACTTTTTTGGTTCGGTTACTAAATTCAGAAATTGAAGCACCTAAAGCAGGATTGATAATTATACTACAGGATTTGTTGCGAATAAAAATCTGCTCTGAGCCTTCATTGCGGAAATCACCGGTTACTATCTCCGGTTTCTTTAATTTTTTTACATTACATACCTGTTCTTCACTTGCAAGGATGTGCTCATACAGGGCGCCTCTGAGGTGTGTAAGATAGATACCGCCAAAGAGTCCATGCCAGTATGCGCAGTTGCACTGAGCTTTATACAATTCAAGTTTTGCCTGTGAAAGGTCTTTGCCGGTTTTCATCTCTAAGGTTGTTATTTCCCGTGAAAGATACAGCGTGCGTTTATTGATGGCATTTGATTCAGGGTATTTGTTTAAAAAGTTATTCCATACTCCTCCCTTTAAAAACGGATAAAACTCTGCTTCCCTGCCGGCAGATTTTATTTCATTATGTATCCTGACAAGTTCCGCAGCGCTTTCGGCAGGAAGTGCCCATTCTGACATTTCATAGTAGCTTCCCTGTGTAAGGTATACCCTATCAATAGGCGAGTGCGTTTTAATATAATCTTTTGGATGTATTAGTGTGATGAAGTCTTCTTTCAAGATTGCTTCTATGAAATTCTGCAGCCATTTCTCTTCAAAGACCCATTGATAGGTGTGGGGCCAAACACCAAATTTTTCACCATCATCACCATAGACAAATGCACAGTTACCGTATTTATCACACTGACGTTTGAAATAATCTATTGTTTCATGAGGAAGTTTAAATGGAATAGAATAGCGTAAAAATTTGTCTATGGGGAAAACGCGTAAGGGGCGCAACAAACGTTCGGTTATATAATACCCATACAATTTGCTTTCGGGTATTCCTGCATAGCGGAAATGGATGTCGTCAAGGAGCGTATACTGTAATTTAAAGTCATATACCAGCTGAGGTATATCTGGGTCCCATACTCGCTCAGCTGTCCAGAACCCTACAGGTTCTGTGCCAAAGCGCTTTTTACAGAAACTCTGCATGAGCGAGATATGGCCATGGATATCGTCTTCACTGATGATTGAAAAAATTGGTTCATAGAAACCACCGCTAATAATCTCAACCTGACCTCGCTGTACCATCTGTGCCAGCATGTCGCAGTATGTTGGATCATGATGTTCAATCCATTCAAGCAGGGGTCCTGAATTATGTATTGCAAATTTAAATTCAGGGTATTGATACAATAGGTCAAGAGTTTTGCGGTAACAATCGTTATATGCCCATTCAAACACATGATCAAAATTACCAACAGGCTGATGGTTATGCAGGCAAAAAATAAAATTACATTCCACGGAATTTCCTCCCCAACTAACAATTCATAACGATTCAATTAATCTATCACGGAAAAAGTGGTTTGCTATAATTTTATTGCAGATAGCCTTTAGGTATCACAACAATACCTTCTGGGCTAACAGTAAAATGTTTTTTATCCTCTTCCAGATTGTACCCAATTTGCATGTGTTCTGGTATGTGATTGTCTTTATCAATGATGGCATTTCGTATTTTTGCATATCGACCAATGGTAGAACCATGCATAATGATGCTGCCCTTCACTTCTGAGAAACTGTTAACTTTAACTCCTGGAGATATAACCGAGTCTTCCACGTATCCTCCGCTTATAATTGCGCCATTGGCAACCAATGAGTTTATTGCAATACCTCTTCTTCCTTCTTCATTATGAATGAATTTTGCCGGGGGCCACTGTTCCATGTAGGTACGAATAGGCCATTCTTTGTCGTACAGGTTAAGGATAGGGGTTACTGAAATAATGTCCCTGTGAGCTTCATAATATGAGGCGATAGTTCCAATATCACGCCAGTAGGCGCGTTCTCCTTCATTATGGACATAGTCATACGCAAAGACACGCTCTGAAGAAAAAATGCGGGGAATAATATCTTTACCAAAATCCTTTGAGCTATCGAGCTTATGGTCGTCCGAAACATACCGAACTAATTTTTCAGTGGTAAAAATATAAATTCCCATGGAAACAAATGCAACGTCAGGTTTACCGGGGACTGGTATTGGGTTTTGAGGTTTTTCCTCAAAACCAGTTACTCTTAGGGAACTATCGGTAACCAGAACCCCAAAGCGTTGTGCTTCTTCAAGCGGCATTTCGCATGCGGCAATGGTCATATCCGCATCTTTTTCAATATGATATTTCAGCATCTTACGATAATCCATTTTGTAGATATGATCGCCGGAGAGGATTAATGTATAATGCGGCTTTTCATGTTCAATGATGTAGATATTCTGGAATATGGCATCTGCAGTGCCCAGATACCAGTTTTCGTCATATCGCTGCTGTGGCGGTACCACATCAACAAAATTTCCCGATTCCCGGAAATACAGATTCCATGCTGTCTTAATGTGCCTATCAAGAGACAGTGATTTGTACTGGGTGAGTACTATAATACGGCTTAAGTCTGAGTTGAGACAATTACTTAATGAAAAATCAATGATACGATAGGTGCCTGCAAAATGCACTGAAGGTTTTGATCGGTCTTTTGTCAGCGGGTATAACCGTTCACCCTGACCGCCTGCAAGGATGAAAGTAAGTGTTTTTTTTAGTGCTTGCTGTAGTTCCATTTAGCTTCGAGTTGATACCAGTTCTTTGATTTTGTCTTTGAGTTCTTTTAAATTTGATGATTTTGTAATGTAAGCATCTGCTGTCCAGGTCATGAAGTTGCTTTTATAGTTGGAATATGCAGTATAAATAATAATGGGAACTTTTTTGTCACGGGAAAGGATCTTCCCTAAAGCTTCTATTCCATCCATCTCAGGCATGCGGATGTCAAGCACCACACAATCATATTTATTTGCTTTGACTTTATCAACAGCTTCCTTACCATTTGCTGCCTGATCAACTTCATATCCTTCTTCCTGAAGTTCCATAGCATACAGCTCGCGCTGATGCTGCTCATCTTCAACAATAAGTATTTTTTTCATAGCAACCTCCTGATGTTTTTCTACTATGTAATGTACACTATTTATATAAAAAATCAAAAACATTTTTTATATACATACTATTAATGAACTGTTTACCTCCAGCACTAAATGACCTGTAAAGGATACATTATGGCAATGGTATTGAAATTGTAAACACTGCTCCTCTTTCCCTGTTAGCTACTTTTATTTCACCATTGTGGTCAGCTACAATTTTTTTTACAATAGCAAGGCCCAATCCCACACCGGTTGTCTTGGTTGTATAGAATGGCTCAAAGATTATGTTCATGTTTTCCTCATCTATTCCTGTCCCGGTATCGCTGACATCAACATAGACATATCGGTCATCTGCATATGTCTTAACTTCCACTACACCGTAAGGCTGCGTTGCATCAAGGGCATTTTGCAATAAGTTAAGCATAACCTGCTTCATCTGATTAAAATCTGATTTGATTAAAGGTACATCCTGAAGTTGCAGCGATAGCTCCACGCGCCGTTCCTGGAAGAGATTGGAAAGCAGGGATGCTGTGTCTTTGATTATATCGTTGATATTATTAAACTTTAGCAAAAATGGGGACGGACGTGTAAAGTCCATAACATTGGCAAGAATTTTTTCAAGACGTTCTGTTTCGGTCATTATAATCTGTGCTGCTTTTTTTATTTTCTGTACATCGGGTGGGTTCTGGCTGATATTCTGTAATATTCTGCGAGAATACCCACCAACAGTCACAAGGGGGTTGCGGATTTCATGTGCTATATGTGATGCTATACGACCGATAGCTGCCAGTTTTTCAGATTCGACAATGGCCTCCTGACGTTGCTTTATTTTTTCCATCTCCTTTTTGAGGAGGTCAAGGCTGTTATAGCTTTCTATAGATAATGCTGCCTGATATGCAAATACCGTTAAAAGGTCCACACTATCCTGGGTGATTGGCATCTGATTGAATTTATTATCAGCTACAACAATGCCTATTGTTTTATTCAAAGCAATAAGAGGAACAATCACAAATTCATTCACATCAATGAAAGCCCTGATTTCATCATTAACACGGGGATCATGGTATGCATCATACACATGAATTGTTTCGCCGGTTTTAAATGCTTCAGTAAAAATTGTTTCTTCATTCAAATCGAATGACGTCGATGCAACTTTTTCTTTCAGTAATTGACCATGGGCATCATCCCCATTTGTGCCGCGGCTTAATATCTCCTTGTCCTTTTGTGGGCTTAAACTGCTCCATATGGCAAATGCCTCTTCAAGAGTATCAGGACCAACTGCCATTCTACCATACAAAACATTATTCTTTTCATCTTTCAAAAAAAGCATTGCGCGATTAAATCCAAGCCCTGTCCCTGATGTTACGGCAGTTAATATAGTCCGTAATACATGGTCAAGCACATCATCTTTCTGTATTTTTTCTGATAGTCTGGTAATAAGTGAAATCTGATAATCACGCTTTGTTTTACTGGTAACATCATCCATTACCATAATTATCTGTGGATCATTATTGGAAATCATATATGACAATTTGATGTCAGCAATAACGGTAATACGGTTATTTGAAATCAGGTGGGCTTTTTCCAAAACAATGGATTCATGAGTTTTTTTTATCTCTTCAATGGCTTGCAGCACAGTCCCTGTTAAAAAATAAAAAAGTTCAGTAATATTTTTACCTGATACCTCCTGTGGTGTGTATTGAAATTTCTTTAAAAATAAGTCATTGGTAAAAAGGATAGTATTGCGTACATCAAGTACAACAATATAGGCATTCATGGAAAACATCATATTGGTATACAGCTCGCGTAACTTCTCTATTTCGCTTTTCTGGGATTTAATAATGTTTTCCAGATTCTTTGAAGCAGATAACAGCTCACTATATATTTTTGCAAAAGGATCATCACCATCTATTTGGCCAACTTTGTGGTGAAATTCGCCTTTTTTAAAGTTTTCAACAATTGCATGTAATTTTTCAATTTTATCAATGAATAGAATTTTATGTATTATCCTGATATAGATAAAAAGAAAAATTAGTAAAGTAGTGCAGACAATACTTAAATAGAAAATCCACGAATGCGGGTTAATAAAGTATATTACTAAAGAGATAGTCATTGCAACTACAATAACTATTATAAATAGGGTAATAGCAGAAAATTGTAAAAGCTTATCGTTCATATCATCGTTGCTTATTTTGTGATTTCTTCCATGAAATATGGCTTAGTATATTCCTGAATTAGTTTGGTTAAAAATCTTTGCCATACTTTATGGGCATTGTCAAAATGAAAGGTTACAGCCCCTTTTAAAAATGATTT
>Ga0067045_1029534_pt1 | contig 19979 bp, 14 predicted proteins | sample TerdegcTABiofilm_FD_59184 | JGI IMG/M metagenome (GOLD analysis project Ga0067045, IMG submission 59184) | Combined Assembly of (Gp0054472, Gp0054536) Wastewater bioreactor microbial communities from Singapore -Terephthalate degrading... | reverse complement strand
CGATCTTTGGATTAAGCGATGTTCTTAATAGCCCCGCAGGAGCTCTCCCCTACGGCAGGCAGAGACGGGTGGAAATTGCAAGAGCTTTAGTGACTGAACCCAAACTGCTTCTCCTGGATGAACCTGCCGCAGGTATGAACTCCAAGGAGGCCCTGGAGCTTTTGGACCTGATTAAGCAGATAGCGGAATCCTTTAAACTTACCATTCTGCTTATTGAACACCAGATGCCGGTGGTGATGGGAGTGGCGGAAAGGATCCATGTTTTGGATTTCGGTAGAACCATTGCTGTGGGAACACCAAAGGAGATTCAGAATAATCCTAAGGTTATTGAAGCTTATCTTGGGGAGGGGGCAAAGGTATGATACTGGAAGTAAATAATCTGGTTATCTCCTATGGAGCCATAAGGGCAGTTAAGGGAATCTCCTTTACAGTTAATGAGGGAGAGATTATTACCCTTATAGGCGCAAACGGAGCTGGAAAAACTACCACCTTAAAAACCATCTCTGGGCTTTTAAGACCAGAGGAGGGGGAGATAATCTTTAAAGGACAGAATATTACCGAGGTTCCCCCCCATAAGATTGTAGATCTAGGGATCTGTCAGGTTCCTGAGGGAAGAGGTATCTTTACCAATCTAACGGTTCAGGAAAACCTAACCCTGGCTACCTATACAAGGGATAAAAACAAAGAGGAACTGAATAGGGATTACGAGAGGGTGTTCTCTATTTTTCCCCGATTGTACGAGCGGAGGAAACAACCAGCTGGGACTCTCTCTGGGGGAGAGCAGCAGATGCTTGCTGTGGGCCGCTCTCTTATGACCAAGGGTGAACTGCTCCTTTTGGATGAACCTTCCATGGGTCTTGCACCAGTACTGGTGGACGAGATTTTCCGGGTTATCGAAGAAATAAATAAGACAGGTACTACAATTCTATTGGTGGAGCAGAATGCTTATAAAGCCCTGGAGATTGCAAACCGGGCGTACGTTCTGGAAACTGGAAATGTTGTTGTTTCCGGTAATTCTGCGGATTTAAAAAAGGACGAAAAGGTTAAAAAAGCATATCTTGGCGGTTGAAAACCCTCTAGAAAAGTAACCCTGAAATTTAAGTATGGTAAGGCCGGCACAAAGCCGGCCTTTTATAAAGGATCTCAAAAATGATCGGAAATATCCGTAAAAGGCTCTCCCTTTTAATGTTTCTGCAGTATTTTACAGGCGGAGCAACTCTTCCTATAATGAGCCTCTATCTGACCCAGTATCTAGGTTTTTCCGGGTTGGAGACCGGGCTAATCATCTCTATGTCTGCAGTGGCGGTTCTGCTTTCCCCCTTTTTTACCGTCCTTCTTGCAGATAGGATTATAGATGCGGAGCGTCTCTACGGGATACTGCATATCCTGGGGGCAGGTCTAATCTTTCTGCTTTATTACCAAAGATCCTTCTATCCGGTTTTGATCCTTTATCTTTTTTATATGCTTATGTTTGGTTCAACAGAAGCCTTGACTATATCAATTGCCTTTCACCATTCCGGAGAAGGAGCAGTAAATTTTGGTACTATAAGGCGTTGGGGTACAATTGGGTGGATGGCCGTTGCCTGGATTTTCAGTCTTGTCTGGCTGGGAGGGTTTAGCACCGGCTCTAACCTTTCCCAAGCCCTTCCCCTGGCTTCTCTCTCTTCCTGCATTACCGGTCTCTATGCCTATACCCTTCCCCGTGTGGGGTGTAAACCTGAAAGAGTCTCCAGGCTTTTTCCCAAGGAGGCTTTAACAGTTTTTTCAAGAAAGCCGGTATTGTATATAACCCTATTAACCCTGTTTATATTTATCCTGGAAAAGTATTATTACTTTGGCGGAAGCCCCTTTTTAAAAGCTAAGGGTTTTACAGATCGGTTTATCATGCCGGCCATGACCCTTGGACAGGTTTCAGAGATCTTTGCCTTAAGCCTTCTTGCTCCCCTTTTGGTACGGTGGGGAATAAAGAGAATTTTCCTCACCGGTCTTTTAATGCAGGCCTTGAAGTATCTGGCCTTCGCCTTTGGACAGGGAGTTTTTATGATTCTCTTTGGTATCTTCTGCCACGGCTTTGCCTTTGCCTTTTATTTTACCGCCGCCTATATCTACCTGGACAGCTTTTGCCAAAGGGAAAACAGGACGGGGGTTCATCAGTTCTATTCTCTTGTTACCCTGGGGCTTGGAGGAATCCTGGGGAGTCTTTTTGCAGGAAGAATGTACGATCTATCTGTTTTATCCGGGGTAGCGGCAGGCTACAGACTGTTTTGGCTTATACCCTGCCTTATACTATTACCCGCTTTTATGGTGATTCTTTTTTCATTCCGGGAATCCTGGTGGCGGAAACCTCAAAATGCTGCTTCCCCAGGGGGGTAAGGATCCCCAAACAGGTAAGGTTTATCGACTGGCTGAAAAGAGTTTCTCTGCTTATGTCCAGATCTGCGATATTGTACATATGAAGGCTCCCCTCCAGAATTGTAAGATAAAAATAGGGTATAAAATCCTTTCTTATATCATCCCGGACAATACCAAGCTCTATCCCCTCCTCAAGCAGAAGTTTTATAATTTCAATGATACGGTTCCGCAACTCTTCCGTATGTTTTTCCCCCAAGGTTTTAGGCAGCAGAGACAATTCATCCAGCAGAACCTTGCTCCATTCCGATATCTCCTTGAATCCGTATTCCAAAATTTCCGCAAGCCGGTCAATAAAGGACTTTGTTTTATCACTGGAGATTTTTTCAAGATTGTTCGAGATCCTTAGGATATCCTTTTCCACGGCGGATTGAATTATGGAATATTTGTTGGGAAAGTGATTGTACAGGGTTTTTTTACTTATACCTATATATTTTGCAAGGTCATCTATCTTCAGGTGTTCGAAACCCTCCTTGATCATAACCCTCTTGGCAGCCTCCAGAATTCTCTCCTTTGTGGTCATTTTGTTTCTCCTTTTGGGATCAAGGGATCATCAAAACCTGCGGCATTGGCTAGCTCTGCATAGTTTATGTAATAGGATATTGCATTTCGGTAGTATTCTGCAATATTGCCGTAAAGTGCTATTTGGGAATTAAGATAATCGGTCTCCATTCCGGAACCGGATTGGAACTGGGTTTTTTTCAAATCCAGTTGATGCTGTGAATTTTCTATTCGCAATTTCTGGTATTCCAGGTTTATCCGCTGATAATCCAGGGAAAGGATTGTTTTCGAGATAAACTGCTCCAGAGCGGCAAAGCCTTCCTGGACCTGCAAAAGCACAGATTCCATATTTTGGGATTCTTCCATAATCTGAGCCTTTTTTACTCCGCCATCATAAAGGGAGGTTTTTATTCCCAGGGAAGAGGTAAGATTGTATCTCCCCTGGCCATACCAATCTGTTTCCAGAAAGGGAAATCTTGACCCGCTGTAGCTTAATTCAAGGTGAAGACCCAGATCCGGTTTTAACAATCCCTTTGCCTGGGCTATCCGCACCTTTAAATCCTGGGCCTCCCTTAAAAGGGAAAGGAGTTTAAGGTCTGGATTATTACGTTTTGCCGAAGAGATCAGATACTCCTTGTCTTGGTCCGGTAGATTCTCTGGCATGATAGGTTCTGAAGGCAGTAGGATCTGGTTAAAGGATAAGTCTTCTATTCCAGTTACATATCTTAACTGAAGAATAATCTGATTCTTCTGCTCCGCCAGTTCCGCCAGGGCAACATCTATCTGTTTTGCCTTTATCTTGGCATCAAGGAAATCCGCATAAATCAGAAAACCGCTTTCATAGCTTTCTGAGGAGATCTCCAGAAGCCGTACTGCTACCTTCTGCTGCAGATTAAGAATCTCCTGTATCTTTTCCAGCATCCCCAGGGAATAGGTCAGTATCGATATCTGGGTGAGGATTTCCCTTTCCTTTTTTTCTCTCTGTAGTGTTTTAGATTGTATCGATATCCTGGATAGATCTATGGCTAAGGGGATCTTTCCCCAGGTAAAGATCGGCTGAAGGGCCGTCACCTTGAACTGGTACATTGTATTTTCCATTCCCTTATAGATAACCGTATCTTGACGTGGTATAAGCACACTTCCACCCCCAGGCATAGGGTAGGCGCCCAGCTGTCCTGCAGTAAGGCTGATCCTTTCCAGGGGATTGGTAAGATAGGAAAAGGAAGCCTCAAAATCGATCTGAGGATACCGGCTGGCCTTAGCCTGAGTGGATATTAATTCCGCCTGATTGCTTTCTATCCGAAGCTTAAGAAGATCCCGGTTTAGATATAAGGCCTGGAGGTAAAGATGTTTTGGAGTATAGGAAGACTCGGGATCCAGCCCAGGGAGTTCATCGGGTTGCTCATTAATTTGCTCATTAATAAGAGGATCAGACGAGGGTGCCTGGTTCTTGCCAGAAAGAGTATCCTCCGAAAAAATCAGCGGTAGAGTAATAGGAAATAGTAGACCGGAAAAAAGCAGCAGGAAAAAAGCCTTGGGGAGCAGAATACCTCTATAATTCACACCTCTTGGTTTCTTTGATCCAGAGTTGTTTTCTCCACCTCTTTCTTCCTGTTTCCGTTTAATTGGTGAATTTGGGTTCAACATAATTGTTTCCGTCGGAGATTAAATCGTAATTTACCGGAGAGATTTTTACTGCTGGAGTTTCTCCTGTACTTTCCGTAACCATGATTGTAACAGTAATTTTAGATTGTTTTTCTGTATAAGCTGAATCACTCCAGGAGATATTGCTAAAGTTGAAATAGCCATCCTCAATATTATCGCCCACAAACCTCCGCCTGGTACTGGTTGAATATTCATAATCCGCTGTATCTGAAGATCCTGCTCCATCCAGATCCAGATAGACCTTTAACCCGTTAATACCCTCCCTTGTAGTAGGATTATTCAAGTCGTCCACTTGAAGGACTCTTCCTTCAAGGTTCTCGGTAAACTCTGTTCTTTTTATTTCTATCGCTGGAAGGTCTAGGCGTTGGCCATTTGCGAGCTCCAGGGAAAGGTAATCGGGGTTGGTAGTGGCAGGCCGGTTGTCGGGATCCCAGGTATCCAGATTCTCCGTCAAATCCGAGTCGGTTTCCTTGCTCACCAGGTACTGTGGTTTACTGTAAATGATTCTTGCCAGGGTGTTTCCCTGGTTATCAATCCTTGTGGGCCGTCTGGGAAACTCCACCGTTGTCTGGTACCGGCCCTCGGCATCGGTTGTTTCCGTATAGGTTGGACTGGTCGGCCATTGTGCGGTGGAAGGATCGATAAGACCATCCTGATCGTATTCCCAGTCGCTGGGGATATAGATCTCCACTGTAACATTTTCCACACCGATTCCCGAGGAGGTATCCAGTACTTTACCTGAAAGATAGGTGCTGTTGGACTCCCTGGCTAGGGTTATATCTGAAAATAGGGTCACCGACTCTGCAGAAATTTCGACGGATTGGTAGTAGGGGTTGTCATCGCCATCCTTGTCCGGGTCCCAGCCGGAATCTGTAATATCGGAATCTGCCCTGTTCTCTGCAATGTAGCCGGTCCTGCGGAAGGTTGCTCGGATTATGACATTTCCCCGGTTATCCTCTGTGCTGGGTAACATCGGGAAAGAGATCTCTCCCCGATACCGGCCCTCTGCATCTGTAGTAAGTTGATAGGTCGGATCTTCCGGCCACACCGGTTTTTCATCAATCTCTTCCTCCGTAAGCCCTGTTATCTCTCCGGAATTATCGTAGAGCCAGAGGTTCGGAACCCAGAGTTGAACTGTTACATTTTCCAAAGCAGCCTGATCCTCCTGGTCCTTTACATAGCCTTGAATTGCTGCGGTATTCATGACTCTTGTAAGAAGAAAGGGGCCGGGAATATTGGTGACATCCGAAACAATATAAACTGGTGTTTCATTGGCCGCCAATCCATAGGTGCGGTGATAGAAAAGGAGATGAACCTGTCTCCGGTCAGCCGTCTTCCCGTACTGAGGAAAAAAGGTATTCCAGATAAGACCATTGAAAGAGAAACCTCCATTCTGATCAGTCACAGTTTTCTGAAAATACCTTGGTTCCGGAAGATCGGGAGGATTATCGGGAAGAGGGCCAAGTCCTCCAGCCCAGGCAGTCAGGTCTGCATCCCTGTCTTCCTTTTCAAGATAAAGATAAACATACAGATCCGGTATACCGGAATTCGCCGCCGCTTCCTCGTATCTTTCCCGGTCGTGTGCCTCTCCAGAGAGGGAGCTTGTAAAGACCACGGAACAGGAGGATGGAAAAATAAACAAGAGGCCTAAAAAAGTAAGTATAAAGGCAGTCTTGGTTATTCTGAATAATCTTATTATCATAATCTTTCTCCCTAGTATTTACTTTTCTGCTTCTGCCTTTCCCAGTCTTTTTGATTCCAGAATATAGTAGAGGGTGGGCACCAGAAAAAGGGTGATAAAGGTGGAGGTTAAAAGCCCTCCACCGATAGCCTGGCCCAGGGGTGCATAGAGTTCCGATCCTTCTCCAACCCCAAGAGCCATGGGGATTACTCCCAACACAGTAGTGAGGGTGGTCATAAGAATCGGCTTGATTCTTGAACTTCCTCCCTCCAGGATTGCCTCAAGAAGATTCATGCCGTCTCTTTTACGAAGAAGATTTATATAATCAATAAGAACGATGGCATTGTTAACCACTATTCCGGCCAGAGCAATTATCCCCATAAAGGAAACGATGGAGAGGGTGGAGCCAAAGAGGAGAAGTCCTGCAATAACTCCAATCAAGGTAAAGGGGATGGAAGCCATCACGATCAAAGGCTGGCTGAACCTTTCAAACTGAATGACCATCACCATATAAACCAGAAATACCGCCACCATCATGCTGATTAGAAGGGACCGGAAGGTCTCCATCATCTCCGCCGCGGATCCTGTAACCCTGTAGTACACTCCCGGTGGAAAGGCCATGTTGTCCAGAGCTGGGGTAAGCCGGTCGGAGGCGCCCCTTAAGTCAGAGTTGGTTATACTTCCTGTTAAAAGAATCGATTTCATCCGGTTTATATGGGAGATGGTGTTCACTGTAGGGACCAAGGTTAGTTCTGAAAAATTTGAAAAGGAGATTGCCTTTCCTCCCTGGGACTGTACTGTAATCTGGTTCAGGATATCCGTGGTGATCTCTTCTCCCGCCAGCTGGGAGTTGAGGAAAAGGGGATAGCTCTTTCCTTGATGCCGAAAGTTTCCTGCCTCCACGCCGTTAAAGAGGATTCTGGAGGTCATGGCTGCTTCGTAGGGCGTTATCCCCAGATTGCCCATATAGTGGGTGGAAAGAGTAGAGATCATCTCCTGGCGATTAAAACTGACATTCATCGAAACCTTGGAGATGAAAGGATCCTGTTCCATAAGGTTTTTTACTGCCCTGGAGGCATCCGCTACCCTGTCAAAATTATCACCATAAACCTCTATTACAAAACCTGCTCCTCCGGTGGCAAGATTGAGCAGCTGGGCAAAACCTCCATTGGTTATGGTTATATCAATATCTGGAATCTCTGCGGGTAGATCCCTTTGAAGAAGATCGATTATTTCAAAAATTGTTCTTTGCCGTTTTTTATGGGGTATGAGCCTGAGATTTACATAACCTGTATTTGGTTCCTTAAGAAATCCAAAACTGGAGCTTTGACCGGAATAGAAAACAGCATTCTCTATTTCCGGAACCAATTCCCTTACTCTTTTTTCCAGAATATGCATCTTCCCTCTGGTTCTCTCCAGGGTGTATCCTGCCGGGGTTTCCAGGCTTATGTTTATCTCGTTCATATCTGCTTCCGCAAGGAATTCAAAACCTAAAAAATCTATTGCCAGAACACTGAGCCCGAGAATTGCCAGGGCAAGAAAAATAACAAAACGGCGGTTTTTTATAGAGAGCTCCAATATTCGTTTGTATCGTTCGGTAAGCCAGGCGATGGATTTGTCTATACCACGGCTTATCCTGTTCCTGACCTTCCAAGAGGGGTGCAGAGTTTCTGGAACTAAAAGGGTTGAACAAAGGAAGGGTACCACCACAATTGCTACCAAAAGGGAGGCGGAAAGAGCCCATATTATGGTGTAGGACACATCCTTCAGAATAATTCCTGCAAAACCCTTAACAGTAAGGAGGGGAAAAAATACTGCCAGAGATGTGGTAGTGGAGGCAATAATTGCTCCTCCCACTTCCGAGGCCCCTAGAAGGGCAGATTTTACCCTATCTCCGGTAGCTAAGAAATGACGGTGGGTGTTCTCCAGAACTACAATGGAGGAATCCACTATCATGCCTATGGCAACAGTCATGCCCCCTAGGGTCATTATATTGATGCTTTGACCCTTAAGGGACATGGTTATAAAGGCAAGAAGCAGGGACAAGGGAATAGAGATGCCGATTATTACGGTGGTCCGAAGATTGTGAAGAAAAAGGAAGAGAATTGTAACAGCCAAAAGGGCTCCCATAAGAGCGGAATTCCGCACGGACTGGATAGCCAGTCTGATATCGGAGCTTGTATCAGTAAGAATAGCAAAACGGATTGCCCCACTGGTTTCCTGTTCCGTTTCCCGGAGAGCCGTTTTTATCTCCCGTATGATCTTTATTGTATCCGCTCCCTGTTGCTTTTGGACATAGAAAACGATCATCTCCTTTCCCTGGGAGTTTACATAAAGGGTCGGTTTTTCCTCCTTTAACTCTATCTCTGCAATATCGGAAAGCCGGATAAAGGTATTGTCCTTATACCCCACCACCATAGATTTTATCTCCTCCAGGGAGGAGAACTGCCCCTGGGTGCGGACATTCAGATGTTCACCTTGAAAAACCACAGATCCAGCGGGATAGGAGACATTATTGTACTGCAGAAGTTGATACACATTAAGTATGGATACATTTTTTGCTGCCAGCTCATTGATCCTTAACTGGATATCCACGATTCGGGAACTGGCGCCGGAAAACCCCACCCTTCCGACACCTTCTATCCTGGAGAGTCTTGGTACAATCCTTTCCATTAGATAGTCGCTTAGAGAAATCTTATCCATATCGCTTTCCAGGGCTGCAGAGAAGATAGCAAGACTTCCCGAACTCATCTTCCAGATCTCTGGCTGTCCGCTTATGGAGGAGGGGAGCCTGGGAAGAGCGGAATTAAGCTTCTCCCGCAGTTCTGCAATCTTTGTATCCGTGTCTATGTCCCATAGGAATTCTACCGAGATCATGGATATTGAATCGGAGGATGTGGATTCCAGGGAGGAGATGCCGGAAATCATTGAGATCTCCTCCTCCAGTATACTGGTCACTTCCCTCTCCACATCTGCCGGACCGGCCCCGGGGTAAAGGGTCAGGATAAGTAAAGTAGGCAGCTCTACATCGGCAAAGAGTTCCTGCCTCATTCCAAGTAGAGAGATCATTCCAAAAAATAGAATAGCAATTAGGACTATGGTGATAATCACCGGATGTTTTACGGAAAAATTCGAGATTCTCATCTTTCTGCCTGATCCAGGTTGATAATCCTGATCTCCTGAGCATCCCTTAAAAAATGCTGCCCCTCTTCTATAAATAGGTAATCTTTATACTCCTCCGGGATCTGAAAATAGGTGGCATTGTAATAGATGGGTTGAAATTCCAATTTATGAGCCCTTTCGGTTTCCGGGTCTGCGTACCAGAGGGTATTTCCTGTTACCAGGGTACTGAAGGGAAGGTAGGTGGTTTGTTCTCTTTCCTCCAGAACAAAGGTAAGAAACAGAAACATTCCCGGCCGAACCAAGGTTGTGCTGCCCAGGAGTGTGCATTGAACCTCAAAATTTTTTGTTTCCGGAGCAATATAGGGAGCAATTCTTTCTATTTTTGCCTCAAATTCCCGGTTTTCCAGGGCAGGAATAGAAATGCTCACTTTCATGGAATCCTTTTTTTCCAGAAAAACATAATAGTACCTTTCGGGAACCTGAGCCTTTATCACCAGTGTATCGGTATTCCCCAAGGTAACCAAAGGCACCTGGGGGGCTACCAGGGCACCCGGGGTGGTATGTTTAACCAGTACAACTCCGTCGATGGGTGATACTACCCTTGTATAGCTGTACTGCAGTTCTGCAAGGTCATATTGGGCTTTCATTGCATCATAATGAGCTTTTACCTCTTCGTAGGTCTGCCGGGTTGCGGCATTGGAAGCATAAAGTTGCGAGATCCGGTCAAAGGTGGATTTGGATGCCAGGAAGGCAGCCTTGGCCTGCTCCAGCTGGAGTTGATAGGTTGAGGCATCGATCTCTGCCAGTAAGTCCCCTGCTTTAATCCTGTCGCCCATATCCACAGAAAGAGAAAGGAGGACTCCGGAGATCCTGGGAAGTATTGTTACCATGGACTTAGCCTCCAGGTAACCGCTTAACCGGAAGGTGCGGTTCAAGGGGCCTTTCTCTGGTGAGATAACCCTTACTGGTGTTTTTATTGATTTTATAACAAACTGCTCTTCCTGGTTGCTTTTGAACCACACAAAAATGAAAAGTGCAATTATAAGCAGGGTAAGGATTAGTTTAAAATCGATTCCTAGGGAATGCCTTTTTTTATTTTCTGGATCTGTTCTCTGTTCCATAGAGGCCTCAAGACTATAATAATTACACTTTAATAGTAAAAAAAGTTTCCTTTCTTAGTAGAATATTTAAAAAAAAACAGGATGTCAAGGGAAATTAAAAACCTGTGTACAGATATTTTTCTCTTTTTTACAAGCTTAGGGACACAATAATAGGATCCAGAGAATCAGGTTAAAGTATAAGACCTAAAAATAGAAATCCCGCTAAGAGGAGACTCACAGATCCGTCCAGAGATAGGTGGATTCCTTCTATCCTGGCGAAGAATATTTTTATCGGTTTTATTTTTGAGATTAAAAAGATAAGAAAACCTAGGAGGAATACTCCTAAGGATTCAATTGTCGACTTACCTGTGTAGAGATAGGTTCCGAAGGATAAGGGAGAGCCGAAGATAAGCAGGCCAAGGAATTGGGATACCCGGGGAATAATAAAGGCTGGGATCAGGGAGCATAGGGCAAGGAATGACAGGGAGATAAGATAAGGAAGGGATAATCTTGTCCGGTTTAGATTCAAGTTTCCAGATTCGCCCAGCTTTAATTTCTTAACTTTTCCTGGACCTAAAAAGGCTTGAGAGAGTTTTATAAAGGAGGCTGCAGTCCCCAGGGAGGCTGTCCAAAGAACCCAATAGAAAACCTGATTATCACCAAGGCCGGAAAGAATCAGTTTTTTGCTTACATAGCCTCCCAGAGGGGGAATTCCTATTATCCCTGCTGCTGGAATTATAAATAGGATTGCCAGAAGGGGTGATTTTTTAGGTAATATTCTTAACTCTTCCAGAGAACGGAAACCCCTAAGCTGAATTAAGGTGCCGGTTACAAGGAAGAGCAGGCTTTTGAACAGGGCATGATTAATGATATGGAAAAATCCGCCTGCCAGGGATAACGGGGAGGTACTGCTAAGGGCCGTTAGGATGAATCCAATCTGTGAAACCGAACTCCAGGCCAATAGGGTTTTACTGTCCTCCTGAAGAAAGGCAAAAAAGGCTCCTAGGATAGCCGTTATTGCTCCAAAGGTAAGGAAAAGGTCCGGAAGATTGGCTGCGTCGAAGAGTAGGGAGGTTCTATAAAGGGTAAGAAGAGAAACCTTGATTACAACTCCAGAAAGCACCGCCGAAACAGGGTGCGGGGAGCTGGCATGAGCCCTGGGAAGCCAGGTATGAAAGGGAATAATGGCTGTTTTTATACCTAGCCCGGTAATCAAAGCAGAAAGACAAAGATTCCTCTCCCCCCTAGGTAGATCGATTAGAGTTCCGAACTCCCTTACTGCCTCCAGGGATAGGCTTCCTGTGTTCTTGTAGATTATGAAAAGCCCAAGAAGAAACAGGGTTCCTCCAAGGCTGCCTAATAAGAGATACTTGTAACTTGCAAAAAGGGCTTTGTCTTTTTGAAGATAAGCCACAAGAATATAAGCGGAGATCCCAACAATTTCCAGAAAAACATAGGTGTTGAATAAATCATCAGCCAGAATTATCCCGGAAAGACCTGCTGTTAGGATCAGATAAAAGAAGTAGAAATCTCTTTGGTAGGTATCGTCCCTGAGAGTGTAAAGAAGGGTAAAAAAACTGATGGTATAAACCAGGGCAAGAAATACCCAGGCGGTTCCATTAAGCTGCTGATGAATGGCAATGGGCCCCTTCCATCCTCCCAGAACAAAGGAGAATTCTCCGCCAGCCAGAAGGGGAGAAAGGTAGAGTAGAAGCACATAAAAACCACCACCCAGAGAGAGGATCCCTGCGGTTTTTGAGAGGGGGATTCTGGGAAAGAGTTTTTCCGTGAGGGTCATGAATGCCCCAGCCAGGGGCATTACAATAAAAAGGATCACATACTTATCGCTCATAATTGGAGACCCATTCTAACTTAAAGGTGGACAATTTAAAAGGGGTTTAGTAGACTTGGTTATATGAAAACCCAGGAAAGGGAGTGTAGAAAACCTAGCATTCTGATCCCCTATTCAGGATGCAGCGGAGATTATGCTTTTCAGGATTTTTTTCTGTATCTTCGCCCGGAAAGCAACGGTTTTCTTGTAGAGAGTGTTTTACTAGGTGTAATTCAGAAGGATCCTCTTTTCAAAGCGAATTGTAAGCTTGTGTATCTTGCCAATCTTCCAGGAGATTTTATTCGGAAGAGCCGAATTATTGAAAAACACTATGCTCTAAAGCTGTATTTTGTAAAACAAGGGAAATCGGTTTTTACCCAGACTATGAAGGAGGTCTTTGAAAAACATTTTGGAGAATCCTTTGAAAACGCAGAGATTCTAGGGGCGTATGATGCCTTAAAAAGGCTTAATATGAATGAGGAAGAGCTTTTTAATATGTGGGTGGATGAGAAAGATATTCTTTACATCCACGGGCAATGTATTAAGAGGAAAGGAGATATTTTTATAATTAATTATGATATCCCCGCTCTTTTGCACAAGAATACCGTCGAGACTGATATTGCGGTAATGATTTTTAGAATTGCCACAAAGGTTCTGGATTTTTCTGTTCTATTAAAGAGCCTGGAGGGCTCTTTGAGAAATCAGGGGATCCTGGGACCAAAAAAACCTGCGAGCAGAATCTTTCACTATTCAAAAGGTCCCTTTGAGCAGATCCTGGATGGGATGGGATACCTCTATAACCCCCAGGGGGATCACATCTCCCTAAAACAGTTGAGCTTCTGCTCCTTTCTGTTGAACAAGGGGATAACCATGAACAGTATTCTGAGGGCTATTAAGAATCCCATTGCCCATTTCAAGAATCCTGACGGCAGTCTCCAGGAGGACAATCTTTTAACCAGGACCTACAATACCTCCTACGAAGAGGCCTACCGGATTTTTACAACCCTTTGTAATAACTAAATCTTTTTCTAATTGGATTACAGAGTAAAGCATCTTAAAATCAAAAATATTGAAAATTGATACTGATATTTTAGCATTTTAGTGTTACTATATATAATACCATTTGTTTTATACTATGGATGTTCCAGTATTTATCGCTGCGACATCAACCTCCATTTTTCCCCCAGGGTTTTTACCTCCTTTCCCTGGGGGTTTTTTTTATTTTCCTTGTGTAAATTATTATTTTACCCAAATTCCGCGTAATAATTAGGCCTTTTCCATCCATGGCTTGGAATTTAACTGAAAAAAAGGTAGATTATCCCTTTCAAGATTATAATATACTTTAGGAGCAAAATGAAATTTACAGACTTACCCTTGGCACAGGATATCTTAAAGGGAATAGAAAAAGCTGGTTTTGAGGAATGTACCCTGGTTCAGGAGAAAACCTTCAGCAAGGTTTTTGCCGGAAAAGATGTGGCTGTACAATCCCAGACCGGCACAGGGAAAACCGCAGCCTTTATGATCTCGATCTTCCATCTTTTTCTGGAGGATAAAGAAAGGCATAAAAAAGCCCTGATTCTGGCTCCAACCAGAGAGCTCGCCCTTCAAATAGAGGAGGAAGCTAAACTTCTAGGTTCTTTTCTTCCTTTTATCACCGGCTGTTTCTACGGAGGTGTCGGCTATCATCTGCAGGAGAATCTTCTATCAAAAGGAGTTGATATAATCATAGGAACTCCCGGAAGACTTTTGGATTATATATCCTCTGGAAAACTTTCCCTAGAGGAAATAGGAATAGTTGTAATTGACGAGGCAGACCGGATGTTCGATATGGGTTTTCTCCCCGATCTAAAGAGGATTCTCTCGCGTCTGCCGGGAAAGGAATACAGGAGAACCATGCTTTTTAGTGCAACCTTGAGCAGCAAGGTTAAGGCTCTTGCCTGGGAATATATGCACGATGCGGAGGAAATTGAAATTTCTCCGGAAAAGATCACTGTGGAAGAGATTACCCAGGAATTATACCATGTTTCCAAGGAGGATAAGTTTTCCCTACTTCTTGGGGTTTTGGATAAGGAGAAACCGGATAATCTTATAATCTTTACCAATACGAAGAGAAAGGCGGAGGAGGTAGCAAAAAGGTTGGAATTCAATGGTCGACCCTGCACCTACATAATTGGTGATATGCCTCAGAAGAAACGTACAGCAGTAATTAATGGGATCAAACAGGGAAAAATCAGCACCTTGGTTGCTACCGATGTTGCTGCCCGAGGCCTTCATATCGATGATCTATCCATGGTGATTAACTACGACCTGCCGGAGGATTATGAAAACTATGTTCATAGAATAGGAAGAACTGCCAGGGCTGGAAAAAGAGGAAAGGCTGTATCCCTTGCCTGTGAGCAGTATGTTTTTAGTTTACCGGCTATAGAAAAATTTATTAATATGAAGATTCCCGTACTTTGGCCTACTTCGGACCTCTATTTGGAGGATAAAAGCAGGGGTGTGCCGATTACCAGGGAACTTCGACAATCCAGAAAGGCAAAACAGCAGGGAAGGGGAAGGAAGCCTATTCCTTATCATTCAAGGAAACCGATGGCAAGGGTTTCGAAACCTGCCTCTGTCAGACCTCCGGAGCCGAGGGAGAAAAAGGAGTTCAAACAGATTCCCAAAACTCAAAAACCTCCCAGAACCCAGAAAAAAGCTGTTAATATTTCCAACCAGGGATCAATTGAGGCGCGTCTGGAGTATTACAAAAAAAAATACGGCGAAAATTTTAATCTAGCCAGTACGGAATCGGTAAAACCGGAGAAAAAAAAGGGTTTCTTTGATAAAATAAAGAAGGCTCTGGGGAGAAAAAGGGACAAGGAGTAGAGATGGAGTTAAAAGGTCCTGTCCATATTGATTTCTTTGATGTTGATCACACCATAACCCATCATGCCTCGGGCTGGAATTTTGCCCGGTTCGGAATCAAGAGAAAACTATTCCCTCTAAGGGCTCTTATAAGCCTTCCCTTCTATTATGTTCAATACCGGTACGGTAGTTTTACCACCGATATCTTTCATAAAGGCCTTAACATATTCAGGGGTTTACGAAAAACAGACCTAGAAAAGGTTGCTTTGGAAAGCTTTGACAAGAAGCTTAAGAAGGACATCCATGACGATGCCTTCCGGGCAATCCTGACTTTAAAAGATGCAGGAAGAATGGTTGCTCTGGCAACCTCCTCTTTGGAGGTTATTGTAAAACCTTTGGCAGATTACCTGGGGGTGGATAAGATTATTGCTACTCAGCTTGAGTATATTGATGGAATATGCACAGGGAATTTTGCAAGTCCGCCGGTCTTTGGTCCGGAAAAGATGAAGAGAGTTCTCTCCTTTATAAAGGAGATAGGATCCGATATCTCTACCTGTTCCTTTTATTCCGACAGTTATCATGACATCCCCCTTCTGGAGGCTGTGGCTGATCCTGTGGCCGTGAATCCGGATTATAGGCTCCGGCGGGAGGCATTGAAGAGGGGTTGGAAGATCTGGATGGTTTCTTAGTTTTGGAGGTTTAGGATGGGCAAATATATTCTATCCCTCGATTCAGGAGGGGCGGGAATCAGGGCTCTTTTATTTGATTCTTCCGGGACTATAGTGGCCAGGGAATATGAAAAAACTCCGGCATTGTACCCTATTTCCGGGGCCGTTGAGCACGATCCAAAGTTACTCTGGGCAGCCTTGGTAAGGGTGGCGGAAAAGGTAATCCGAACCTGCGGCGGGGCAGGGGAGATTGCTGCAATCGGTATAAGTAATCAAAGAGCCTCCTTTTGCCTTTGGGATAAGCAGACCTCAGAACCCCTCTCTCCGGTTATCGGATGGGCGGATGTAAGGGCCGCAGATGTGGTGGATGCCATGAACAAAAACCGTAAATGGCGTCTCCTCCAGGCCTTTGCCTTTGTTGCCGGCAGAATCACGGGAAATACAATGCTCATCGCCACCTCAATGCTCAGGTTCACCACGGATCATGCCTCTACAAGGCTTAAATGGTATCTGGAAAGTCATCCCGGTCTCCTGGAAAGATGCGGACAAGGAGAGGTTGCCTTCGGTACCCTGGATTCCTGGTTTATCTACAATCTAACAGGCAAAAAGGAGCATTTAACCGATTCCACCAATGCGGCGGCCACATCCCTTTTCAATCCCTTTGATCTTAAATGGAATACAATTCTGTGCAAACTGTTCAAGATACCTAGGGAGATCCTTCCGGAGGTCCGGGATACAGCGGGGGATTTTGGCATCACCGACCCTTCTATCTTTGGAAAACCGATCCCCATAAGGAGCGCCGTCGGGGATCAGATGGCGGCATTGTTTGGCCACTGCTGCTTTGAAACAGGGGAGGTAAAGATAAGCCAGGGTTCCGGGGCCTTTGTGGATATCAATGTCGGAAACAAGGGAAGACTTTCCCGCCGGGGTCTTTTCCCCTTGGTAGCCTGGACAATCCAAGGTAAGCCCACCTATATGCTTGAGGGATATGTGGCTACCGCCGGAACCCTGATCGACTGGCTTGGGCAGGGCATAGGGCTTTCCGATACTCCTACTGCTTTGAATGATTTTGCTGCCCAGTGCAGCGACACCGAGGGGGTAATCTTTATTCCAACCCCCTCCGGTATACGATTTCCTTATTTTAACCCCAGAAGCCGGGCAGCAATCTTAGGATTATCCCTAGCAACGCACAGGAGGCATGTAGCCAGGGCTGTGTTTGAGGGGATTGCCTTAAGACTCCTCGATATCCTTGCCGGTATTGAAGAGGATACAGGGGTAAAGGTGAAAACCATCAAGGTAGACGGAGGGGTAAGCAAATCGGATATTCTGCTTCAGATTTTAAGTGACCTTTCCAATCTGCCGGTAAACCGGGCGCCGGAGGCGGATATGTCTGCCACAGGGGCAGCCTATTTTGCCGGACTTTCCTGCGGTTTTTGGAAGGATCTGGAGGATCTAAGGAATCTTTCCGAGGGATACACCACCTTTCTTCCAGGCCTGGAGGAGAAAAAGCGGAAAGAGAAACTGCGAAAATGGAAAAGGGCAATTCGGGCAGTTCTACCTATGAATTAACTCAAGGTGAGCATCCATTTTTCCACCGCAGCACTGACAAAACTATTCTTTTCTGATTTCAAAGTTGGAAACTTCTTTAGCAATAGTTCCGGAGCCCAGGGAACTATAAATTTATTCCTGGCCCAGTACAGAAGATCCTCATCATTATAATCATTCCCCAGGGCAAGAATTTTGGATTCGTCCAGGCGGACAAAATTGCTCAGCCACTTTGCTCCCTGGGATTTTGACACCTCCTTTGGAAAAACCTCTATCCAGATGGAGCAGGAGTCTAGAGGACTTGTGGTTCTTATCACTGTAAAGTCCGCAAGAAGTTCCTCCAGTTCCCTATGAAGGGAGGAATTGCAGGGTTCCACTATAAGGAACTGGGTTGCCGATTTATTGTAAACAGTATCCATTGCTAAGGCACATTCACTGTACAGTTCTATCCGCCGGAAAAAATCATCATTCCTATTTCCGCTGGAGTAATAGAGAAAATGATGATTCTCCGGTATTGGGAGATGCAGCATAAAATCCAAACCTTTCTGTATAAAAACCTCCGACAAGGTTTTTACCTGTTCAGGAGAAAGACTGTAGCTTTTAAGAAGTTTCCTGCTTTTGAAATCCATTATCCCTGCCCCGCTGGAAAAGATAAGATAATCCAAGGGAAAGTTCCCTGGCAGAGTCCTTTCCAGAGAGTAGAGGGATCGACCGGTGGCCAAGGTGCGTAGAATTCCCAACCTGGGGAGTTCTTCCAAAAGAGACAGATCCTGTTGAGAGATGCCCCTTTCCCTAATAAAAAGGGTTCCGTCAAAATCACTGATCAGCATTCCGCGAACGTGGTTGTTCAATTTTATACCTCTAAGGGATGATCAGGCTGGAAACAAGTTCCAGGTTTCCGGAAAAAACCTTTTCCGGAAGGAGGTCCTCCAGGGCCTTTATATAATCTTCCTTTTCCACCCCGGGGATAAGTCTTCTTTTTATAACTTCCGAAAGCAGGACCACATTTTGCATTCTTGTATCGGGCAGATCCTCCTTTCTTACCCCTAAAATTGTAACCTTTTTCTTTTGCCCCCAGGCAAGGATCTCCCTTTCTGTGGTGTCCTTCTCCTTTCCGAGCCGGAGAGGAAGGCTCTGCCAGAGGGTGTCATAATAAAGCAGGGTTCCTCCCTCCCGGCAGTATAGGCAGAGAGCCCGAAGGGCCTCGGTTCTTTCCAAAGCCAGGACAAGATCCGCAGTTCCCGGTTCAATTAATGGGGAAAAACAATCTTCTCCCACCCGGATGTGGGATTCCACTATCCCTCCCCTCTGGGCGAGACCATGGGTATCCACTCCCTTGCAGTGTAAACCGGCATGGTCGCAGGCCCTTAAGATGGCTTCACTTAGGAGCCCTATCCCCTGTCCGCCCACTCCTGTAAGATAGATGTTCATCCTGTTACTCATTTGTGGTCTCCTTTTTTACCAGTTCAATAGCCTTTACAGGGCAGGTCTGAAGGCAGGAACCATCCCCTATACAGAGCTCTTCATTGACTGTGACCGCGCCTTTCTCATCCAGCACAAAGGAGGGACAGCCGAAGGAGCTTACACATTCATGGATCCTTTCGCAGACCTCCTGTTTTATCCTTGCCTGGGTGGATGGAAATTTGCCCTCTCTTTTTCTCTCCCGGGTAAACTTGAGCATACAGGGATGTCGTGCAATTATCACTTTAAAGCCCGGTTCGGAAAGTGCCTCCTTTACGGCAGCAGTCAGTTTAGCCTGCTGATAGGTATCCAGATCCCGAATATTCTTTATACCCAGAGCCGTGAGGAGTTCCTTTATACTGATGGCCTCTCCCGGACTGTTAACCGATTTTCCTGTACCCGGGTGTTCCTGGTGGCCTGTCATAGCGGTGGTACCGTTTTCCATTATTATCAGCATTAGGTTGTGCTGATTGTACACAGCGTTAATAATTCCGGGTAGTCCGGCATGGAAAAAGGTACTGTCCCCAAGAAAGGCCACCACCTTCCTCGTGTCGTTAAATAGGGATAACCCGGAACCTGTGGAGGTGGAATGCCCCATGGAAAGGAGGATCTGGCCCATCTCGTAGGGGGGTAGGAATCCGAGAGAGTGGCAGCCTATATCCGCTACAGTAATATCCTCCCGGGAAAGAGCCTTTTTTATGGCATGAAAGGCGCTTCTGTGGCCACAACCGGGGCAAAGCTGAGCAGGCCGGCTTGGAGCCGGGATTTCGGGGGGACCCTGAACAGCGGTTATCTCCAGATCCGGCCAGGTCTTCTTAAGGATGCTCTTAACCCTTCCCGGTGTATATTCTCCAATCCAGTCTTCAAGATCCGCCTTCCCGATAATACGAGTTTTTAGGGATCTTTCAAAGGCGATTGTCTTGATCTCTCTTTCTAAAACAGGATCCAGTTCCTCTAGAATCTTTACCTCCCGGTGAGAGGCAAGGAACTGTGCAATCTCCTCTTTGGGCAGGGGGTTTACCATCCCCAGGGAAAGAAGGTCCGGCTTTTCCTTTACCCCCGAAAGGGCATCCAAAAGGGAAAGATAGGGCAGTCCGGCGGTGATGATGCCTCTTTCTTTTCCAGTGAGGGTTTTTTTATTGAATCGG
>Ga0067045_1029533_pt1 | contig 19982 bp, 6 predicted proteins | sample TerdegcTABiofilm_FD_59184 | JGI IMG/M metagenome (GOLD analysis project Ga0067045, IMG submission 59184) | Combined Assembly of (Gp0054472, Gp0054536) Wastewater bioreactor microbial communities from Singapore -Terephthalate degrading... | reverse complement strand
CACCCGGGCTTACCTGCCATAGATAATTCGACATACCTGATTCCGTAGTGTAAGTTCCTGTCCCCCCCACACAAACTTCCGTTGTGCCACTTAAGGTAACAACAGGCAGGGGATTTACTGTAACAGGAAATACCGTAGGTGATTGAGCCGGACAACCATTTGCATTGGTAAAATTTACCGATACAGATCCATTGCCTACTGTGGTCCATGTTACAGAAATAGAATTTGTACCCGACCCCGAGTTAATTACTCCACTGGTGACACTCCAGGTGTATCCGGTCATACCCGATTGAGTCTCGTAAGTGGTTGTTGAATTTATGCACACCGAACTAGGACCTGAGGTTATAGACGGAGTTGGCCTGGGCTTAACCGTTAAGTTAGTGCTGCTGTTAGTAGTCCCGCAGGCGTTGGTTGCAGAGGCAGTGATAGTGAAGGTTCCGGCGGAATTATATACCACACTTCCGGGATTAGCCTGGTTCGATGAAGAGGGAGTACCCCCCGGCATATTCCAATTGTATGCGGTAATTGGGCCGTAACAAGTGTTAAAAGTGGCTGTCGGGGTAACCGATTCACCGGCGCAAATATCAGGCAAAGAGGCAACACTGACCTGCGGTTTATCTTTTACCGTTATCACCCTCTGGTAAGATGCACTACCACAATTATTGCTTACGGTAAGTGTCAATGTATAAGTACCTGCATCATTGAATCTGAATTTTGGAGCCGTTGAGGTTGCACTTCCACTCTCAAAAATCCAGCTTCCCGTGCCTGAACCACAATTGCCCGTATTGCTATACGTTACACCCCATAGATACGTAAGATTACCGCAGGTATTGGGCACCGTAGAAGTATTGGTAGTTGTAACCACCAAAGGCCGACAACCCTCCGTTACGTCCACATTAAAACCTACATTGGCAGTTGTTACAGATGGGTTAATACAAATAGTATTTTCGTAAAGAGTTGTATCACAGGTTTCTGTGCCAAAATTAGCTGCTTTTAACTTTACTACGTATACCCCTGGAGAAGAATAGGTATGTGTCGCAGAGCCTGCAGTTCCAATTTGTTCAGGCTCAATATTCGGCAGGGTTTGCTTTGTACCATCGCCAAACTCCCATACGAAAGTTGATTTTCTGCCAACTTGTTGTGGACTTGTGGTACCTGTTATCCAAGCCCCGACCTGGGAAGTATTGGTAAATGAAACCGGCGTATTAACACAACCCATGTTTTGAGATAAATTCGTAGTAAAACTGGCCTGAGGGGCTTTATTGACTTTAATTGGATAAATAGTCTCTTGATATATTCCACAGTTGTTAGTAGCTGTAAGCTTCACCAAATAAGCATTGTAGTATTGTTGGCTGTTCCAGTTGAATTGTGTATTGCTTGACGATTGGGTAAATGTATATGGAATAAGGCTAACCATATTTGACTGGGAATATGACAGGATACCACTATTATCCCCAGGATCAAACTGATACTGGGTATCATTGGTGTTTGATTGCCAGTTTACCACCTGAAAGGGTAAGGTAAAAGGGGCGCAACCCGTTGTTTGGGTTCCTGAAGGAAGGGAAAAATTAAAAGTAGGATTTGTCCCATTAAATACATTATATGTAGTAGTATTGGAGCAACCATTATTGGAAACTGTGTAAGTTAAACTCCAGCTTCCCATCCCGGTATATGTATGGTTAGTCGCACCGGAAGAATTGGGCCCATAAGTAGCTCCATCACCCCAATTTATAGAATAAACTGAGGTAGGACAAATTGTTCCTGAAGGAGAGACCTCAACATAAAAGTTAGACGGTGTTGCTGAACATTGTTGAAATGGAACTGAAATTGCATTAACATGAGAAAGAGAGGCCTCCGGCAATTTCTTTACCGTCACAGTTTTATTTGTACTGGCTGTACATCCATTAGCATCGGTTACCGTAAGATTGACATTGTAACTTTTAGTACCGCATCCGATAATATCGGTCTGAAATGTATGTAAAGGATTTGCAGCCGTGCTGGTATTGTTGGCTCCGCTACCCGGATCGTCAAAATTCCAACTATAGCTCAAATTATTTCCTGTACTTGTATTTGTAAACTGAACCGAAAGATTGGCACAAACATTGTCGGCTGCCGTAAAATTAGCGGTAGGGTTAGGATTAACTGTAACCGTTACCTGGTCTGTATAAGTACCTGGAAAAGATCCACCGGTTACCGTTGCAGTTACAGTATAAGTAGTGGTTGTAGTAGGGCTGGCGACAGGATTGGGAATATTTGTTGCGCTTAACCCGGTAGCGGGAGACCAGGAATAATTAGTTGCCCCACCCGCATTCCCGGTAAACGTAGCATTTAATTGAACAGATCCTCCGCTGCATATACTCACATCGGGACCGGCATTTACCGAACATTGCCCCCATGTACTAAAGGGAATAAAACTAAAAGCCACCAGAAACAGCCCACCCAGAAAAGTACGGATAAAGGTTTGTTTTGTCTTTTTCCCTACCGAATTCATAGGATTCATATTGTTTTGTTTCAAATCAGCTTGTCCATTCATTTGAAGAATCACTTTGGTTTTACTTTTTAAATTCACCTTCAGGATATTATCGGATAAGAATTACACTTCCCTTGATTGTTTCTATACGCAATGAAGTCTTGAGACTCACCACCCATAAATAAGTACCGGCAGGGCAGGGCGAACCCTTGAATGTGCCATCCCATCCGGCATTTATATCGTTTGTTTCAAATACCTGCAATCCCCACCGGTTATAAATTCTAAGAGTATATCCTTCACTGCCATAATTACTTATTTTGGGTATGAAGAGATCGTTGGTGCCATCGCCATCCGGTGAGAAGGCATTGGGGACAAACATCATTGGCACCGACACCAAGGAGAAATATGCAGAGGCAGAATCGCTGCAACCCTCAGCATTTGTTACCCATAAAGTAACCTTGTAAGTCCCGGGGTCCAATACCGGGCTTCCCGTAGCAGGTTGACCGAAATTCATGGGGAAAGCCTGTTTAGTGCTTATCTCCACCGTATCTTGCAGATACCATTGCCACTGAACAACAGGGGAATTTCCGGCTTGAGACCTGTCGGCGAAATTGATTACAGGGTCAGCGACACTTACAGAATTCTTATCCAGATATATTTCTGCCACAGGCGATGGTCTGACTTTAATCAAGGCTTCGGCTATTCCTCGGCATTTACCTTCCGTTTCAACTACAAGACGAGGGCTGAACACTCCCGAAGCATAAGCATGTATTGCCTGGGGCTCGGCTGTAAAGGTGGTATCTCCATCACCCCATATCCACTGATAGGATTTGTAAGCCACACCTGAAGTATCCTGGAATTCAATGTCGGTCATTTCACCACAATAGAGCAATTGCGAGGGTGATAGCATTACTACAAGCTTGGGTTCCAACTGTATTGCTTTGGTCGTCGTATCTTTGCATCCGGCATAGGTGCTGACCTCAAGCTCTACATTCCACAGGGATGAATAAGTCGGGTAAACATGGCCGGGATTACGTTCCAGGGAAATTTTACCATCGCCGAATTTCCATTTCCAGCTAAGGATGCTATCATAGGCAGCCACGCTTTTATCCACGAAAAGTACGGTATCACCCATGCAAAGCCTACTGGCTTCGAAACTGGCCAAGGGGCCCGGCAATACATAAATCATCCGGGAAATACTGTCTTGTACGCTTTGTCCATTCACCATACCACTAACCACCAGCTTTATTGGATAGTTACCAGGAGAATGATAAACATGCGATATCTCGGGCTGTCTGCTGGTATATTCCAGATACTGACCATCTCCAAACAGCCACAGCCAATGCGTAATGGAAATTTCAGGCCCCGATATATCTTTCAGGGTCAATGGCATATTTGTGCATACCAGTGTATCTGAGGTAAATGATGCCGTAAGGCACTTTACGGTTACCATTTTCGAAATTTGGTCGAAGCAGCGGTTTTCTGCATAAGCGCTAAGGCTAACCTGGTAAGAACCATATGCTGGGAAACGATGGGTAATTGTGGAAGGAACAGGTTTCTGCTGGCGTTCTATGCTTCCATCGCCGAAATTCCATACCAGACTGTCGAGTTCAACACCATAAGTAATCACCTGATTTCCAAAGGTCAATGTCGTATCACAATGAGGAATATTTTCCAGGTAACTAAACTGAGCCAGAGGCGGAGGCACAATTTCCAGCAGTCTGTAAACCGAATCTACACAATTATCACTGTTCCATGCCTTAAGCATTACCAGGTAGGTACCGGTTTGTTGGTAAACATGCTCGGGATTATGACTGGTGCTGAGATTTAAAGAACCTGAGGCGGGATCACCAAAATACCATCTTACATATTGCAGTGTGTCGCCCTGGGCAAGATTAACAGCCTGGAATTGAGTGGGTGTACCCACGCAGCCGGGATCGGCCTGAATGGTAAAATCAAATCCGGGTTTAACGCAGACGACCTGTGACGTCGTATCCGAACAACCGTAAGCATTTCCTGCAATAAAGGTAACTGTATAACAGGTATCTGTAATGGAATACACATTTACAGGATTAGCGGCCTGACTTGTAAATCCATTACCAAAATCCCACAGCCTCCATGTAACGGGCACACCGTTACCATTGGAAATATCCTGAAAACTGACCTGGCCTTTGGGGCAGAAAACGGAGTAGGCATTAAAAGCAGCAGTCGGGGCATTATATAAGTTCACCATTTGCTGATAGAAAGAAGTACAACCCAAGCTGTTGGTGGTAGTTAGCGTCACAGTATAAGTTCCACCTGTCGCATACACATGTTCAGGATTTTGCTGATTGGATGTACTCCCGTCTCCGAACTGCCAATCCCACTGAACTATAGCACCTTGAGGTGTGGAGCTTAGGTCGGAAAATTGAGTAGCCGAACCGGTGCAAGATCCCTGGTAAGTGAATGCAGTTGTGGGGAGAGGTTTCACCATAACCTGCATGGCAGTATCATGCTGGCATCCGTTACTATTGGTAACACTCAGGGTAACCGTGTATGTACCCCAACTGGAATAGGTATGCTCAGGATTCTGTAAGGTCGAAGAATAACCATCGCCAAAGCTCCACAACCAAGTGGTAATCGATGAGGCGTTGGGTACCGACAGATCCTGAAAATGCGTAGGATTACCCAGGCAGGCACTGTCAGCCGTGAATTGTGCCACCGGTGCCGGAGCCACATCTACCGGCTTAATGATAGTGTCGGTGCAACCACCTATATTGGTTACAATTAGTTTTACATTGTAGGTTCCGGCACCTGTAAAAATATGCATTGGATTCTGCTGCGTGGAGGTATTGTAATTTCCCGAGGCCGGATCTCCAAAATCCCATAACCAACCAGCGAGAATTCCTCCACCATTGAGTTGACTCTGATCCGTAAAGAACACAGCCTGTCCCTGACAATTGTTGGAATAAATAAAATTAGCAACCGGTGCATGGGCTACTGTTAATGTTTGCGAAGAAGAATGCTGGCAACCCAGGTTAGTCGTCACAGTAAGGGTAGCCAGATAAGTACCAGCATTTGCATACACATGGGTCACGTCAGGCAAATCCGGGAAATTGATAGTAACAGAAGAGCCATCTCCAAAATCCCAGATCCATTGCGTAATATAACCTTGTGAGGCTGTCGACTGGTCATCGAAATTCACCTCCGCTCCTTCACAGTTTAGCAAAGAAACCTGGAAAGCACTTTGCGGCAAAGCATTTACAGCAACCGGTTGAGTAATCGAAGATATACAACCCGGGGTATTGGTCACTGTGAGGGTTACCTGATAGGTTCCGGAAGCATTGTATAAATGCTGAGGATTAGCAATGTTGGAATGTGGGCTCCCGTCGCCAAAATCCCAGTCGAAACTCATCAGAGCGCCACTGTTTGGAGTTGAAGTGCTGGTAAACTGGGTAGGCTCACCCAAACAAACTTCAGGTGCTGTAAATGAAGCTGTTGGTAAATCACTTACCACAACTTGCCGGATAACGGTATCGCTGCAACCAGCGCTATTAAAAGCCACCAGCATCACGTCATAAGTTCCGGCTTCATTATAAATATGTGTGGGTGAAGGAAGATAGCTAATGTTATTATTACCTGATAAAGGATCCCCAAAATCCCAATACCAATTACTGAACGGAGCTCCCCCATTCGTAAGAGATGTATTCGTAAAAGTAACCGCGGATTGTTCACAATTATTATCCGGGAAGGTGAAATTGGCCATAGGATTCGGTTGTACTTCCACCTGATGAACCGCCAACTGCTGACAACCGCTTGCTGCCGTAACCGTAAGGGTTACTGTATAATTGCCTGGAGAGGAGTAAATATGACTTGTATTGGGATTGGCAGGGTGCTGAATCAGCTGAGTAGAACCGTCTCCAAATTGCCATTCCCAGCTGGCAATATATCCCTGACTAACCGACGACTGACTAACGAATTGCACTTCTTGGCCGGCACAATTGGGAGAACTGAAAGTAAAGGCAGCATAGGGTAAATCTTCAACCTTTACCTGCCGGATAATTTCGGCTGTGCACCCCTGTATGTCGGTAACTACCAATTTAACATTGTACATACCCGCAGCAGCATAAAGATGATCAGGATTTTGCAAAGAAGAATGCGCCGATCCATCCCCAAAATCCCAATCCCAGGATAAAATGGGACTGGTTGAAGTTGACAAATCGGTAAAATGCGTATGTTGCCCCAGGCAGGCGGTATCAAAGGTAAATTGAGCAACAGGTGAAGGATAAATGGTTACCTGTTTCGTAACCATCGCACTACACCCCTGACTGGTCATTACTTCAAGGGATACGTTGTAAGTTCCCGGTTGATTATAAAGGTGAACAGGGTAGGGAGTAAAAGCAAAGTTAGCGGTACCACTGGATGGATCCCCGAAGTTCCACTGCCAGGCAATGGGATTTATACCCGTTCCCGTCTGCGTTAAATCGGTAAATTGCGTGAGCAGGCTCTGGCAGTTGTTATTCCAGGCAAAATCCACTACGGGTATCGGCAGTATAGATATCTGTCGTACTGAGGAATCAACACAACCCTGCTGAGAATAAACTATCAGCTTTACCGTATAGGTTCCGCTTTGGGCATATACATGCAATGTATTGGGATTGGCCGGCCAGTTTATGGTTTGCCTCTGACTTCCATCGCCAAAGTCCCATATCCATGTATGAATAATATCCGGTGAAGTCGTATAGGAAAGGTTTGTAAAACTAATCGCTTCGCCGACGCACGAAGGGTAGGTGTTTGAGAATAAAGCCACAGGAAGCGCCTGAACCTTTATTGTATGGTTGACACTTACACTGCATCCATTGACGTCAGTCACACTAACAGAGGCCTGATAAACACCTGTATCACCGTATATATGGGTGGTTCCTGCTGCTCCTGCATACAAAGCATTCAAGCCGTCGCCAAAATCCCAATAGGTTTGGGCAATTTCTGAAAGATTATTGCCCGTAAGAATAAAATTCGTTGAATGGCCCAAACAGGCAGTATCTGCAGTAAAATTAACTACAGGCAGGGGCCATGCATTCACCGTCACATGCCCGTTCATTTCTCTCGAGCAACCGGTAGTGTCATTAAATCCGATTACATAATAATCACCCGGGGTGTTAAAAAATCCAAAGCTGATGGGAGAGCCCGTCCCGGCTATGGGACTTGTCATAATTTGCGAGCCCCGATATAACTGGTAGTTTATTCCGGGTTCAGAGTTATTCAGCAAAAGCTCACTCCCCTGCCCTCCTGTGCAGAAGTTTCCATTGTTGGATCCGGATAAAATAAATGCTGTGGGTCTGGGATTAACCTGAATCGTTGCTGACCCTGAAAGAAGACTTCCTGAACAATGAGCATCTGTCACCTCAAGAAGAGTGTAGGTTGTAGGTGTTGAAGGCGAGACAGCCCATTGAATGGACGACGTCCATATTCCATTAAGAGTAAACACCTGGTTACCATCGGTATATGTTAAATACCATGGGGGAGTCCCGGTGAACTGAACGGTCAGAAGCGAAGACTCCCCTTCACATATCGTATTATCTCCACTAAGAATGGCTGTGGGTAATGGATGAATCTGAACTTCTTTTTGATCGCTAAACATCTGCGTCTGGCAGGGAGCAGCACCCATGGCTTTCAACGTAAGAACTACTGAGCCATTGCTTCTGTCTTGAGGTCCCGGAGAATATACAGGATTGAGAACACTTGGATTGCTAAATACACCATCGCCACTCGTTGTCCATAACACCGAAGAATAATTACCGGCTGTACCATCAAGCGTTACAACCTCCCCGGCGCAAATTTCTTCATCCTCTCCGGCATTTGCCACAGGTAAGGGTGAAAGGGTAACTACAAGTGTATCAAATGTCAACTCTCCCAAACAGCGTCCTCTGCCTGTAGCCTTCAAAATCAGGAATATTTGTCCGGCTGCTTTATCGGCCGGGCTGAAGGTATATGTGGTAGTTAAAGAACCTGGATTTGAGAAAGAGCCCGTACCGCTGGTAATCCATTGTATTTGTGAATAATTTTGGGCAGAACCATTGATTTGTATTAGATTTTCAGATGCACACACTATCCTGTCATTTCCAGCCTGCGCTGCAGGTCCTTCAATTATATCGAGACGCATGTTATCAGTCAGAACAACGCTACTACATGCCTGCTTCCCGGTGACTTGAAGCGTTAGTGTGACAAAACCATTGAGAAGGTCGATCGAACCAGGTGTATAAAAGGTGTTGAGAGCTGACGGATTGCCAAAGGAGCCGTTGCCTGAGGTAAACCAGGAATAAGCGGCAGCGTTAATTGCAGAGGCCTGGGTCAGGAAAGTTGCATTGTGGCAAAGAGAATCGTCAATTCCGGCATTTACCGAGGGCAGCGGATCAATCCACACACGTATAAAGTCAGTTGCACTATCATTGCTACACAGTCCTTCGCCAAACACCTTTATCGTTAAGTCAGCATAACCACTGGCCAAATCACCGGTACCTGGCTGATAAGTAGTAACCAATGAACCCGGATTTAAGAAAGTGCCATCTCCTTGTGTACTCCACTCAACCACCGTGTAATTTGAGGCCATGGCTGAAAGGCTGGCAACTTCCCCATAACACACATGCACGTCATTTCCGGCATCCACCTGGGGTAATGGAAGAATAGTCAATACGAGTTGATCTTCTGCAACTGTGTTTGAACAAACCGAGGTACCATTTCCCCTCAAGGTAAGTGTTACTATTCCTGAATTCTTATCGTTATTACCCGGATAATAAGTCGTAACCGGCTCGTGTGAATTGCTAAACCATCCATCACCCGACGACATCCAGGTCACACCGGAGCAGTTTATACATTGAGCCTGCGTTTGCAAGGTCGCCGAAGCACAAATTGTAGCATCGGTTCCTGCATTCACCACCGGGACAGGATGAATCTGCAATACTAAAGTATCAGTCGCAGTAACATTACTGCATGCACCATCCCCCGTTGCCAGTAAATACAATGCAACCACACCATTATTTTTATCCTGAATGCCGGGAGTATAAACCGGATTCAACAGACTTATATCGTTAAATTGACCATCTCCGCTAGTTCCCCAAACAAGCGATGAAACATTATGAACTGATGCCGCTGGTGTAAAAGTACCGGAGGCACAAATCAACCCATCCGGGCCTGCATTTGCAGATGGATACCCTGAAATGCTTAACAACAAGGTGGAAGATACCGAGTCGGTAGCACATCCATAACTACCGTAAGCGGTAAGGGTAAGATCCACCTGTCCATTCGCTACGTCCAAATTTCCAGGCAAATATGTTGTATTGAGACTATATGGATCTATAAATAATCCATCTCCTGAAGTTTTCCAATGGAATGCAGATGCATGGGTTGCAGTTGCATGGGTCAGGTAGGGTGAACTGGCGCAATTCTCATCTGTACCGCCTGCATTCACTGTAGCCATTGGGACGATAGTAACAATCATATCATCCGTACTTTCCATCATCGCACACTGGGCGCTGCTGCGATAGGCATGAAGTGTCAGAATAACCTGACCAGATTGCCTGTCAGCCTGGCTGGGTGTGTATATAGGATTTAAAATAAACGGGTTACTAAATATTCCACTGCCTGATGTAGTCCATTGTAAATTCGTATAATTCTGAGCAGATGCGTTAAGATAAACCTGATCTCCCTGGCAAATCGTCTGGTTATCACCCGCTTCGATAAAAGGATATTGAATAACATTAACCCAAACACTATCAGCCATATACCAGGCACTGCAAGAACTTGTGCCTGTGGCGAACAAAATCAAATAAACCCCGCCTGCGCTAATATCGCCGGGCCCAGGCGTATACGGTGGGCTTAAGGATGAGGGATTGTCAAACGATCCATCTCCTGTTGTAGTCCAATAAAGAAACTGATATCCCGATGCAGAGGCAACAGGTTGAACATTATTTCCTTCACAAGCTACCAAATCCGGACCAGCATCAATTGAAGGCATTCGGTGAATGGTGAGCAGCAAAGTATCTGCTGCGTATACACCCGGACACTGACTTCCGGCAAAAGCCTTCAAAACAAGTTGCACATTACCGTTTAGAATATCGTTGGGGCCTGGTGTATATGTAGGGTTCAATACAGAGGAATTACTAAAAAGCCCATCGCCGGTGGTAATCCACTGCAGATTGGAATAATTTGAAGCTTGCGCGGAAGCCTGATAAATTTGGGTTTCGCATATAGATGCATCCGTTCCTGCATGTACCACCGGACCCGGTAATAGCTGAGCGCTCCCGGACATTAAAGCAGAACAACCGTCGGAATTCACAGCTGAAACCGTATACATTCCTTCATCACGCATACCAAATGACAACGGGCCGCCCGTCCCTGAAACAAAAGTGGGGGGTACAGTCGGTAAGCCATTGTTGAGCAATTGGTAAACAACGCCAGGCTCTGAAAGAATCAACGAAACCTCAGCCGGAGCGCAAGTAATGCCCTGGGGTAATACCTGATAGGCTTGCGGAAGCTGTTTTAGGGTCAAAACTCCACTCATGCTGCTCTCACAATGGAGATACTCATCTTTGGCCGTAATCACATAGTTTCCGGAAGCATAGTAGGTTCCAAAGTTCAGGGGGCCACCTGTTCCGGGAAGACTCATGAGTGCAGGGGTTACTCCATTATGGTATAAATAATAAGTATATCCCAGATGGCTTCCATTCAGCCCGATTTCAACAGGTCCGCAAACAGTACCATTTGGGGTGATAGAATAGGGAGTGGGCAGGGTATCCAGATAAGTCTGTCCATTCATCCATGTACCGCAGAGAGAAGAAGTGTTCCAGGCATAGACTTTATAGATTCCGGGATAATTCTGAGGCCCAAAACTAAGCGGCTGACCATTGCCTGCAACAGGCAGACCTACATTAATAGTATCAGCTCTTCGCAATTGATACATCACACCGGTCTGCGAACCACTAAGTTCAACCGATTCTCCATCGCATAATATTCCCTGGGGCAATACATTGTAAGCAAGCGGAAAGGGTAAAATCTCTAATGTTCCGCTCATGGTATCGGTGCAGCCGGTTATTGGATGGGTAGCCACCACATAATAGGTACCGGGTTCTGTATAATTTCCAAAGCTGAGAAATCCAATGCTACCTGTGCCGGCAGCTGTACCCATGATATTATTGTTCAGCCACAAGGTATATTCAACACCTGCCTCACTGCCGTTTAAGCGAATTTCTGTTCCAGGGCAAGCCTGGCCTGAAGGAACCAGTTGGTAAACCACCGGAGTTGTATGGATGGTTACTAGGGCTACCCCATTCATATCCGTCCAGACGCCGGTATTGGGATTATACGCTTTACATGAATAGGCCCCTGCACCCCTCGGTCCAAAATCCAGGGCATTGCCTGTACCATTAAAGGCCTCGCCGGTTGCAAGATTGTTTTTATACAAATAATAGATGATACCAATCTCAGAACCACTTAGACCAACCGAGACTCCGCTTGTGTTTTCGCAACCTTCACCTCCCCCTGTCATGTTGAAAACCGTAGGTGTAGGATTAACGGAGACCGTAACGGTGCCCGACATATAAGATTCACAAGAAGTTGCGGGATTTACGGCCTTTACCTGGTATGTACCAGCAGCTGTCTGAAGCCCGAAACTCAAGGGGCCTCCGTTACCTTGTACAGGTGATGGGGGAACTACTCCTACACCGACAAGTTCAAGGAAATATACAAAGCCTGATTCACTTCCGGAAATGCCTATGGGTACACCTGCTCCTCCCTGAGGATAACTTCCTCCGCCGGTAAGTGTATAAGGGGTGGGTAAAGGTAATGTTTGCACTGTGGCAGAGCCATTCATTATTCCCGGGCATCCGCTCAGGGTGGCTTGTACAGTGTAGGTTCCAGGTGTGGTAATATTGTTCCAGGTTAGTGGAGCGCCATTTCCAAAAATACCCGATCCGCTGACGATGCTACCATTTAACCAAAGAGAATACTCTACTCCAGGAGTAGAGCCATTCAACGTTATGGATACTCCTGTTCCTCCGGAGCAATACTCGCCCCCACCCCCCACCTGGTAGGGATTTGGGGTCTGTATCACTTCAACCGTCACCTGCCCCGAAACCGTATTATAACCGTCGTTGACTGTAACAGTATATGTTGTTGTAGATAAAGGCGAAGCTACAGGATCGGCAATCGATGGATTGTTCAGTCCTGTGGCCGGCGTCCAGAAATAGGTATAATTTCCGCTTCCACCCGAAGCATTGGCATTCAATTGTGTGGATCCTCCCTGGCAAATAATACCGCTTGCAGCACCGGGAGCAACAATCAATGCACTGCCACTCAAATACACCCATACATTATCACTTGCTGTGCAACCAGCATTGTCGGTGGCCTGAAGCGTGAACTCCGTATTAGCATACAGATTGGTAGTCTGAATATTTAATTGATTATTGGGAGGAACAACATACGAAGGGGGCAACCAGGTTACATTTACCGGTCCATTAATAGACGCAGCGCTTCCGCTTAAATTAGTCGAGGTACCAAAGGGTATCGTCTTGTCGGTGCCGGCATTCACCTGCGGCAGTGGCCTTACTGTAACCACCACATCGGCGGGATCACCTGTACAATAAAAAGGAGCAGGACTGGTTGGCGTTATCTGATATACTGTATTAAGATTGTTGCTGGTGTTATTGTAAAGTGTCTCAGAAATATTGGGATTGATACCGCTTGAACTCGGAGGGGTTATACCCGAAACAGAAGCTCTGTTCCACTGAAAGCTGCAATTCGCCACATTGCTGCTCATCGAATAATTAAAAATACTTCCGCTACATACTTCACCGGTCAGAGGGCTGTTGACTGCAGGCACTGGTCCAACCTCAATTACATAGTCTCTCGAGGCAGGGGCGCACCCGCCGATAGTACCCGAAGGATTGATGTGGAAGGTAACAGTTCCTGGAACATTATTGGGATTAATGATGGTTTGGGAGGGAATGATGGAAGTTCCTGAAGGAATCCACCCGGTAAGATTGGGAGGGTCTGCCGTAGCCGTCCAGTTGAAAGTTGTTCCGGATACATTTGAGGTAAGTATAACTTCTGTACTGGGTTGGTTGCTACAAACCGCCTGATAAAGAGGTGAATTTGTGATCGTAGGAGCAGGGTTCACAGTAATGGTATAAGTGAAGGCCGGCCCCTGGCACTGAATAGGTGAACTCGTCTCGGGAATAACAGTGATAACTACATCTTCAGGAACCAGAGAAATGCTGTACAAAGTCCAGGAAGGAATATTTCCCGTGCCCGAAGCAATATAACCACTAATTGTATTTGGGGCTGATACCGTCCACGAAAAGTTTGTCCCTGCAATATTTGAGTTGAGTGTAATAGCGGAAGAGTTATCCCCAGAACATATAGTTTGCGAAGTCACTGTATTAGTAACCTCCGGAATGGGAAATACCGTCACAACCAAATCAACAGGATCCCCCTGGCAGTATGTGGGGCCAGGACCTGTTGGTGTCATTGTATAAATCACATCGGCAGGGCTGGTTACCCCAGGATTGAGAGTTAATACTTCATGAATACTTCCATAACCAAAAGCCGAAAATCCACTGACATTCCCACTCGGACAGGTTGCAGTCCAGCTCACTGTAGCCCAAGGAACCGAAGTTTGAGGCCAATAATCCAATTGACTTCCTGAACAAATATACCTTGATGTTGTACTTGTTATTGCCGGAATCTCATTTACGGTAATCATCACAACGTTACTGCCACCGGCTGCGCAAGGTTCACTGTAGGCAAAACGACAGAAGTAAGTAGTCTGCGTAAGAGGTCCGGGACTGTAATCCGGGCCGGTTGCACCGGGGATCAAGGAAAAACCTGAACCATCATAACTGTAACCCCATTTGTAGGTATAAACTCCGCTTCCCCCGGTTGGCGAACTCATGGATGTCAAAGGTGCAGGAGTTTCTCCCGCACAAATGGTTTGGGATTCACCGATTTGCCCTCCGTTTATCGGATAGTCCACCAAAACCTGCAAATTTGCAGAATTGGTACACTGAGGACTTTGATTGGTATTTACACCAATTACCTGAAAGTTGGTTGTACCAAACAATCCTATCGTTAAAGGATTCACCGATTGCCCCATTATACTACTGGGTTGCATCCAAACCCAGTTTACTCCTGAAGTGGGAGACGTGCTGACTGTTAGTTGAATGGGATCACCGGCACATATATGCGGAGGAACAATATTAGGCGTTATAGTAATGACAGGCAATGGATTAACTGTAACCTTGGTAATCTCTGACCAATCGGTACACCCTCCCCCGTTTACCCTTACACGGTAATTTCCACTAATACTCACCACCAGGCTGTCCTTATCCTCACCTGAAATTGCAATACCTCCTTTATACCAAATATAAGTTAAACCAGGAGCCTGCGACGGGGAAGCCTTCAAAACGACGGTATCTCCTGCGCACATTTTAACTTCCCGGGTTGAAGAAAGGTATATTGCATTTGACCCCGGCCTAAAATGCGGTGTAATTGTCGGTGGGCATTGTCCGAACAGCGATTGTGAGAACCACCCAAGCACTATAAAAATACCTAAAATTGACCTGGCGTTTTTTCTTCTGGTAATGAGCTCCATCGGATAGAGTATTAAAAAATGAACATTCTGCCTAATCTGCTTGATGCAGGATAACCGTAGCAAACTTAAGAATTTATTAATTTTCTCTGATATTTCTTTAAAATTTGGAAATAATCTAAATTGGCATCCTCAATCACAATCATACAATTAATTTTCAACCATTTAGAAAATAAAAAAAATAATTTTCCAAAATAAATTGTTTTAAAAGCAATGCATTTGGTGAATTTTACGAAATCCATCCCGGAATGATTCACTAACCATCCTCCAACGAAAATCATTTTCAGAAGAATTATAAATCCAACTAAAACGTAATTTTGCTTTATGAATGAAATGGAAATAGAAAAGCTGGGTTCTCTTTTCCTCCGCTCTGCCGGAGTTACTACCGACAGTCGTGCGGTAAAACCCGGACAATTGTTTTTTGCCCTCAGAGGTGAAAATTTCGACGGTAACCAGTATGCATCTGGTGCTCTGGAGGCTGGTGCACTGGCAGCCGTTGTGGATGATCCGGATATTGTGAAAAACGATCAATATATATTTGTTGAAAATTCGCTGCAGGCCCTGCAAGCGCTCGCCCGATGGTATCGCCAACGTCTTACCTGTCCGGTAATTGGTATTACCGGTTCCAACGGGAAAACAACGACCAAGGAATTGATTGCACGTGTTCTTAACATACAATTCAAAACGCATTTTACCCAAGGCAACCTCAACAATCACATTGGCGTGCCCTTGACCTTGCTAAATATACCCACGAATACAGAAATGATTGTCGTGGAAATGGGAGCCAACCATCCGGGTGAAATTGATTTTCTGAGTCGTATCGCCCAACCCGACTATGGACTGATTACCAATATAGGCAAGGCGCACCTGGAAGGATTCGGGGGATACGAAGGAGTTATACGTACCAAAACCGAACTTTATCGCTATATACACGAAAAAGGAGGATCTGTATTTGTCAACGGATCCGATCCTCTACTGCTGAAACACAGCGAACACCTGCAAAGAATTCTGTATAATCATCCTGACGCAATTGTAAAAGGTGAAATAATTAACGACGAAGGATATCTGACTTTTAAATTATTTATAAAAAATCAAAGCTTCGATATACAGTCGCAACTGATTGGAAGTTATAACCTGCCCAATCTGCTGGCTGCAGCAGCCATAGGTCAGCATTTTGGGGTTAAGGCCGACTCCATTGCGCAAGCCCTGGCCTCCTACACCCCTACCAATAATCGTTCGCAATTGTTGACCACTCCCCACAACCGGGTCATCATGGATGCATACAATGCCAACCCATCCAGCATGACTGCAGCCCTTCAGAGTTTCAAAAAACAGCCCTTCAGACCCAAAGCCGTGATATTGGGCGAAATGCTGGAATTAGGCAGTGAATCCCTTCAGGAGCATCAAAGTATAGCCCAATGGGCTGCTTCGGGAGAAATAGATGAAATTTTTCTTGCAGGAGAAGGGTTCAGGGAAGCGAAAGTCGGGAAATGGTTCGAAAACACATTATCCCTGAAAGAATATCTGGAAAAACACCCGCTGAAGGGTTATCTGATTCTGGTGAAAGGAAGCAGGGGAAATAAGCTGGAGCAAATCATTGATGTTTTGTAAAAAAGAAGAATACAGGGTTTTGGGACTCATGTCGGGTACCTCGCTCGACGGCTTAGACCTCGCCTATTGTCATTTCCATAAAGTATCCCCCGGCCGGTGGGATTACAGGATATTAAAAGCAGAAACCATTCCCTGGGAAGAAGCCTGGAAGAAGAAGATTCAGGCAGCCTTTCATTACAGCGGGCCGGAACTCATTGAATTTCATTTTTCGCTGGGGCATGAATTTGGAAAGAGAGCTTCTCATTTTCTAAAAAAACATAACCTGGCTCCCGATTTTATTGCTTCACACGGACAAACCATTTATCACCAGCCTGATTCCGGTTACACCTTTCAGGCCGGAAGCGGAGCCGCCATTGCTGCTCAAACCGGACTTCCCGTTATCTGCGACTTTAGGTCGGGTGATGTTGCGTTGGGCGGACAAGGCGCACCCCTGGTGCCGGCAGGTGATCGCCTCCTTTTTGGGGATTATGGCTCTTGCATCAATCTGGGAGGATTCGCCAACATAAGTTTTGACAATGAAAAAGGACAAAGAATCGCGTATGATATTTGTCCGGCAAACCTGGGGCTCAATTATTTTTCTGTTTTGGCCGGGATACCTTACGATAAAGACGGCATGTTGGCCAGCCAGGGAAAGGTTGACCCATTTTTGCTTGATGAACTTTTGGCGTTAGCGTATTTTCACATGCCTCCCCCAAAATCGTTAGGAAGAGAATGGCTGGAGCATGAATTTATACCAATTCTTCAAAAAAAATCCCTATCTCCCCAGGATGGTTTGCGTACCCTCAACCAGTTCCTGGCGATTCTCATCAAACAAGAAATAGGTAAAATACCCAATACAGGCAAAGGCATCCTGCTAACGGGAGGCGGAACTCACAATGCTTTTCTCATTCACCTGTTGCGCGAAGAAATGGGCTTACCGATCGTTGTTCCCGATGCTCAGCTGATAGATTTCAAAGAAGCCCTGATCTTTGCTTTTCTGGGAGTTTTATACGTAGAAGAGACCCCAAATTGCCTCAACGAAGTCACCGGAGCACGGTACAACAACATAGGAGGTTGCCTGTATCAGGGAAAGTTCTTTTAAAGAATTGTTAAAAAAATAACATTGTTAAAAAATTAACAAAGTGGTTTTGTATTCATAATCAATCATTTTCAAACGCAAAAAGGGTTGATATATAGTTTTTTAGATTTTGTAATAGAGGAATTAATCCTAATTTTGCCGCACGCAATATCCTTATAAAGAAATGGAAAGCAAACTTCAGGAGCTTACTACACGTATTTATCGAGAAGGAATAGAGAAGGCCAGTGCAGAGGCCGCACAGATTAAAGAACAAGCCAGCCGCGAGGCTGCCGAGATGCTGGAAAATGCACGTCGTGAGGCTCATCGCATTGTAGAGGAAGCCCAAAAAGAGGCTGAAGAACTCCGGCGAAATGTCAGCAACGAAATCCGTATGTCCACCCGACAGGCCATGGCCGCCCTTCGCCAGCAAATCACCGAATTAATCACAGCCCGCATGGTGGAAGGTCCGGTAAAAGATGCCTTCGACGACAGAGAATTCATTAAAAAATTAATTGAAACCATTATTAAAAACTGGCAAAGTCAAAACAATGGCCAGGGAATGACCGTTATACTTCCCCCGGCAGAAGAAAAAGAACTGGGTGCCTGGCTCGAAACCAAAGGACGACAACTGCTCACCGCCGGTCTTGAAGTGGTTTACGACGAAAAAACCGGTAAAGGCTTCCGCATAGGCCCGGCCGACAAAAGCTACATTATTTCATTCACCGAGGAAGATTTCGCAAACTTTTTCAGAGCCTACCTGCGTCCGCGAACCATTAAACTGCTTTACGGAGGAGAATAATGTCCGGCAGAAACTATTATTATCTCGTTGCCGGGTTACCCGACCTAGCCATGGAGCAGGCTAAGGTTAAGGGTACACTTCAGGAACTGCTCATCGAACTGAAGCAATACCTTCACCCGGCCGATTATCGTCTGGTAGAAAGGCTTTTCTGGCCTATCGACCATGACAACGTTTATCATCTTCTGTTAAAAACCGGAGAACCTTTTAAATCCGGCGGCCGCTTCAGTGCCGATGAACTGGAGGAAGAAATCAAGAATCCCGCGCGCGTACCCGCCTATGTAGCCCGTTTCATTCACGCCTATAAAAACAATGAACCCCTTTGGCCGGAACTGAGCTGGGAAGACCAGTTGACGGCGCTCTACCTGAATGAAATGTGCCAGTCGCCCAACCGTTTTCTGCGTCAATGGTTTTCGTTCGAACGCAACCTGCGCAATGTTCTGGCTGCCCTTACGGCCCGTAAATTTAAAATTGAGGTAAGTAAGGTCATTGTGGGCGATGATGAAATAAGCAGGGCTATAGCCCGAAGTCACACCCGCGATTTTGGTATTGCGGACGAATTTCCAATGGTGGAGAGAATTTTACAGGTTTTTGAGATCAATGCATTGGCCGAGAGAGAAAAAAACCTCGACATTTTGCGGTGGAACTATCTCGACGAACTGAATACCTTCAACTACTTCAGCATAGAAGTCATTCTTGCATTTTTAATCAAGCTACAAATAGTGCAGCGCTGGATAGCGCTGGATCCCAAAGCAGGAGCGGAGATTTTCCGCAGGCTGCTCCATGACCTTGAAAACAGTTACGAATTTCCAAAAGAGTTTACAAAATAATGAAAACCACGGCTAAAACTACTGGTAAAGTATCAGGCATCGTAGCCAATCTGGTTATAGTAGAAGTGGATGGCCCTGTGGCCCAAAACGAAATCTGCTATATCAGGCATGACGATGTGCGGCTCATGGCAGAAGTCATTAAAGTGGTCGGCAATAAGGCTTATACCCAGGTATTCGAAAGCACCCGGGGACTGAGGCCCGGCAATACAGTTGAATTCGAAGGGCACATGCTGCAAGCCACCCTGGGTCCCGGAATCCTTTCGAGTATTTACGACGGGCTGATGCACGACCTCCACGAAATGACCGGTGTCTTTCTTAAACGCGGAGAATATACACGGGCCCTCGACCCCGACAAATTGTGGGATTTCACCCCCCTGGCCAAACCCGGCGACACTGTGGAAGCTGCCGACTGGCTCGGCGAAGTGATGGAAAACTCTATCCCCCATCGCATCATGGTACCCTTCGTTTTCGAAGGAAAATATACGGTTAAAAGTGTTGTACCTGCAGGTCAATACAAAGTAAACGACACCATTGCCGTTTTGACAGGCAAAGACGGAAAGGAATATCCGGTTACCATGGTACAATACTGGCCGGTA
>Ga0067045_1004074_pt1 | contig 19997 bp, 19 predicted proteins | sample TerdegcTABiofilm_FD_59184 | JGI IMG/M metagenome (GOLD analysis project Ga0067045, IMG submission 59184) | Combined Assembly of (Gp0054472, Gp0054536) Wastewater bioreactor microbial communities from Singapore -Terephthalate degrading... | reverse complement strand
AAATCTTCCTATTACTTCTTCTGTTACCTCATAAGCTGACATTTCTGGCTTTAGATCATATGTTGGTACTTTTGGCGAAGGAATAAGTGCTCTATCCTCACCCAGAAAGGGTTCTTCCCTTCCACCACTAAAAAAGAATGTTACATGAGCATATTTTTCCGTTTCAGCTATACGAAGCTGAGTTAACCCTTTATTGGATATAACTTCTCCTACTGTGTTGTGTAAATCCTCTTTAGGAAATATCACAGGAAGGTTAAATGACTCATCATACTCCGTCATACAATAGAACGATACTATTGGAAACTTTTCTCTCTCAAAGCCGTGGAAATCACTAAAAGTCAACGCTTGAGTTATTTCTCTTGCTCTATCAGCACGAAAGTTAAAAAATACCACAACATCAGAATCCTTCAAAGGATGCGGAGAACCATCAGATAATATAACTGAAGGTGTTACAAACTCATCTGTTTTTCCTCTCTCATAGGAAGCCTTAATAGCTTCGCTTGCATCACTAAACATTGGTCCTTTTGCTAAAACTATTGCATCATAAGCTTTTTTAACTCTATCCCATCTTTTATCTCTATCCATTCCATAGTATCGTCCACCTATTGTAGAAAATTTAGCAGTTTCAAAATTATTAGTGAAGGACCTTATGTCATCGATGTATTTAATAGCTATTGATGGTTCTGTATCTCTTCCATCGAGAAAGGCATCAATGAATATTCTTTTAACACCATACTGAGAAGCAGATTTTATGAGAGCTTTTAAATGTTCTATATCTGAATGCACTCTTCCATCAGAAAGGAGACCCATAAGGTGCAGATTTGAATTTTTTGCTTTACGAATTGCTTCAAGAATTAATGAATTTGTAAAAAAACTTCCTTCTTTAATAGCTTTATTTATTTTTGTTAATTCTTGGTAAACAATCCTCCCACTGCCCAAATTTAGATGTCCAACTTCAGAATTTCCCATTTGCCCCTCTGGTAAACCAACTGCTTCACCAGAAGCATAAAGCTCAGTATAGATCGATTTCTTAAGAAGTGCATCATAGTTAGGAGTTTTAGCAAGGGTTATAGCATTTCCATTTGATGGTTTTGCTACACCCCAACCATCCAAAACTATCAGAAGAACTTTACTATTCATAAAGCTTCTTAATTGGAGGAAGTTCCTTGCCTTCTAAGAATTCAAGAGTTGCTCCTCCACCAGTTGAAATGTATGTAAATGATTTACCCAAATCAAATTTATTTATAGCAGCAGTTGTGTCGCCACCAGCCGCTATAATGCTTGCTCCTCTCTCTTTTATCTCACCCAATAGTTTATATACCTCAATAGTGCCAGTAGCAAATCTCTTATTTTCAAATACTCCAAGAGGACCATTGGCAAGAATCGAATTTCCATTTTTGAGTTCTTCTTTAAACAACTTGATTGTAGCTGGACCTATGTCTGCTCCTATTAGAGATGGAGGAATTTTATCAGCATCACATACATCAATAAATGTTGGCTCATTTAATGAATCAGTTACAATTATATCCACTGGAAGAATAATCCTTTTATTTAAATCAGCTCCCATATTTAATATTTCTTTTGCAATATCTACTTGGTCTTCTTCTACAATAGACTTTCCCACTTTAAAACCATTTGCAAATAAAAATGTAAATGCCATACCGCCACCAATGCATATGGAATCAAGCTTTGGGAGAAGTCTCTTAATAACTCCAATTTTGCTTGAAATCTTAGCTCCTCCCTGAAGGAGTATGAATGGCTTATGAGGATTCTCAAGTAATTTAGTAAGCTCACTAACTTCTTTTTCAAGGAGAAATCCAGCATAGAATGGAAGAAATTCCGTAACACCATAAACTGAAGAATGCACTCTATGTGCCGAACCAAATGCGTCATTTACATAAATCTGAGCCAAAGAGGCAAGTTGTTTTGAAAATATTGGATCGTTTTTCGTTTCTCTTGGGTCAAACCTTATATTCTCAAGAAGTATTACATCTCCCTCTTTCATTAAATCGATTTCTCTTCTAACCTCACAGCTCAAAATTTCATCAAGTTTTTTAACATCTTTTCCAAGCAGTTCGCTCAATTTTCTGGCGATATTGTCGAGTTTAAAAATTAGCTCTCTATCTTTTGGTCTTCCAAGGTGGGAAACTATTATTACCTTTGCACTCTTTTCTATCAAATACTTAATTGTTGGCAGTGAGGCAACGATTTTTGAGGCATCGGTTATATTTCCTTCTTCATCTATCGGAACATTAAAGTCATCCCTTAAGAGGACAAATTTTCCTTTTACATCTACATCTTTTATGCTTCTAAGCATAGCTATATTCCTTTCTGTTTCGAAATATAATTTAAAAGATCGGCAACTCTAACTGAGTATCCCCATTCATTATCATACCAGCTAAGAATTTTTATAAAGTCTCCCTCTAAAACATCCGTCGAAAGTCCATCAATAATCCCTGAATAAGTGCTACCTTTAAAATCCATAGATACTAAAGGTTTAAGAGTAAAACCAAGAATTCCTTTAAGATATGTATCTGCGGCCTCTTTAATAACTTTATTAACCTCTTCTTTTGTGGTTTCCTTTTCAACGATACAGACAAAGTCTGTTATGGAAACTGTAGGAGTCGGAACTCTTAGCGATATACCAGTAAGTTTTCCCTTTAATTCTGGAATTACCTCTCCAACTGCTGTAGCAGCACCAGTAGTTGTAGGAATTATATTCAAAGCTGCGGCTCTTGCCCTTCTTAAGTCCTTATGAGGCAAATCCAATATTCTTTGGTCATTAGTATAAGAGTGTACAGTTGTCATAAAGCCCTTTTTTACTTTGAAGTTATCATTTAAAACCTTAACAACTGGTGCAAGACTATTGGTGGTGCAGGAAGCATTAGAAATTATATTATGCTTTGAAGGATCATAAGAAGATTCATTTACTCCAAGAACAATTGTTATATCAGCACCCTTAGATGGTGCTGTGACAACGACTTTCTTAATATTGTCCTTTATATGAATTAAAGCTTTTTCTTTTGATGTAAATACTCCTGTAGACTCAACTATCAGACTTATTTCACTTAACCAATTTAAATTTGCTGGATCTTTCTCCGTTGTAACAAGAATTTTTTTTCCGTTAATTATTAAATAGTTTTCATCATACTCAACATATTCTGGATTTACTCCATAGTTCGAATCATACTTATACAGATGAGCCAACGTTCTTATGTCAGTAATATCATTTATCTGTAAGATATTTATATCAGGATATCTTTCTAAAATAGCCTTACAGACCTGTCTTCCTATTCTTCCAAAGCCATTAATTCCTATATTCATTGCTCTCCTCCAACCTTCAAATTTTTAAATACATAAAGATTCTTCATAAAATGATTTTATCTAAGGATTATCAAAATTCAATCTTAAACCTATAAGTAATGTTTTCCTATAAGCAAAAATCATTCACTGCTGGCATTCCTGTATCCTTTTCTTCAGTACATTCCGAATGCCTCTCCTGTTATGTCGAATGCAGTGAGGGATCTCGTATTAAAAGTCCTCCTTAGAGAAGACCCCTCAGGCAAAAAGATGTCTTCGGGGTGACAAGAGAGAGCGTAACAAACAGTGAGAAATCCAATTCAAGGAATATCTTGTAATACAAAGAGAACAAAGTATTATCTTTCAATAGAAAATAGATGAGAGCAACTTAAAAAGTATAGATGAGAATGATACAGAGCCACATAGAAGAAATTATATCAATTTTTATAAAAAGGATTCCTTAAATAAAAATGGCGAAGGTTTACATTGGGACATCTGGTTTTTCTTATCCTCACTGGGGGAATGGTCTGTTCTATCCAGAAACTCTCCCAAAATCAAAGCAACTCGAATATTATTCAGAACACTTCAATACAGTGGAACTTAACAGCCCATTCTATAAATTGCCTTCTACAGATTTGTTTGCAAATTGGGCAAAAAGAGTTAGAAAAGGTTTTGTATTTTCAGTTAAAGTCTCCCGTTATATAACACATATAAAAAAGCTTAAGGAATGCAGTGAGGAATGGAAAACATTTTTTGAGAGAGCGTCAAACCTTAAAGATAAGCTTGGACCATTTCTCTTTCAGCTACCTCCTTCTCTTAAAAAGGACTTGTTGTTATTTAAGGATTTTGTTAAGATGCTTTCTAAATATGATGGTAAATACCTTTTTGCTTTTGAGTTCCGTAACGAAAGTTGGTTTGATAAGGAAGTCTATGAATTTTTAATGAATTACGAAAACATTACTATCTGTTCAGTAGATTCTCCAAAGTGGCCATTAAATTTAGTGTTAACCGGAAAATTTGTGTACATAAGAATGCACGGGAAAGAAATACTTTATGGTTCGAATTATTCTGATAAGGAGCTTAACATATGGACAAAGAGAATTAAAAAGTGGCTTTTGCAAGGAATTGATGTCTACTGTTATTTCAATAATGATTTCGAGGGTTACGCAGTAAAAAATGCAAAAGAACTTCTACAAAAACTCAATCTCAAGTAATTAAATTTTAAAAAACCACTGCTTTAGCTATTCTTTATTATTCTTTATAAGGGTTATATCCAAGTAGCCATCTATTATAAATCAGTTGACCTAAGTGATAATATTCATGCCTTAGTGTAAAATCTAAGAATTCTCCAGGAACAATATTGCCACCATAATATTCTTTAACATCTTGAGGAAGTTCTTCAATGGGACTCCAAAGCTCTTCGTCATTTTTGTTTTCTATAAATTCAATTGTCTCCTTCCTAACATTTTCAAGCTCATTAAGGATTGATTGTAAATCTTCACTTTTAATTTTAGCTTCAGCCTCATCCCATTTAATAAGTTTTCCTTTCATTAAACTATTCATCCATAATTCTTCCCCGCATATCTCAATAAGCAAATCTTTCGCTGACTTCATATCAGGGCGAGGATGCCAATCATACTCTTCAGTTTTAATCTTTGATGCAGTTTCCAATAATTCCTTCCTTACTTCACCTAATTCTTTAAGCAAAAACTCCTTAAAACTTGTTTTCATAGATCTTTTCCCCTTTTAAGTTTAGAAATTTTTTTTCTCTGCCATCATTATAAAATGAAATTTGATAAAAACAACGAAGGGTGATAACAAAATTTGAAAATTCTAAAATAGTTGCTATTATATATAACAGGTCTTCAGGGCAAGGGGAAGTTCCTGACCGGCGGTTAAAGCCCGCGAGCGAAAGCTGATCTGGTGAAATTCCAGAGCCGACGGTATAGTCCGGATGGGAGAAGGCTTAAAACTATTAAGTCATAACCCTTATGCCCTTTGAAGTTAAATAAACTTTAAAGGAGGTTTTTTATTAAAATGGTTTCAGAAACAAAAAGATTAACGTATCTTGCAGTTCTCGCTGCATTATCTCTCGTGCTTGAGCTTACAATCCACTTTCCAATTATTCCAGTTGCACCCTTTTTGTTATATGCACCAGGGGATTTACCAATGATTTTTGCAACTATGATTTTAGGACCAGTTGAAGCAATTATTATTACCGCTTCAACATCAGTTCTATTTGCATCGATCACAGGCGAAGGTGGATACTGGGGCATGTTGATGCATTTTATTGCTTCAGGAACATTTGTTCTTGTATTTTTCCTAGTAATCAGAAGTATTTCACTTCTAAAAGGGAAGAGGGCTTCCGGAGTTCATTTACTTATTGCTCTCCTGCTTGCTACAGTTGCAAGAGCAGGAATAATGGTTCCAGCAAATCTTCTAATTACTCCGATTTATATGAAAGTTCCAATAGAAACAGTAAAAGGTATGCTCTTACCAGCAATTATCCCATTTAACCTAATTTATGGAGCAATAAATTCAACAATTTTCTATGCTATTTATTTTCCCTTAAGAGAACATTTACAATCCATAAAATTACGAAAAACTCTTTAAGAAAGCTGAGTAAGCTCTATAAGTCTCATAGACATCAGCCTTAGAAGAAATTTCAAATGGTGCATGCATTGAGAGGAGTGCTGGTCCACAGTCAAGGACTTCCATTCCTCTCTCTGCAAAAAATTTAGCTACTGTGCCTCCACCACCAACATCGACTTTGCCTAATTCTGCAGTCTGCCATTTAATACAATTATCGTTAAAAACTTTTCTTATCTTTCCTACAAACTCAGCTGAAGCATCAGAAGAACCAGATTTGCCACCAATTCCCGTAAACTTACTTATCACAACACCTTTATTTAAATAAGCACTATTTCTTGGTTCAAATACATCCTTATAGTGTGGATCAAAGGCTGCGGATACATCTCCTGACAGGCAATTACTCTTCCATAATATTTTTGTAGGAGTGGCTTTTACATCGAACAGAGCTATTATATCCTCTAAAAAAGCTTCTATTATTCGAGCTTTAGCACCTGTATTCCCCTCAGAGCCTATTTCCTCTTTATCGAGCAGAATTACAACTGATGGCAGAATAGGAGGTTCTGAAATATTAGCTATTGCTTGAATGGCTGTATAAGCACAAATTCTATCATCCTGACCATATGAAATAATCATACTCCTATCAAAACCAAGGTCTAAAGCAGTTCCTCGCGGGACAATTTCTATTTCAGCACTTGATAAATCCTCTTCAACAATTCCATATTCATTATTTAAGATTTTAAGCATATTGAGTTTTACGGCTTCCTTTTCATCACATTTAAAATCTATTGGAAGCCCGCCTACAAGAACATCAAGTTCTTCAGCCTTGAAAACTTCTCCAACTTTTTTCTCTTTAAAATCTCTTGCTAAATGTGGTAAGATATCTGTAATTACAAAGACTGGGTCTCTATCTTTCTCACCAATGGAAAGACTGAGTTTTGAACCATCCTTCTTTATAATTTCACCATGGATTGCTAAAGGGATTGAAAGCCATTGATAATTTTTTATCCCACCATAATAGTGAGTATCAAAAAAAGCAAAACCTGAATCTTCATATAATGGATTCTGTTTTAGGTCAAGTCTTGGTGAGTCAATGTGGGCAACAACAATATTTAACCCATCCTCGATAGAGGCTTTGCCACTTCTAAAAGCAATTAAAACTTTATCCTTTACTGTTCTAAAAAGTTTATCATTGTTTGAGCTTACCTTTTTGATTGGAGAATCATTAAACTCCTTAAAACCTTTGTCTTTCAAATACTCAGCAGATAGTCGGGCAAATTCTCTCTCAGTTTTTCCTCTACTCAAAGCATTTTTATAGCCTTCTGAAAAATTCTCAATCTCTTTCGAGTTTTCTTCACACCAGACATTTTCTCTCTTACAAGTGAGTTTTGAACGAATCTCTTCTAAAGAACTCTTTTCTTCCATTTTTCAAATCACATTATCCTTTCTTTTAAATTTTTTAAGGTTTTAAACTAAATATCTTATATCTATATCCATTAGTGTAAAGAATTATATCTCCATTTTCATAAGTAGTATAAAATTCAATATCTCTTTCATTTAGTCGATTTATTACTGTTAAAGCAGGATGTCTAAAGATCCAGGATGGTCCACAGGAAATAATTGCTACTTCTGGCGTTACCGTATCAAGAAAGGCTTCAGATGAAGATGTTCTACTCCCATGATGCGCAACTTTTAATATGTCTGAATCAAGTTCTTTTCCATATTCATTTAAAAGCCATTTTTCAGCATCTTCCTCGATGTCACCTGTAAAAAGAATAGAAAATTCTTTATATTTAAATTTAAGAGTTATTGATTTACTATTCTCAGGAAACTTGGAGACTAAATCTTTGTCACAAGATGGGGAGAAGAATTCTATAATAGTATTGCTTCCTAACTTAAGCCTTCTTCTACCACAAATGTAGATAACCTCTGGTTTTTCCTTAAGCTCTTTAAAAAGAGAATCAAAAGTTTCTCTATCTTCTGAGTTATACTTTGGAAGTATTAACTTCTCAACTTTTGGTATATGTTTAAAAATTGATATAAGCCCTCCATAATGGTCATCATGGTAGTGAGAGAGAATCACGATATCAAGCCTATTTATACCATTTTTTTTAAGCAGCGGAAGAATGTTTCTTTCTCCGTAATCGTAAGATGAATATTCTGTCCTTCCTTTCCCACCATCTATAAGGATATTTAATCCATCTGGTGTCCTTAATAGTGCGGAATCTCCCTCACTTACATCAATAAATTGTACCTTAAGAAATTTAGAAGAGGAGGGAGGAATAAGTAGAAAAATTACTGTTAGAACAGCAATTACAGGTATTAACAGATTTACGAGCTTTTTCTTTTCTTTGTCCGAGTAGAACCAGAAAATTCCAGCAGCTATAAAAATTGAATAAAATGAAATGACATAAAATACATTTGGATCTGCCACATATCTATAACTAAAGCCAAAATTTGCAATTTTATCAGAAAGAAAAATAAAGAAATCCCAGATCCAGCCTATAATTTTGCCTAAGAAAGATAAATTCAGAAAGCCGAATAAAGCCACGAATAAGCCATATATATAAAAGATGGGAAAAAGTGGAAGGAGAAGAATATTTGAAAGAACTGAAGTAGTACTTAATATGTTAAAATGATAAGCAATCAATGGAATCGTTGCAAGAGATGCAATAGCTCCTTTATATATAAGTTTATTTGATGTTATAGTCAGAGCAAAGGTTCCAATAAATGAAAGCTCAAAACCTATGTTTTTGATAAGCAATGGATTTATGAGAAGTAAAATAATAGAAGCTAAACAAAGTCCTAAAAATGATTCGCCTACTCTCCTGATTAATGGAGCAATTATTGCTACCGAAAACATTATATATGCCCTAACTGCTGAAGGAATAAAGCTAATTAATAGAAGAAAAATTGTCAATATTGAGATAGTTAAAATTTCTTTAAATGGGCGTTTAACTCCGAAAAGTATAAAGAGAAAGAGAATAAATGCTCCTAATATGTTAAAGTGCATTCCAGAAATAGAAAGAAAATGAGCTATTCCAAGTTCAGAAAATCTTTCTCTATTATTAAAACTAATACTATTTTCTCCTATAACTATAGCTTTTAAGAAGGAATTGAATGCTTCGTTATCTGATGCTTTATCAATATTTCCCAAGAAAAATTTTCTCATAGCATTTAAACCTTTTTGAATTGCAGACAGTGGTGCTTTAACACTTCTTAAACCATCTTCCTCACAAACGACCGCTCCATTGCAATCTATATTCAAAAGATAGTCTTTATATGTTGAGCCATCAGGAAATTTCTTAGATATGTCTTCCGTTTTGCCTTCCACTCTAACAATTGAGCCCTTCTCTATCTCTTTAAGAAGTTTGTTCTCTTTTTTTAGTGAATCCTTTACCTTTATAAGAATTTTCTTATCCCCTTTTCTCACAATAAAAGAAGCTACTTTATCCTTATTGGAAAGGTAATTTAAAACAGTCCCAGCTAACTTTACATCTCTTTCTGGTTTAGTGAAATCTTTATAAATGAATGGTTCATTTATCTTTGCGTTAGTAAAGCCCATAAAAAAGATTGCTATTATAATAATTATCAGCTTATAAGCTGACCTAATTATTAAAAAAAGGATTAGAATAGCTTCACAGATTAAGGGTAAGAGAATAAAAAAACTTTTAGATACCATGTAAGTTAGGATTCCAAAAACAAGGGAAACAAGAATGACGGGAAGTGAGCTTTCTTTAAGAGACATAAAAGAATTTAGCGCATCAAGAATAAGGATTTCTAATTTACAGTAATTTTATCCTTAATCTTTTCGAAAGTTTTCTCCCCTATTCCTGAAACTTCTTTTATATCTTCTATCGAAATAAATGGACCACTCTCTTCCCTATAATCAATTATTGCTTGAGCTTTAACTTCTCCAATGCCTGGCAATTCCATAAGTTCTGATTTGGTCGCATAGTTTATATTTATTTTACCTTCTTTTGTTTTTCCACTCTGAGGAGCATCTCTTTCCTCTACAAAATTGTCCTGTTGAAGATCTGTTAAGGGCTGCGGTACCTTAGGCGGAACATTTACAGATTCACCGTCTTTAAGTTTTCTTGCAAGATTTAAGTTACTTATATCCGCATTCTCTGTTAGCCCTCCAGCCTCGGAAATGAGATCTGCAACTCGAGAGCCCTCTTTTAGCTCATAAACTTTACTTTCCTTTATTTCCCCCGTTATATAGACTTTAATAGTCCCTAACTCGTCATCAAGAAATGAAATTTCTTCATTCTTAGGCATAACTCCATTTTTGCCAGAGTTACCACCGATATAAAAACCAATTGCAAATGTAATAACCAGAGAGATGATAAAAATAAGTAGATTTTTGCCCTTAAAGTCTAACATATTCTCGGATACTGCTCTCCGGAGAGCATAGAAAGTATCCTTGCACCTCCTATTTTTGTGTTTAAATAAACTACAGATTCTCCTTTTCTTGTCACTTTACCGATAACTGCACTTTTCTTTAAGGAAAGCTCATTTTGCATAAAGGAGATTAAATCTCTTGCAGAATTTTCAGAAACTGCAACAAGAAATGTGCCTTCACAGGCAAGATATAGTGGATCCAAGCCAAGAATATCTGTTAAAGATTTTACCTCTTCTGAGATAGGAATAGCAGATTCAGAAACCTCAATGGTGCAGTTCGAAGCCTTTGAAAATTCATTTAAAGTAGTTGCAAGCCCACCTCTTGTCATATCTCTCATGGCAGATATTTTAAATCCCCTTTTGAAAATCGGTATAGTATAAAGATTTAACGGAAAAAGATCACTTTCAATAGATGTTTTGAGATTAAATTCGCCTCTTGCAGCAACAATAGAAGCTCCATGAATACCAATTGGCCCTGAAACGATCAATACATCTCCCTCATTCAGATTAGCCTCAGATATTATTTCTGGATAAATCTTTTTTCCAATACCTGCAGTGTTGATAAAAATTTTATCGCAACTACCCTTAGGAACTACTTTTGTATCTCCCGTTACAATTTCTACTCCGGCAAATTCTTTTGCCTTTCCTATACTGTCGAGAATCTTTTCAAAATCAGATAGAGGAAAACCCTCCTCAATTATAAATGAGAGAGACAAAAATAAAGGTTTTGCACCAGAAACCGATAAATCATTAACAGTTCCATAAACACATAGTTTTCCAATATCTCCTCCAGGAAAGAACAATGGATCTACAGTAAAACTATCAGTTGTAAAAGCAATATCGGAGTCAATTCTTTTGATTATTGCTGAATCTTCTAAAGGAGTTTGCTCTTTAAAGATGCGTTTTAAGATAATCTCTCTTACAAGCTTATGCATTTTCCTTCCGCCACTACCGGCATCAAGTGTTATTACTTGTTCCTTCAAAGTTGAAACCTCCATATTTGTAATAAGCTGCACAAGAACCTTCCTGTGAGACCATACAGGGTCCATAAGGATTTTCTGGGTCACATACTTTTCCAAAGAGAGGACATTTATACGGTAGGATCTTACCAATTAGTACTTCTCCACACTTACAGGATTTCTCTTTCATTATTAAATGATTTTTTGGGGGTAGATTGAAAAAGGCTTCTGCATCATAATCAGTAAACTCCTCTCTAAGCTTTAGAGAGCTATCTTTAATTAAATCAATTCCTCTCCAAACAGAATCCGCTAATTCAAAATATCTAAAAATTAATTTCTTGGCTTTTTCGTTTCCTTCTCTTTTCACAAATCTCTTATAGTTATTGATTATTTGAGGTTTATTCTCTTTTATTAAGCGAGTAAGTATGGAAATTGAACTCATTATATCTTCTGGTTCGAAACCTGTTATTACGCCAGACTTATTAAACTCAGCAGCAATAAATCTATATGGTTCTTCACCTATAATCACGCTTACATGACCTGGTAAAATAAATCCACTTAACGATAAATCTTTAAGCGATAAAATATATCTAAGTGCTGGTGTTATAAGTTTAAAGCAAGAATAAAGCTTAAGATTTTTAATCTTTTTTTCTAAAGAAACTTGTAAGGTATAAGCAAATGCAGGAATAGTTGTCTCAAATCCTACGCCAAAGAGTAGAACAATTCTTGAAGGATTGGAAAGAGCAATAGAAATTGAATCAATGGGAGAATATATTATTCTGAAATCTACACCATTCTTCCGTGCATTCAAAAGGTTTTCTTTACTACCAGTTACTCTTGCCATATCGCCAAAACTAACAACTATGGGATTATATTGATAAGCAACTTTTAGAACCCTATCGATGTCTTCCTGGCTTGTTACACAGACAGGGCAACCTGGACCAGAAATTAATTCTATATCTTGAGGAAGAAGTCTTCTAATGCCAGATTTTGCAATTGCTATGGTGTGTGTTCCACACACCTCCATTAGCTTAATTTTTGGCTCTTCTATCAAATTTCTCCCCGTAGTGCTTTATTTATGGAGATGGCATCTTCAGGGCTTAATTTCGATATCCCGAAGCCAGCATGAAGAAGAACCCAGTCTCCAATATTTATTTCTTCATCAAGTAAAAGAACTATCTTTCTCTTAACAGAACCTACGGAAACCTCTGCTTTCTCACCAATAACAGAAATAACTTTTGCAGGAATTCCTAAACACATATCCGTAACCTCTTTTAAATCTTTCCTTATGACTTTAAAAGTCAATAAAATTCACTTAAAACTTAAACTATTATAGATTTAATTATAACAATAAACAATAATTCGATTTGCCTTACTTCCTTTAAATGAGACAAAAGCTCCTTACTAATTAATCTCAAGCAGTCATTGCCTCTGGGTCATAATACCTTGCATGCATATAGTATAATCCAGTTTCACTGTCATAAATTGTTTTAATATAAATCTTTTCTTCACAATCTATTTTGTATATATCTATCCTTTTTAAGGTTCTTTGTTAAGTAGTTCCCTGATTGGTCTTTTTCATCTGTAATCCATCCAGCAACAAAAGGAATAAAAGTCTTAGTTGTATCAGGTAAAAGTAATGCATTTAAAGGTTCAAATAAAACATCTCCGCTATGACCATATGCTAAGTTAGATTTGAACAAACTTGTAGGTTTTAGAGTATAAGGAAATTCAACGATAAGTAGAAGTATCATGATTAATGATAAAAGCTTTAGGGATTTAAACAAAGTAAAAAAATTAAAAAAGTCAAGATAAGCCAAGATTGCATTATAGAATTCATCACTGTTTTTGAGTTTTATTTTAAGTCATTGGTAGATGTTTAAGCCAACAGAAGTGAGCTTTTGTAAAAAAAGAAGTTAGTGTTTACTTAAAGCATCCTGCTCATTCAATGCCTCTGATAATTCTACCTGATTATACGGTTCAATATGAACTATTACCTCCGAAACATTTTGAAATTTCCCTTTTATTAAATTTTCAATCTTATTTGCTATTTCGTGAGCATCTCCTACTTGCATTTTCTCGTCTACAGCTATATGTAGGTCTACTTTTACATCGCCTAAATTACCACGTGTTCTTACTGCATGGCAATTCTTTACTCCAACAACTTCTGAAACAATTCGATTGAGTTCTTTAGAGTCTAGCACAGAACTATCAGTTAATATTTGTGTCGCACTCTTTAAAACTCTTATACCTGTAAGAGCTATTACAATTGCTATAAATGTAGAAACAATTGTATCAAGAATGTGATATCCTCTGTTTACAAAGAAAATAGTCGCAATTACTGACAGCGAAACAAATATATCACTACGAGTATGAAGTGAATCTGCAATTAGAAACTCGCTTTGAAGTTTTTTACCCTTATTAAACTCATAAATTGAGACAAATAAATTTATTGCTACAGTAACAATCATAATTATAAAACCTAATGTCGGAATTTTTGGAATTACAGGATTTAGAAATCTATTTATACTATCTCTTATAACATCAGTGGCAAGTATCAAAAGAATAATACCTACTATAAATGATGCCAATGATTCATATTTTTCATGTCCATAAGCATGGTCACTGTCTTTTGGTTTAGCAGCAAGATTGATTCCTACGATTCCAATAATATTATCCATTGCATCTCCTGATGAGTGAAAACCATCAGCTGTAATTGATGCAGATTTTGTCAATATTCCAAGAATAACTTTTGAGAAAGCCACAATTAAATTAAGGAAGAAAATAGCCCATACAGTCTTTTTTATTTTATTGTATCTACTGCCACTTTCAATCATTCTTTCCTCCAAAATTAACTCAGAAGTGTTCCACTTTTAGAGGATTTTAAAAAATCTTCCCAGTCTTTAAGAAATTTCTCTATCCCTAAGTCTGTCAATGGGTGTTTAGACATTTTCTGCAAAACTGAAAACGGCACTGTTACAATATGTGCCCCTAAAGCTGCAGCCTGAGTAACATGCAAGGGATGTCTTACGCTTGATGCAATTACTTCAGTATCGAAATTATAGTTTTCTATGAATGTTACAAGTTCACTCACAACTTCCATTCCATCCCAACCAATATCATCAATTCTTCCGACAAACGGCGAGACATATGTTGCGCCAGCTTTTATTGCTAATATACCCTGGTTTGCTGAAAAAACAAGTGTACAATTTGTTTTTATATCTTCCTTATTGAGTCTCTTAATTACTTTTAGACCCTCTTCGCAAATTGGAACTTTTATAACAATATTTTTAGGTGCTAAGGAATGTAGTTTCTTTGCCTCTTCCACCATTTCGTCAGCCTTTTGCGACACTACCTCCACGCTTATTGGTCCATCAATAATTGAGACGATCTCCTTCACAATTTCAGGAAGAGTCTTACCTTTCTCTTTTGCCATTAATGTTGGATTTGTCGTCACGCCATCGATAATACCCAGTTCAGCAGCCTCTCTAATCTCGGAAACATTTGCAGTATCTAAGAAAATCTTCATAGCCTTATTCCTCCTTAAAAATTTATTCAAAATTTTTAGTGCACGCTTTTGTAGATAATAAGGAACTCCAATTCTTATTTCTCCTAAACCATCTACAGTAAAGCCATAAATCTTCCCAATAGCCTCCTGTTCAATAAAAGCAGAAATATTAGACCTTTCAAGTAATCCCTTTATTAAATTAGCTTCTATAAAAGAATTAGTTTTATAAATTATTTTAAGACTCTTTTTATTCATTTTCTTACAAATATTACAATTGCCATACCATCACTTATGGATATTCTGCAAGAATTTGAAACCAATTCGTTGCTTAAGCCTCTTGTTGTTTCACTTAATAGCTTTTCGTCCTTTAACTCATATTTCAATCCAGCAATCTCTCGAACATTTACCTCTTTACTTGCCGGCAATATTGATATTATATCACCCTTTTTACCACTTATTTTTAAGTTTGCCTCATTTCTTAGAAAATAAAATTCATATTTACTCGACAACATCGATACATAAAAGCCAGCATTTGTAAGTTTTTTACAAACTTCCAAATTAAAAAGAAACTGGTCTATTCTCTTGCCAAACATATTAAATAATAAGACTTCAGTTCTTTGTTCGTTTTTAATAATATAGTCAGAGGCAAGTTCAAAATCTGAGTAATTCTTCTCACTCGGATAGATTAATATCTTAGTGCTGCTTATTTTAAGTTTTTCTAAGACTTCTTTTTCAATTGAATCATTATCTCCTATTAAAATATCTGGCATCCTCCCTAATTTAAACAATAAATTTGCGCCACCATCAACGCCGATAACTAAAGTATCTTTCCTGTCTAAAAAGGGTATATAAAAAGAGTAGTCTTCTTCCTCACCTGAACCAAAAACAAAAATATTTCTCATACTTTTAATATTTAAATTTTTTTATAAAATCTTCTGGATCTTTCAAATTCAAGAGATTAGTTCCAACAACAACTAAATCAACACCCTTCTCCTTAAGCTTTAGCGAGAGATCAAGATCTATTCCCCCATCAACCTCTATCAAGAAATTGTCTTTTAGGGGCAATAATTCATCAATTTTCTGAAAAGTAGAATTTATAAATTTTTGACCTCCAAATCCAGCCTTCACACTCATAAGAAGAATTAAATCCAGATAATCAATTGAATCCCTTATGCTATCAATTTCAGTTTCAGGATTCAATGCAATACCCACCTTTATGCCATCTTTTTTAAGCATATCTTTAACATATCTCAAGTTACTTATTGCCTCCTTATGGACTGTTATATATTCTGGCTTTAAAATAGTGAATTGTTCAATTATACTAAAAAATGCCTTTTCGGTAACCATAAAATGAATATCAAAAGGAATTTCGGGGGCAATCTTTTTAAGAGACTCAACAAATTTTGAAGAAAAAGATAAATTTGGAACGAAATTTCCATCCATTATGTCGATGTGGAAAAAATCAATTCCACATCTTTTAAGTTCTAAGATTTTTTCCTTAAAGCTAACAAAATCTAAAGATAAAAGAGATGCACCAATCTTAGGGTTTTTCATTTACGATAATGTCTATAACAGATCCTATTTCTGCTCTTGAGCCTGGAATAGGTTCTTGCTGAATAACTACTCCCCTTGGGTGAAAACTGCTTTCTTTGAAGATAACTTTACCAAGAACATATCCATTATCAGTGATAATCTTTTTAGCATCTTCAAAGTGAATATCAATGAGGTTTGGCACAGAGGGAGACTTCGAAACAGAAACAGTTAAATCTACATAAGTTTCGGCTTGGACCTCAGTTCCAGGTAATGGATTTTGCGCAACTATAACACCATAGGACTGACCTTCGACTTCAATTATATCCCCTACTTTTAAATTTTCTTTGACAAGCTTCTCTCTGCCGTCTGCAAACGACAAACCTTTAACATCAGGAACAATAATTTTTGTTATTCCTTTACTAACAATGAGTTTAATTTTTCTACCGAATCTTACTTTTGTAAATGGATAAGGATTCTGTGTAACTATATAATCAGAGGGAATAGATGCATAATATTCTCCTTCCTCTATTTCGACTTTAAGTCCTAATTTTGTGAGCTCCTCTCTTGCGACTTCGATTCTTTTTCCTCTTACATCTGGCACAATCACTAAGTTACTCTCGTTAGTTGAGCAACTAACGAGAGTAACTATCAATACTAAAATAGTAAAGATTAACTTAAATCTTGAACTCACAATCCTACATTCTTTTTGTAATTTGCTAAAACCTGCAAAACATAATCAATATCATACTCTGTATGATCTGCACAAACCTGGAAACGTATCTCTTCATCGCCTTTTGGAACAACCGGATAATTAAGTCCCGTTGCAAGTATGCCGTTTTCCTTAAGATAAGCAACAATATCAGCTGTTTTCTTTGTATCACGAATCATTAAGGGAACAACAGGATGCTCACTCATTATTGTCTCATATCCAAGGTTAACTAATCCTTCTTTAAATCGCTTTGTTAAGCTCCGTAAGTGTTCAAGAAGCTTGATGCCCTCAGGGCTATCCAATATTTCTAAAGACTTAAGTGCTGCTCTTGCTTCTCCTGGGGTAATAGGATTGGAGTAAATGTAAAAGGGTGCTTTCTCGCGTAAGTATTGAGTAATCACTAAGTCACCCACAACATATCCACCATTAACTCCAAGACCTTTTCCTAAAGTTGCAACGAGAAGATCAACTTTTGTTCCTGTATATTCTTCAGTTCCTCTCCCAGTCTTACCAAAAGAGCCAATACCATGTGAATCATCAGCAACCACAATTACATTCTCTTCAAATTCACTATCATATTTTCTTGCAAGCTCAGTTATTAAATTGAGTGGAGCATTATCTCCTCTCATACTGAATATACCATCTGTTACAATTATCAATCGTTTGCAATTACCTATTGCTTTCTTAATCTCCTCCTCTAAGGCGCCCATATCCAGATGCTTATATATTGTCTTGTTTTTTGGGCGAGATAGTCTTAGAGCGTTTATTATACAATTGTGGTTAAGTTCATCGCTTATAACAATTGTTTGATCAGTTATTAAAGGTACCAATGTTCCCATAACTGTTGTGTAAGCAGCACTAAATAGCATTGCTGACTCTCTTCCGTGAAAAGCAGCTAATCTATTTTCGAGTTCTATATGTGGCTCGAAAGTTCCACTTATAAACCTCACTGCCCCAGGGCCAGCTCCAAAAGCTCTCGCAGCTTCTTCTTCTGCAGCAATTACTTCATCTCTTACAGACATTCCAAGATATGAATTAGAATTCATTCTTATAAATTCTTTACCCGGAAAATCCTTAAGAAGATACCTTGTTCCTTTTACTCCATCACCCTTCTTCATACCAGAAACAATTGTTTCCTTGCCTTTGAGTGTTCCCTTCTCCTTTAAATCGTTTAACTCGTTAGACAAAACATTTTTTAGTCTTTCTATAGCCATTATTTAACCTCCCTTTTATAATTTATTTTTTTAAAAGCTTAATCGAAAGTTTATCTAACATATCTTTAGTCATAGATTCAAGATTATAATCTGGTTTCCATCCCCATTCTTCCTTTGCGCAAGAATCATCCATAGAGTCTGGCCAAGAATCAGCAATACCTTGTTTTAAGGGATCAATCGCATAATCCATTCTAAATTCAGGAATGTACTTTTTTATAGACTCTTCAAGTATTTCAGGTTTAAGCTGCATAGCTGTAACATTAAAAGCATTACGATGCACTAACCGACCTGGATCTGCTTCCATAAGGTTAATTGCGGCTTTAATTGCATCTGGCATATACATCATATCAAGCGATGTTCCCTTCTTTAACGGACAAGTATAATGCTTGTTTTTTATCGCTTCATAATAGATCTCTACAGCATAATCTGTAGTCCCTCCGCCGGGCGGTGTTACATAAGATATGATACCAGGATATCTTACACCTCGTGTATCTACACCAAAACGCTTAAAATAATAGTCACAAAGAAGCTCACCGGCTACTTTTGTTACTCCATAAATAGTTGTGGGACGCTGAATTGTATCCTGAGGAGTATTTAATTTAGGTGTTCCTGGACCAAATGCAGCAATTGAACTTGGCACAAAAACAGCACAATTAAACTCTCTTCCTACCTCCAAGACATTATATAATCCATTTATGTTTACATCCCAGGCTAACTGAGGATTTTTCTCTCCAACCGCAGAAAGAATTGCCGCAAGATGATAGATTGTGCCAATATTGTACTTCTTTACTATTTCTGTTAGCTGCTTTATATCAGAACAATCTACAACTTCAAATGGGCCACCTTTAAGTAGTTCTTCTGATGGCTTTGTTCTATGGCCACCTGCGACTACATTGTCACTTCCGTAACGTTCTCTCAAGGCTGGAGTTAATTCAGACCCTATCTGTCCCACCGAACCAGTTACTAAAATTCTTTTCATCAAGACCTCCCTTTTATGAATTAGTTATAAATTTTAATTTTTATGAGCTGGGTGTTCATAAAATTTTGTATATTTCTTTTCAAAAATTAAATCAACCTTCCCTGTTGGTCCATTTCTCTGTTTAGCAAGATAAAGTTCAGTTATATCTCTTTCTTCCTCATCCTTTGGTTTATGCAAAAACATAACTACATCAGCATCTTGTTCTATTGCTCCAGATTCTCTCAAATCTGAAAGAAGTGGTTTTTTGTCTTGTCTTTTTTCAATATCTCTACTCAACTGTGAGAGAACTACAACAGGTATTTTTAATTCTCTTGCAAGATTTTTAAGTTGACGTGTTATTTTTGATATCTCCTGAACTCTGTTCTCGATTCTTTCTTCGCTATGCATTAGTTGAAGATAATCAAGAATTAAAACAAATGTACCCTTCTCAGCCAATAATCTTCTTGCTTTAGATCTCACTTCAAGGACTGAGATATCAGGTGTATCATCAATATAAATAGGAGTCTCATAAAATACACTGATACTTTTACTGATTTTTTCCCATGTTTCATCTAAAAATATACCAGTTCTCAAACTTTTTAAGTCAACCTCAGCATTAGCACAAATTATCCTTTCTACAACTTGTTCTTTAGACATCTCAAGCGAAAATATTGCAACTGGAATATTCTCATTCAAAACAATATTTGTAGCAAGATTTAGTGCAAATGAAGTCTTTCCCACGGAGGGTCTTGCAGCAATTATTATAAGGTCGGACTGCTGAAAACCTGCTGTTAATTCATCAAGTCTCTCAAAACCTGTTCTT
>Ga0067045_1003497_pt1 | contig 20006 bp, 10 predicted proteins | sample TerdegcTABiofilm_FD_59184 | JGI IMG/M metagenome (GOLD analysis project Ga0067045, IMG submission 59184) | Combined Assembly of (Gp0054472, Gp0054536) Wastewater bioreactor microbial communities from Singapore -Terephthalate degrading... | reverse complement strand
GTATTCATTCAGTCCCCCCGTCATTCCGAACCCGTGAAACAAGTTCAGGGCAGGCTTGTTTCGGAATCTGAGGAAGAAGATATTGTATAGATCCTGAAACGAGTTCCGGATGACGTGGTTCTCCGCCAGAGGACTGAATATATACCAAATAACTCTTTTATCGAAATAGGGAAAAAAATATGAAAAAAAACGGAGTCCTTGATCGCATGTATAAATGGCTCCTGCCGGGAATGAAGATCAAACGATGGATCTTCCTCTCCTGGGTGGGGTTGACCCTGTTCAGTCTGGGCTCCATTTTGTTTATGGATATAAAAATCCCCCTGACCATGGAACAGGGTATCGTGGATCTGCTGCACTCCCTGCTAAAACACCGGATCCCTTCGGAATATGTGGATCTCTTCCTGATCTTCCTGGGGCTTTTCCTGCTCCTCATCGGCATCCGGCAGTGGTTCGTCTCCATTTACGAGGCGGTGGAACCCTACCAGAAAAAGAGTCTGGTGGATCTGGTCTATGAAAAAAGACAACTGGAACATGGAATCAAAATCGTCGCCATAGGAGGAGGCACGGGACTCTCTTCACTTTTGAGAGGTTTGAAAAAATATACCTCCAACATAACAGCCGTGGTTACGGTTGCAGACGACGGCGGATCATCGGGAAGACTGAGAAAGGATATGGGAGTCATCCCCCCCGGCGACATCCGCAACTGCCTGGCTGCCCTGTCCGACGAGGAAAACCTCATGACGGAACTCTTCCAATACCGCTTCAGCGAGGGAGATCTGGGAGGACACAGTTTCGGCAACCTGTTCCTTGTAGCCATGAGCCAAGTTTCCGGAGATTTCCAGACCGCCATAAAACAATCGGGGAAAGTGCTGGCTATCCGGGGAAGAGTCCTGCCCGCGTCTTTATGCCCTGTAAATCTCTGCGGAGAAATGGAAGATAAATCAATAGTTGAAGGAGAATCCGTAATAACCAAAGACTACAGAAAAATTAACCGCATATTTCTGGATCCCATCGACTGTAAACCCCCGGAAGAAGTGAAACAGGCTATCAGCGAAGCCAACCTGATTATTCTGGGACCGGGGAGCCTCTATACCAGCGTCATACCCAATCTGCTGGTGGAAGGGATGGTTGACGCTATAAATAGTTCTCACGGCGTTGTGGCTTACGTGTGCAATGTCATGACCCAACCGGGGGAAACCGACAACTACTCCGCTTCCGACCATATCAAAGCCATAAGAAAGCATACTCCCGAACTGACCATCAACTACTGTCTGGTCAATGATCGGGTTCCCTCCTGGGATCAACTGGAAAAATATAAATCCGAAGGAGCGGAACCGGTACGGGCAGACTCGGAGGAGATCCGTAAGATTGGCACCGAACCGGTAGTGGCGGATCTGATCTCCAGCGAGATCCTGGTACGCCACGATTCCGACAAACTGGCCCAGCAGATCGTGAAACTTATCTATCATCCCCCTCATTAACCGATTCATGAAATTAAACAGTATTGAGATCAACAACTTCAGAAATATAAAAAACCTTCGGATTCAGACCACAGAGGGTTTTAATCTTATTCTGGGAAAAAACGCCCAGGGCAAATCCAACCTTATCGAAGCCCTCTACACCCTGGGACTGGGCAGATCCTACCGTGCCGGCCGAGAGGAGGAGATCCTCAGTTTCGATGAGAATTTCAGCAGGGTGGCGGGAGAATTCCGGGAAGAGGACGGCGATTTTGTCCTGGAAAGCACCTGGGAAAAAAGTTTCGACAAAATTCTCAAAAAAAATATAAAGTATAACCATAACCCTATCCGCCAATTGTCCTTTTTTATAGAAATCGCCCCCATGGTATTAATGACATCAGAGGACATGGAAATCGTCCGGGGTATTCCCGAGGGAAGACGTAAATTTCTGGATTTGATTCTTTGCAGGATTCATCCCGTTATGGTGGATAACCTCAAAAGATATAAAAAGATCCTGGATGAAAAAAACCGGTGGCTGAAACTCATGCCCCAGGAGAGAGATCAGGATGTGGGAACGGTACTGACGGAGCAACTCATCAACCTGGGAGCCCTCATCACCCTGGGAAGAAGAGAAACTCTCAACTTCCTCATTCCCAGAGTGGAAGAGATCTTTTCCTCCATCTTTAACAAACCGTCGCCCCGGATCCGATACCGCTCCTCCACCGGAATCACCCAAGGGGAAACCGCCGATGACATCAGGAAAAGAATGGAAATCCTCATGAAAAACTCCCTGGAGCAGGATCTTCGGCGGGGTTTTACCCATTACGGACCCCACCGGGACGATCTGGAATTTACCTCGGATCAGCATCCCCTGAAGACCTTCTCCTCCCAGGGGGAAATCCGCAGTTTCGTCACGGTACTGAAAATGGCCGAACTACTCACCATCCGGGACAAAACCGGAAAACTGCCTATCCTTTTGATTGACGACTGCCTCAACGAATTCGATCACGACCGGATCTGCCGGTTTCTCGACTTTATCGGCAAGGAATATCAGGTTTTTTACGCCACCACCGAAGTGGAAGATCAGATTAAGGATATGGCCGGCGATGAAGGGATTTTTTATATCAATGACGGGAATATACAAGATCCCGTCCCCATCCGCCCCCGGATTTAAAGAACGACTACCACCGCCTCATCAGCGGTTAAAGATTCGCTGTCATCCTCAATCCCAATTAATGGAGGTTCTTCATGGGGATCGAAAAACTGAATACCACCTTGAACCGGGTTTTGAAGAGTTATGGTCTTTATGACGGATATTCAAAACACAGGGCGGTGCTTATATGGGAAAAGATCTGCGGTGAACAGGTGGCCCAATTCAGTCAGGCGGAATCTCTGCGGGGGCATATCCTTTTTGTGGTGGCCAGGGATCATATATGGGCCAACGAATTGAGATACTTTTCATCGGAGTTTATAGAAAAATTCGATAAAGAACTGGGAGAGGGAACTGTCCGGGAAATCCGGTTCAAAGGGGATATAAAGCTTTTTCAGAAATTAAGGAATCCTCCCGACAAAAAGGAACAGGACGGAGATTTTCCCCTTGTGGATTCCCTGCCCCTAACTCCGGAGGAAGAGAAAAAAATTCTGGAAATCGTCGGGGTGGTGAAGGATGAGAAACTTAGAGAAAAACTGGCTCTCTCCCTTTATCGCAAGACCAAACTGGACCGATGGCTCAAGTCCAGAGGGGGTAAGGAATGTTTTCATTGCAGGACCATCATCGAACCGGGTAAGACTTTCTGTCCTCCATGCCGCATCGCCCTGGAACAGATTAATTATCATAAACTGAATCAGGTTCTTCTTTTAAAACCCTGGCTCTCCTACCATGACGCCTCCAAAGATATTATTCCTCTTTCATCATTTATGTATGAGGAAGTAAAGAGGAATCTGCTGACAAGTATGGAACAAAAAATTCACGATATGCTTTCGGCGGATAAAATGATTTTTTCTCCCGGCGAAATCAAGAGCGACATCATCACCTACGCCATGCTGAAAACCGGCAAGAGTCCCATCCACCTCACCGACGATGTGCTGAGGTTTCACCTCCCCGCATATATGTTCGAATATTATAAAAAACCTTTCTAATCAAGGAGAAGAATCTATGGAGGATATAAAGGAAATAATTCTTGCAGGCTGGAGAGAGTCGGATCCCGCGTTTCCCTCCGCAGATTCTATAAAAGATAAAATCCGGATCCTGAACTTAAAAACCGTTGACAGGGGTGTGGAAATCACCTTGACAAGCCTCCTCATCATTCCTGAGGGGATATACATGGCAATAAGGCTGGAATCCCCCTCTTCTTCATCCTGGAAAATAGAGGGGTTTAAAATCCATGATGAAGAGGGAAACTTATATACCCCGGCGCAGAAAATCCTCTATAAAGATAATATAGCATATCTAAAATTACTACCGCCTTATTATCTCCCCTGCAGGAATCTGTTTTTCTCCTTCAATACCCTTTTTCTATCCTCCCAGAAGGACGTCCGACTCCTGCTGGAAGAGGCGGATCAACAGGTTAACCGGATTATCGACGGAGAACTGGAAAAAGGGATAGAAATGGGACTCTCCCCGGAAGAAGTCAGCAGAAAACTCAAAACCAGAAGCCGGGAAATGGTAACCCGGCTCATGGACGAAAAACAATGGATCAAAAGAGAGGGGAAATGGAACTGGACTATCCACCCCGGACAGAATCAGGGAAACTACAAGGGGATAAAAAGTTATAAATGCGAAAGGATTCCGGTACATCGAAAGATCCCCCTGCAAAAGTCCGATTCCCGGCTTCCCTCTCTGTGGGTGGAACATATTACCCTCTATCGGGAAGGATTTTCAGTAAAAATCCGCCATGACAGGGATTGGATCAATAGCATGCTGAAATATAAAATAAGAATTCTCTATCCTCATCAGGGGAAAGAAAAAATCTCCCCCCTGCTAATCCTCAGAGAAGAGTTTTTCGATAAATCCGCGTTCCTCTATTTCCCCGTCTCCGCAACGGGAGGAACTGCGGAATATATTTTAAACAATATCAGTATTGAAGCCCTATAAAGAATCTTCGGAACTCCGGCTTCTATAATCCTTTCCGCTGGAAGTTCCACCAGTGGAACTGGATATTGCCGGAGACGTTGGGTCCCCAGAATTCCCAGTCGTGGGGTCCGGGGTTTTCGTAATATTCGCAGGGGATGCCCAAGGCCCGTATATGATCAGAAAGACTCCGGGAAAGTTTCATGGATGGGTCTCCCTGGCCGCAGGATACGTGGTACCGCTGCCGATTCCGGATAATGTCCGCCTTGTGCTGGCTGATGGAATTGAATACCCTCTGATCGTAGGATCCGCTCATGGTTCCCACCGAGGAAAACAGGGCGGAATTGGAGGAACCCAGAACGGTGGAGGCATATCCTCCCGTGGAGAGTCCGTCGATGGCCCGGTGTGGCTGACTGTCAATGGTTTTGAATTCCTTGTCGATATGCCCCACCAGATCCTGGGCGATATATTTTCCGAATTTTCCGTCTCCGTGGAAGAATTCGCCGTTTTCTCTGGGCATGACCACGATCATGTCTCCGATTTTTCCCTGAGCTCTCAGGCGATTTAAAGTCCAGTGGATGTCTCCCCTCTGAACCCAGGTAAATTCCCAGTCCAGGGCTCCGTGAAGCATATAGAGGGTGCTGAATCTTTTATCAGACAAAAAATAGGCCGGAGGCAGATAAATGCAGTAGCCTCTGGTCTCACCTAGGGCTGGGGAATAAAAACTGAAGTGATAAACCATGCCTTTCTCGCATCGGTTATAGAGGAGAGAGTTCTCATCTCTTTCCATTACATTGTTGGGATCCTTGATCCATCGCCCATCGACAATAAACTTGTAAGTGCTTTCTCCTCGGGGGAACTGGGGAACGTGGGCGTACCAGCAATTTTCTCCCTTCTGCATGGCTATGCCGGGAGTATTCCAGTTGATAAAATCTCCGGTAACCGACACGGAGCCGGCTTTCAAATCAGGATAATAAAAAATTCCGGTATTATCTCCTCTGACATGACAGGTAAGCAAAACCACTCCTCCTCAAACATCAATCACTAAAAGAATTTTCAAAAAAGCCCGATGTTGAAATATATATTGCCCGAAGGGGGTAAGAACCCTTCTGACAGGCGGAAAATTAAGAAATAACAACAATAACCCCTCCCTTCATAAAAAGGGGAGCAGGATTTCCGGAGGATTAAAGGGGCAGTTTCACTACAAAGGTAGTTCCTTTGCCTATACCGGAACTGAAAGCCTGGATCTGTCCGTCATGGGCTTCCACCACTTTTTTGGTTATGGCAAGACCGAAACCGGTCCCTTTATCTTTCGCCAGGGTGAAGCCGGGAAGGAATATGTTTCTCAGGTTCTGTTCCTCGATTCCCATGCCGTTATCGGTAATGGAAACAACCGCCCAATCCCCTTCCTGTCGGCTCTCCACCTCGACGAGAAGTTTTTCTTTTTCATGATCCCGATACTTTATCGAATTTTCCACTATATTGGCAAAGAGGTTGAACAGAGCATCGGGGTCGCCAGTTATTTCATGCAGTAAAAAGTTTGTTTTGAATTCGAATTTCGATTCGACTTCATGCAGACTGTTAAATATCCGTTTGAAAAGTTTCTCCAGATGAACCGGAATTTTTTTGCCGATGGTTTTGCCCGCCCTGGACAAAGTGAGCAAATTATTTATAAAAGCATTGGCGGTACGGATCTGATCTTTCACCCTGGGCATATACTGATTAAAGTATTCCGGTTTCCTTTCAATCAAGTCTATGAATCCGCCCATGATATTGATGGGACTTTTAAGATCATGGCTGACCCGATAGGTAAAATCGTTTAATTCCTTATTTCTGGCTATCAGTTCCTCCTCCACCCGTTTCTTCTCGGTGATGTCGGTAAGGAATGCGAAGGATCCCTTAAAATTCCCTTTTTCGTCCATCAGGGGAGTAGCGGAGACTATACACCATACGGGACTGCCGTCTCTCCTGCGGAATTTCTGCTCATACCTGCCTCCTTCCCCTTTTGCTCTTATCTTCATTCTTTCCTCATAGACATCAATATCCTCGTCAAACATAAAGTCGGTAACAGGTCTGCCCACCATATCTTCCATACTGACTCCCATCAATTCAGCCATTCTCTTATTGGCGAAGGTGGTCCTTCGGTTCTCATCCTGTCCCCAGATCCCCTCCAGGGCGGTATCCACCATCCGGCGATATTTTTCCTCACTCTGTTTTAAATTTTCTTCTATCTCCTTTTGGCGGGTAATATCGGAACCGGCAACTATAAAAGCATTTATTCCGCCTTGAGTATCTTTTATGGGATTGATGGACATACTCACCCATCGGGTTTCTCCGTTTTTACGGATATACCGTTTTTCAGTCCGGTAAGAAGCGATTTTGCCTGCCAGCATTTCCTCCATATATTTTTTTGTCATCGCCAGATCCTCGGGATGAGTAAAGTCCAGGCTGGTGAGATTGAGCAACTCTTCCTTATTGTATCCCAGAAGTTCCTCGCAGGGTCTGTTAAACCGGAGCATCTTTCCCCGGGTGTCTATAAGGGCGATGGCTATGCCGGCGGAATCGAAAATGGCATTTAAGTTGGCTTCTCTTTCCCTCAAAGCCTCCTCGGTTCTTTTCAGGGTAGTAATATCGGTGGAAATGAGGACTACCGATACCACTTCTCCCTTTTCACGGACTGGTCCCACATTGTTGTCATACCAGACCACCGTTCCGTCAGGGCGGACAATACGGATAGGATAGTTATAGGTAGTTCCTCTCTCAAAAACATCCTCTATGATATTTCTCAGCCTTTCGTGTTCCTCCGGTGGCAGATAGTTATATAAAGGAGTACCTATAACCTCTTCCACTTTCTTACCTATGGTGGTTCGGTTTATAAAGGTTATGATCCCTTCTTTATCCAGAGTAACTATTACCGCCGGGACGCTGTCCACAAGGGCTTGCTGTCGGGCTTCGAATTTTTCCAGTTCTTCCTCCATTTTTTTACGTTCTGTTATATCCCGGAATATACCCAGCAGATATTTTTTATTTTTGATCTCTATGGGAGAGGAATTAACATCGCTATAAATGATCTCTCCATCCTTGCGGAGAAGGGGAATATTTTTGGCGGTAACTATTTCTTTTCTTGTTTGTTTCTCAAACTGTTCCAGAACGTAGGTAAAATCTTCTTTAGGGTGGATCTTTTCTATGCTAAAGCCCACAATTTCTTCATCTTCATAGCCCAGCATTTCTTTTAAAGTCTTGTTGACCATGAAAAACTTTTTATCCTCAACGTTTGCCAGGGCGATACCGTCTATGGCATAATCGAATATAGCCCTGAACTTCTCCTCGGATTCCAGCACAGCTCTTTCCATTTCTTTCCGTTGTACTTCAAACTCAAATACATCCGCCTCATGCTTGCTTCTGGCGGTAATATCCCTGGCGACGCCCACGGTTCCCACTATTTCCCCTTTTGGGTTTTTAAATGGGGTCTTGACGGTTTCATAGCAGGCAAAGTTACCATCGGGATATTTGACCGTTTCCCGCATACTTCGGATTTTGCCTTCTTCCATGACCTGTCGATCATCGGTGTCAAATTTTTCTGCGGTTTCGGGGTCAAAGAGTTCCCTGTTGGTTTTGCCCACAATCTCACCAAATTTCCGTCCCAGGAAGAGGGTAAAAGCTTTATTTACCGCGATAACTCTGTTCTCCCTGTCCTTCATCCATACCAGATCGGGGATACTGTCCAGAAGATTTCTCTGGCGGAATTCGCTTTCTCTGAGGGCGTCCTCCATCTTCTTACGTTCGGTGATATTCCGGGATATGCAGGAGACCGATACAACTTTTCCGTCCTTATCTTTTATGGGATCCGCCGAGGTGAGATAATATGTTTTTTCTCCCGTGTGGGTTATGACTTCCACTTCTATCTTGTGGGTTTCTCCCGTATTGAAGACCGCGTTCACAATCTTCAGTCGTTTTTCCGCTTCTTCCTTAGAGAAAATAAAATAGGGGGATTTGCCCATGATCTCTTCCGGGGTTTTTCCGAAGGGACGGGCGAAGGCTTCACTGACGAAGAGATAATTTCTATTCTGATCAAAGGCGAAGATGGGATCGCTGGAGTATCGTACCAGAGATCGGTATTTGGCTTCGCTTTCGATGAGGGCTTTTTCCGTTTCTATGGATTCCAGGGCGAAGGAGATATCCATGGCGATCTCATCTAAGAGTCGGATCTCAGCCTCATCGAAGAAATCTACATCAGAATGACACAGACTCAAAACCCCCACAATCTTATTATGTTTTTTTATGGGGAATACGGCGGTGGAAGTGGTTCTATGACAACAGGAGGTCTTGTAGGTTACAAAGTGTCTGCCTTCCTTCAGAGCCAGGATATCGGGAGTTTCCTCATTCAGATCGATACACAGGTCTTCCGGCATGGGGGTTATGCCTTCATAAGCGACAGGCTCGATTATTCCCGGTTTTTCTTTTATCATACCTATCCAGACCCTATCGAAGTTGCCGTGTTTAACCGCAATACGACAGACTTCCCGCAAAAGTTCCTCTTCCCGGCGAACCCTCACGATGGTCTGGTTGACATCGCTGATAAGGGCATAGATACGGTTCAGTTTCAATATCTGCCGTTCCGCTTTTTTCCTGTCGGTAATATCCCTGGCAGAGGCGTAGATGAGATTTCCCACCGGGAAGGAGCGCCATTCCATCCATCGCCAGGAACCGTCCTTACACCGATACCGGTTGACAAAATCCACCACTTCTTTTTGCTCTGAAAGATCCTGAATAGCAGACAGAGTTTTTTGAATATCATCAGGATGAACCAGATCCAGGAACCGGTGATTTTCCAGTTCCTCTCTCTTATACCCCAGAGTCCGTTCCCATTCGGCGCTGAGTCTCCTGAAATAACCCTGAGTATCCGCTATGCAGAGCAGATCCAGGGTAACATTGAAGAACCGGTCTATCTCCTCGGTTTTTTGTCGGATCAATTCTTCCGCCTTTTTCCTCTCGCTAATATCTTTTAGACTTCCCAGCATACGGGTGGGAGATTCTTTTTCATCTTTTAAGAAGACTCCGTTATCTTCTACATAAATATAAGATCCGTCTTTTCTTCTGAGGCGATATTCGGCGATAAACGGTTTACCGGTCTGGAAGGATTGTTCCAGAAGTTCCAGAACGCCGGGGAGATCATCCGGATGAACCATTTCCTCCCATGTTTTAAGATCAACATTCTGGTACTCTTGGGGCATAAATCCGGTAGTATTTTCTATGGATCCCCCCCAGCAAATCCGTCCCGTTGCCATGTCCAGATCGTACACCATCTGTCCCGTCTGTTCCGATACTATGCGGTATCTTTCCTCGCTGGTCTTCAGTGCTTCCTCAAACTGTTTCCTCTCGGTGATATTTATGATTACTCCCCGAAATCCCTCAATTTTTCCACTCCGGATAATGGGGGAACCGTAAATAATGACGGGAACGCGGAGACCGTCTTTTCTTATAATGGTGTATTCACTGCCGGAGTTGCCTTTCCCCGATAGTACCCATTTGATTCTTTCCGCAGCCCTGGGGCGTTCTTCCGGTGGGATGAGATTCAGAACATTCATCCCCTTTTCCAGATCTTCGGGGGTGTAACCGAATTCCTCAAAGGCATAACGGTTAACAAAAGTCAGATTGGCATTCAAATCACATTCATATACCGCCTGGGGCAGAAGATCGGTAAGATCCCGGTATTTCTGTTCACTGGCTTTCAGTTCTTCTTCCGCCTTCTTTCTGTCGGTAATATCCATGACGGTGAATGTAACTCCCTGGGAAGGATCTCCGGGAACGATACAGGCGAGATTCAGCAGGATATGGATAATTCCGCCGTCTTTGGTTTTCCACCGGGTTTCAAAGGTATCCCAGTTTGTCTCCAGGAGATTCCGGTATCTTTTGCCCACCTCTTCATATTCTTCCGGGGTGGGATACAGATAGAAGGAATCTTTATCGAGCATTTCCTCCGCTGTATATCCCGTCATTTCGTAGAGGCGGTCATTGCCCCGTAGTTGCTTGCGATCCACCACAACTCCGATGCCGATGGGAGCGGAAGAAAGGATGCTGTTGAGTCGGGCTTCCCTATCCTTTAATTCTTCTTCTGCCTTTTTACGGGCGGTGATGTCGGTGGCGATATGGATTATTTTCTGTAATTTTCCCTCTTCGTCAAAAATAGGGGTGCAGGAGACCAGGAAGGTTCCGTTGAGGGCTTCCATTTCCATTTCAACGGTTTTATAAAACTCTTCCGTTCTCATGCCCCTGGTATATGTGGGGAAGCGGGATAACAAGGTGGTCAGGGGACATCCCTGGGGAGGATGATGAGCATCATGGGTGTGAAAAATTTCACAACATTTTTTGCCTATTAATTGTTTCCTGGTTTTTCCCACCATCATCTGGGCGGTATGGTTGGCTTCTATTATACGGTGTTGGGGATCTAACACAAGAGTGGCATGACCGATGGATTCAAAAATGGTTTTCCATTCCTTCTGGGAGCGTCGGATTTTTTTCTCGGCTTTTTTCAGTTCGGTTATATCCCGGAATATTCCCAGAATGAATTCCCTTCCTCTGATGGAAAAGGTGGAAGGAGTTATGGTTACAGGAACCAGAGAACCGTCTTTACGGATGACCTCCTGCTCAATATCCGTACCTCGTTTTTCCTTTACCGATCTGGCAAACAGTTGGGTATATTCTTTCTTCATTTCCGGGGGGTGGAGTTGGGTTTGATGTAAACCGATGATTTCTTCCCTGGGTCTTCCCAGCAGTGTTTCCGCCTGACGATTGGCATCCACGATGATGCCCGTTTCCGCATCAGCAAGAAAAACCGCATCGCTTAGCTGGTGGAAGAGGCGGGAATATTTATCCTCGCTTTCTTTAAGGGCTTCTTCGATTCTCTTTCGGCGGATAATATCCCACATACCGTTCATTAAAAGGGTCAGTTGGCGGACGTCGTTTTCGTCGTAATCTTCGGGTTTGTTGCCTACTCCCGCCACTGCCACTATTTTATCGCCGTCAAAGACCGGAATATTCATATGGCGGGTAATATGAATATGTCCGGGAGGATAGCCTTTTTTGTAGGGGTTGGGGGCGGAATAGTCGTTGGTGATCATGGGTTTTCTCTGACGAACCGCCTCTCCCCACAAACCGCTGGCGTGGACGGGATAATGGGTGGGTTTACCCCGCATCATACATTCTTCCATCACGTTTTTAGACCATGAGTGCATGGTCATGATGCTTTCGTCTTCACTGAGGAAAGCCAGATACCCCGCCTTACTGCCCGTAATCTCCACGGCTTTTTCCAGGGCGAAATCGCTGATCTCACTGGGACTCAGATGGCCCATGGAGTATAGATTCAGCATGGCTTCCAGGCGGATCTCATTCATGCGACGGTGTTCATCGGCTCTTTTTCTTTCCGTAATATCGGTCAAAACCCCCAGAAATTCTTTTTCTTTTCCTTTTCTATAATAGGGTTTGGTAAAAGTACTAACCCAGCATATTTTGCCTGATTTTTTTACAACCCTGTATTCATCAGGATGTATTTTCTCTTCTATCATTTCTTTAAATTTTATGTCCAGCAGACATTTATCATCTTCATAAATAAAATCGCTAAAATGCCTTCCCACCATTTCCTCGGGGGAATATTCAAGAATAGATTTCACTACAGGACTTACATAGCTAATAATCCCCATGGCGTTTACCACGTATATCACATCGTCAATATTCTCCACTATATGTTGAAAGTTGCGTTGGGATTCCTGGAGGGCTTCTTCCGAGAGAACCTTCTCCACCGCCATTTTCACCGTATTGACGAACCGATCCCGGTGGGCAAAACCGAAAATGTCCTTGGTAAAGTAATCCACTGCTCCCGATACAAAGGCTTCCCTGGCGATCTGCTCGTTTCCCTGACCTGTATAGAAAACGAAAGGCAGCCGGAAAGATTCCCTTTTAAGGCTTTTCAGCAGTTCCAGTCCGTTCATCAGGGGCATTTCATAGTCGGATATTACCGCATGGTAGCTGTTTCTTTTTAATTCGTCGGAGACCTTCCGGGGGTCTCCCAGACTGGTGATATCGAACCAGCGGCCGAACTGCAAACGGAATATTTCAAGAAAATCTTCATCATCGTCCACATGTATTACGCGTATTTTTTTCAATGTCTCCACCTCCCGCAGGTACCTCCGTCTTCCCTTCATTAATCTTAAATAACAGATATACTATTTTCAATCCGTCCGACGCCGAATTTTTATTGATAAAATAGATTTTTTTTTAACCGTTGAAAGACTATAAGATGGGTAGTATAATAAAAGAGCATAAAACGCAGAGGGTAATTTTCTACTAATGAGCGGCGAAATCCCCCATAAAGGGAAAAAAATCTCCTCCTTTAAAAACGAAGAAGGAAAGAGGGATAAAAGTGAGAACAAATAATAATAAAAGATCCCGTAACCGACCGCCGGTTCTGACTGCGGTTCTGTTGCTGGTTTTTATCCTCAGTTTTTCCGTGTTTTCCGCATGTAATAATCCACAAGGAAAGAAGGCTGACGCCGTGACCCAGGACAAAAACCCCACCCAGGACAAAAGCCCCGATCAGGAAACCCCCACTCCCCGCTATACCCGCACCCCGGCGGTAGCGGGCAGTTTCTATGATTCTCAACCGGAAGTCCTCCGAAAGGGAGTGGAAAAGTTCATCAAGGATGCCCCTTTGATTCCCGTGCAGGGCAAATTTATCGGCTTCATGTCCCCCCACGCGGGATATATCTATTCGGGACCCATCGCGGGATATTGCTATAAACAGATTCTGAAAAAGAAATATAAGACCGTCATTGTCCTTGCCCCCAGTCACCGGGTTCGGTTGGACGGAGTATCCATCATACCCGCCGGCATATTTAAAACCCCCCTGGGGGACGTGGAAATCGACGAGGATTTATGCAAAAAAATTATCGCCTATAACCCCTCCCGGATCCGGTTTGAAGAAAAATCCCAGGCTCTGGAACACTCCCTGGAAGTACAGGTTCCCTTCCTGCAGGTAGCCCTGGAGGAAGGGTGGAAGATCGTCCCCATCGTCTATGGAGATAACTCGGCGGATACCTGTAAAATGATGGCGGACGCTATATTGAAAAACTTTAACCCCGACGAACAACTGATTATCGCCTCCTCGGACATGTCCCACTATTACCCCTACCAGACCGCCTGCGACATGGATAAACCCGCCCTGGAAGAGATACAAAATATGGACATTCAATCCCTCATGGAACTCATGTCGGAAGGCAAGGCGGAATTGTGCGGTATCAGTCCCGTAATCACCCTCATGCTGATTACCAACAGACTTAAAGGAAAAGCCAAGATCCTCCACTACGCCAACTCAGGGGACACCGCCGGCGACAAACGACAGGTGGTGGGATACGGAGCAGTGGCGTTCTATATCCCCGACAAAGAGGGAGGTCAAGAGGAGGAACCCGCCGCCGTTGAAAACCCCGACTTCACCGTAACCGACGAGGAGAAGAAACTCCTGCTGGAAACCGCCCGAAAAACCATCAAAGCCAAACTGGACGGCGAACCTATAAAAACCATGGAAGAAAAGGATCCTTTACTGGATGAGGAACTGGGACTTTTCGTAACCCTCAGAAAGGGAGAGGAACTGAGAGGATGTATAGGCCACTGTTTCCCCGTAAAACCTTTAAGACAGGCTCTTCCCGAACTGGCGGTGGCATCGGCCTTTTCCGATCCCCGTTTTCCACCGATGAAATCTAATGAATTCAATCAGATAAATATCGAAATATCCCTCCTCTCCCCCATGAAAAGAATCTATGATTGGCATGAAATAAAAATCCCCGGACACGGCGTCTATGTGAAAAGAGGATATAGAAGCGGAGTGTTTCTCCCCCAGGTAGCCGACGAAACCGGCTGGGACAGAGAAACCTTCATGAAATACCTGTGCGAACATAAAGCGGGAATCTCCGGCGACGCCTGGAAAAAAGAAGGCACCGAACTCTATATCTTCACCGTCGTAAAATTCGAGGAGGGAGAATAAAAACTCAGGAGTTACGCTCAAATTCGAGGAAAAGGGCATAAAATCGTCATCCTGAACTTGTTTCAGGATCTCTGGCAATCGGCATGAAATCTGGGTTTTGATATAAAATGGCGTAAGTCCTGAAACTATATCCCCGGATTTACGAATTCCGCTTTTTTTCCCTTGCGCATATCCCTTTTAGCCCCAACCCCTCTGTCAAAAGACCGGACTCCGGCGTTATCACCGGGGTTCGGTTTTTATCCGGTTAAAGAGCCGATGCAGGTCTTCATATTTGAAATCCTGGGCTAATTCCCTCAACTGGCAGGCAATACCGGGGGAATGGGTTTCCACCTGCTGGATCAGTTCCATGAGTTGATCTATATCGGCATCGGTGGTGGCCTCCTCCATTCTGCATATAAGATCTTCCGGAATTTCCTTCATGTTGAGAGATGACAGGGCGGCCGGAAAGGCCGTCGGGGGAATATCCTCGTAAATGAACTCAATACCCAGAAATTTTTCCAGTGTTTCAAACAGTTCTTCCTCCCGGAAGGGTTTTCGTATATAATCATCGGCTCCGTTCAACAGAACCCGTTGGCGTTCTTCCTGAAAGGCGCTGGCGGTGACGGCGATAATGGGGATCCCCCGTCCTCTTTCATCGGCCCGGATCTGTTTTATAGCCTCGTATCCGTCCATGACGGGCATCCGCATGTCCATAAGGATCAGATGGGGGAACCAGGTTTTAAATATTTCCAGGGCTTCTTTCCCGTTGACCGCCTCCCGGATACGGAAACCGCCGATGTTCAACATAGCGCATATAACTTCCCGATTCTCTCTCTTATCATCCACCACCAATATACGGTATCCATCGCCGTTAGGTGGTAAGCCCGTCACTTTTCTCCGGGTGGAAGACGCTTCGGTTCCGAAAATGGGTTCTCCCTGCTGAATGGGGATTTCCAGTCGGAAACAGCTGCCTTCGCCCACTTGGCTGGAAACGGTTATATCTCCTCCCATAAAACGGGCGAAATGGCGACTGATGGCCAGACCTAAACCGGTCCCCCCCGTGGAGGCCATACCCAGGGAAGTCTGTTCGAAAGCCTTGAAAAGTCGGCCCATATCCTCATGGGAGATTCCCGGTCCCGTGTCCTCCACTTCGGAGATAAGCCGATTTCCCTCATCAATGCCCGTTCTCCAGGCGACTCCTCCCCGCTGGGTAAATTTCACCGCATTGCCGATCAGATTTATAAATATCTGTTTTAACTTATTCTCATCGCTGATCACATATCGTGGGGTGCCCGGAGCGATCTCCACGTGAAATTTGAGATTTTTCGAATCGGTGCGAATACGGAACATGATTTCCAGTTCCCGGATCATGACCTGCAGGTCAAAATTGGATCGGTTCAGGGTGGTTCTGCCGGCCTCTATCCGGGACATTTCCAGAATATCGTTGATAAGAGTCAGAAGGTGTTCACCGCTGCGATGAATGGTTTTTATATATTGCATATGTTGGGAGGAGACGGAGGGATCCCGGAGCAGAAGTTGCGAAAATCCCATGATGGCATTCAGAGGCGTCCGGATCTCATGAGACATGTTGGCCAGAAAGATACTCTTGGCCCGATTGGCGGCCTCGGCTTTATCCCGGGCGGCCTCCAGTTCCCGGATCATTTCCACCATGGCCTGCTCGGCGTTTTTCTTGCCGGTTATATCCTCCTTGACCGCCACAAAATGGGTTATCTCTCCCCGGTTGTCCCGGATGGGGGAAATGGATGCCGATTCCCAGAATACCTCGCCGTTTTTTTTCCGGTTGATGAATTCCCCTCTCCAGACATCTCCCTTGGCGATGGTGTTCCACATATCCCCGTAATATCCGGGAGACAGATTCCCCGATTTCAGGACTCTGGGATTTTTGCCGATCACTTCTTCCAGAGTATAACCGGTAACCAGGGTGAAGGCGGGGTTGACATATTCGATCTTCCCGTTAATATCGGTAATAATCACCGATACGGGACTGTTATGCACCGCACTGGATAGTTTCTTCAGATCCTCCTCGGCCTTCTCATATTTTCCTATCAATTCATCTTTATTTTCTTTCATTTCCATAACAACACCTTTTCATAAAAGAAAAGACTGAATCCTGATACCACATCGTTCAGTCTCCCACTTCTTCCCGGATCTGCTGAAACTGTTCATGTAATTCTTCAAAGGCGTCCATGACATCGGGATCAAACTGTTTTCCCCTCTGGCTCAGAATTATATCCAGACTCTTTTCGTGAGAAAACGGAGGCTTATAACACCGTTCAGACCGGAGGGCATCATAAACATCGGAAATCGCCATTATACGGGCGGACAGGGGGATTTTCTCTCCCTTTAAACCGTCGGGGTACCCTCCTCCCTCCCACCTCTCATGGTGGGAACGGGCTATTTCTATGCCCATATTGACAAAAGCGTTCTTATGATATTTATTCCTTACTGCCGACAGGGTATCGGCTCCCATGACGGTATGTTGTTTCATTATTTCGAATTCCTCTTCCGTGAGTCTGCCCGGTTTCAGGAGAATCTTGTCGGGAATTCCCACCTTGCCTATGTCGTGAAGGGGGCTTGAATTGAATATATTTTCTATAAAATCCGGGGTAATCACCGATTCGAACCGGGGTTTCTTACTCAGATTGATAGCCAGCAGTTTGCAGAAGGTCTGCACCCGTTCCAGATGTTTTCCCGTGTCCTCATCCCTGGACTCCGCCAGTTTCGCAAGAGCAAATATGGTTGCCATTTGAGATTCGTACAACTCCCGCACCTGTTCCTTGACTTTATCCTGCAGATGGCGATTGTGTCCTTCCAGTTCCTTCTGCAGGGTGCGCAGTTTCAGGTGAGTTTCAATCCGGGCATACACCTCCTGGATCTGGAACGGTTTGGTGATATAATCGACCCCTCCCATAGAGAAGGCTTTTACCTTATCCAGGGTCTCGTCCAGGGCGCTGATGAAAATCACAGGAATTTCCCTCAAATTATGATCAGCCTTCAAATATTGACAGACCTCGTAACCGTTCATCTCCGGCATGGAGATGTCCAGCAGAATCATGTCCGGGGGGGAACTCCTGGCTGACTGCAACGCCAGTTTACCGCTGGGAACCGGACGAACCCGATACCCCTTCTCTTTTAGAATCTTGGACAAAAGCTTCAGGTTAGCGGGAATATCATCCACTATCAGAAGGGTTTCCTGACAATTTTCATCCATAAAAAATCTCCTTTTCCGGTTTCTCTCCCCGACTTTCTTCTTCTTTTTTCCTGGCGGGAGCGGATATGATTACCTTTTATTAAACCCCTTCCGCTGCTATTCCTCTACTCTCCGGCGATTTTATCCTTGTCTTTTTATTTATTTTTTACCCGTTCCAGAAGATAGTCCACTGCGTAATCGGCGCCACAGACGATATAATCCTTTGCCCGTTGACCGTTATACATATCACTATAGACCAGGGGACTTCCGTCGATATACGTTGCTCTTCCTCCGGCTTTTTCCAGTATGGCGATGCCTGCCACCAGATCCCACAGATGTCCCTTTATTATACACCCCATGGCATCTCCCCTGGACACATAACAGAAATCCGCACAACAACTTCCCATGGCTCTGGATTTGCCGGGAAAGTTCAGGTTCAGCCGGTTGATCACCGTGGATGTAACCACCAGGAGAGACTGGGAGTCTATGGGTTCCTTTTGCTGAGAAATATTCATCTCCGTCCTGCCCCATCGTTCCGATTCGAATATGGCCGGCATCCCCTCATGGGTATAATAATATTCCCCCATGACCGGCATATATATCATGCCCATGATCGCCTTTTCGTTTCTCATCAGTCCCACACTTATGGCCCATATAGGCATACGGGTCTTGTAGGAGTTGGTGCCGTCGATGGGATCTATGACCCATACATATTCCCTTTCCTTGAACACCCGATCTCCGTGGGAACGGGCCGACTCCTCGTTGACCACGGCATAACCGGGAAAGTGACGGTTCAGTTGTTCCGTCAGCAGTTCCCCCACCTCGATATCCGCCCTGGTTACCAGGGAACTGTCGGACTTTCTCGTACTTTCGACTCTGCCAAACCACTTTAAAGCCAGTTCTCCTCCGGCGGTGATGATTTCTTTTACCTTATTGATCATATCCGTGCTTTCTTCTATTTTCGTCCTGTCCATACTATTCATGGCCTTTATCTGCTCCTGTTCCTTTCCCGGAGGAAATAATCTGAAAGAAAGAAAACAAACCCCGTCATAGTCCCCGGTGGTTTATTATACACTCTATTGTCCTTTTCCCTTTTTTTCTCTTCCTCCGGGGGGATTCGTTGATACCGGTTCCACCGATACTCTCTGACTTCCGCTCACCAACCTCCAATATTAAATTGACATCAAAATGACACTGTCGGGGCGCCGACTCAGTAATGGATGGCAATCAATAGAACCACCTCTCTTGCCAAGTTCGACCCAACATCGGGGGGGGGCCGCAAAGTAGATTATAAAATTAATTCTGCTTTGCTTATATTGGCAGTTTTTATGCAAGCAAGAAGGAGTCCCTCAAATATCTCCTGGGGTTTATTTCTGCGGTTGAATCTGTAGCAATATTCATCCAGGAATTTCTGCAGATTCCTATCCCCTATGCCGTGGAAAGTCCCATGGAGGTTGGTTCGCAGATTCCCCACCAGCACATTGACCCAGTTGGTATCTTTTTGCCGATTTGCCATGGCCGTCGGCTTGCCCCGCTTACCTTTTCCTTTTTGAGTTGGCTGTGGCTGAGCAGATCCGATTGAGAGTGGCTGTGCCTGGGTAACCCCGCTTTGGACTGGCTGTAGTTGAGCAAATCCGCTATTATAATTTATGAACTTATATGTTATTATGGCTTGATTTTGATTAGATTTTATTTGATTTTGGATCGGGTTTATAGAGGCATTTGTGTTGGCGTTGGCGTTGGCATTTACATTCGCATTTGCGTTTGCATTCTGTGTTTGGGTCTGGGTCTGTGGCGGAGATAGTAGTCCCGGGGGGAGAACTTTCATATCGGTATATTCTATTCCCATATAAAGGGAGATCAGGCTTTTATCGTCCATATCTATGTTGTTGGCGGCGGGGCTGGGGTTTGTTCCCGATTTGCATTGTTTTGTTTTGCCCAGGAATTGGTTATCGATTTCAATTATTCCCGATATTCCCGGTATGGCNGGGATATTCGATTTAAATAAATGTTCATCTTCCTTATTTTTNTCNGACATGGTTTTGCGAATCTTGTGNCACATAACCCATATNGTCGGGTAACTTTTGATGTCCAGGATTCTTTGCAGTGATAATGCCGATATGCCCACTTTTTGTATGGACATNAAAAATATGGCACCAAACCACTTTTGAAGAGATGTGCGGGTTTTGTGGAAGATAGTCCCTGATGTCAGCGATGATTGATGTTTGCAACTTTTACAGTAGTAATGGGAAC
>Ga0067045_1003732_pt1 | contig 20021 bp, 13 predicted proteins | sample TerdegcTABiofilm_FD_59184 | JGI IMG/M metagenome (GOLD analysis project Ga0067045, IMG submission 59184) | Combined Assembly of (Gp0054472, Gp0054536) Wastewater bioreactor microbial communities from Singapore -Terephthalate degrading... | reverse complement strand
CTTTGTGTACGGGTCAGACCTTAAATCTAACATCGACTTCTGCCAGCGGTAATAACTGGAGCGGCCCTAACGGCTTTACGTCCACTGCACAGAACCCGAATATCCCCAATGTAACCACAGCCGCAGGCGGTACCTACACTGTATATGCAGCCGCGCTTGGTTGTACCAGTGCCACAGCTACGGTAAATGTGGTGGTGAATCCTACTCCGGCTACTCCTGTAGCGGGAGCCAATGGGCCTTTGTGTACGGGTCAGACCTTAAATCTAACATCGACTTCTGCCAGCGGTAATAACTGGAGCGGCCCTAACGGCTTTACGTCCACTGCACAGAACCCGAATATACCCAATGTAACCACTGTTGCAGGCGGCACTTACAGTGTATATACGGTAGCGCTGGGTTGTACCAGTGCCACGGCTACGGTAAATGTGGTGGTAAATCCTACTCCGGCTACTCCTGTAGCGGGAGCCAATGGGCCTTTGTGTACGGGGCAGACCTTAAACCTTACTTCAACTTCTGCCAGCGGTAATAACTGGACAGGCCCTAACGGCTTTACATCTACCGCGCAGAACCCGAATATACCCAGTGTAACCACAGCCGCAGGCGGTACTTACAGTGTATATGCAGCTGCGCTGGGTTGTACCAGTGCCACAGCTACGGTAAATGTGGTGGTAAATCCTACTCCGGCTACTCCGGTAGCGGGCAGCAACAGCCCGGTATGCAGCGGTCAGGCACTGAATCTTACATCGAATGTGGCTACCGGCAATAACTGGACAGGCCCTAACAGTTTTACATCAACGGCACAAAACCCTGTTATAGCCAATGCCACAACAGCAGCTACGGGCACTTACAGTGTATATACGGTAGCACTGGGTTGTACCAGTGCCACGGCTACGGTAAATGTGGTGGTAAATCCCGTTCCTGCAACGCCGGTGCTGGCAAGCAACAGTCCGGTTTGCGAAGGTTTTGCCATTAATCTTACATCCAATGCCGCTACCGGTACTAACTGGAGTGGCCCTAACGGTTTTACGTCTGCTGCGCAGAACCCGGTTATAAATCCGTCAGTACTGGCATCATCCGGTCTTTATACAGCTTATGTGGTAGCATTGGGCTGTACCAGTGCTACAGCATCGGTACCTGTTGTTGTAAATGCCATACCGGTGGCTCCGGTGCTGGGTAATACAGGCCCGGTATGCGAAGGTGTATCCGTAGACATTACATCCGATGCCAGCAGCGGAATAAACTGGAGCGGCCCCAACGGTTTCAGTGCCCAGACACAAAACCATACATTTACTTCAGCTGCCCTAAGCAATGCCGGAACCTATACGGCTTATGTGGTGCAAAATGGTTGTACTTCGGCTACGGCTAATACCCAGCTTGTAATAAACCCTGTGCCGGCAACACCGCAGGCTTCCAATAACGGTCCGCTGTGCGAAGGCAGCACACTGAATGTAGAGGCCAGTACCATTGCAGGCGTGCAATATGTTTGGAGTGGCCCCAACGGCTTTAGCAGCACGGTAGAAGATAATGCAATAATTGCGGCCACACCGGCCCATAGCGGTACCTATACCGTATATGTAACGGCTTTGGGTTGTACCAGTGGTACGGCAAGCACCAATGCGGTAGTAAATGCCATACCGGCAGCACCGGCCATCAGTTCCAACTCTCCGGTTTGTGAAGGCAGTGCCATCAATTTAAATTCAGCTACCATAAACGGAGCCAGCTACGTATGGAATGGCCCCAACGGCTACAGCTCAGTGCTCGAAGATCCCGTAATACAGACTGCTACTCTTGCACAGCAGGGAGGCTATAGCCTGTACGTGGTTGTTAACGGATGTACATCGGGTACCTCAGCACTTAATGTAGCTATCCTGTCGGCCTATTCAGGACAGATAAGTGCTACCATATGCCAGGGCGAAACCTATAGTTTCGGAGGCAATAATTACGGTAACAGCGGTCAATACCAGATGCAGTTCACGAATCAGTTCGGCTGCGATTCGGTTATTACCCTGCAGCTTACGGTAAGTCCTGCCCCCGAAGCCGATTTCAGTGCACCGCTTAATGTTTCGCTGGGCGATCCGGTAGCTAACATCTACGATAATTCAGACTTTGCTACCTCGGTTATATACTACATAAATGGCAGCAGTATACACGGTCCCGATTTTAGCTATACATTCAGCCAGGAAGGGGTATACCCGGTTACACAGGTAGTAAGTAACGGCAATTGTGCCGACTCGCTTACGCTGCTTATTAATGTTAACCCCTATACAAATATATTTGTACCCAATACCTTTACTCCGGGCGAAGATAACCTGAACGACGAGTTCCGCGCCGTAGCTTCGTATCTCGAAAATTTCCGCATGCAGATATTCGACCGCTGGGGCGAACTGGTGTTTGAATCGAGCGATGTATATAAAGGCTGGAATGGCGGGATGCGAAACGATGTATCACGTCCTGTAAAATCAGATACCTATGTATACAAAATACAGTATAAGGAATACAAAGGACAGGAAAAACAAATGATAGGTCATGTGAACCTGCTTCGCTGATACATTATAATAACTAACTTTGAGGGCGCTTTTAAGGCGCCCTTTTTTATGCATTTTAAACAAGACCGGGAATACAGTTTCAGCGAACTGCTGTTGTATGGCTTTCGTGCCGAAGAGCAGGGGAATATAAGGCTCAGCGCTTTTATAATGGAAGACGAAAACGGCTGGGAGGCCGAATTTATATTGCCCGAAACGCAATGGCGCAAGGCGCTTGAGTTAACTTACCCGGCGCTGGCTGAGAAATGCGCCGGTTTAAGCGAGGTTTTTTTCCCGGATATAACGCCCGACCCTCCGGTATGGGAAGCCGCTGCTGTACGGTGGAAATACCTGGAATCGTATACAGATGCCGATGATATGTTTGGCGACGAAACCATTTATGTTTTCGGGGTGGCCGGTTAAGACAGCAGCTTTTCGGCCTGTTTGCGCAAATTGGCGAAGGTAGGGGTGCCCGTGAATTGTTGGCCGTTTATAAAAACAGCGGGTAAACTCTTTACACCGCTTTCGGCACCTTTGCTCATAATATCGCGTACATCCCAGGCATATTTATTATTGGTAAGGGCATTGTACAGGGCCGTATCGTATATTTCCACTTCCCTGGCATAGCCAATAAGACTGCTCAGGCCAAGCTGACCGGGATTGCCGAGCAGCAGTTTGTGTATCTCTCTGAATTTTCCTTTTTCGTGGGCCGCTACAGCCAGTTCGGCAGCTTTTAATGCTTTCTGGTGAATGTTTGTAAGCGGAAAATGCCGCCATATCACCCAGGTATCGTCAGGATACAGGTTCAGTAGTTTCTCTATTTCGGTAAATGCTGTCCGGGTTTTATCATCTTCATAGTCGCCGTAAATCACGATCTGTATGCGGGCTTCAGGGGTTCCGAAATAAGGTTCTGAACTTCGGGGCTGTACCTTAAGACCGCTGTTTGTATGTTCCATATTGCAAAGGTACGGAATTCCTGCGGAAATTGCAGTGTTACTCAGCTCCGGCGCTGCTTGTGCAGTATGCGCTGCAGATCATCGGGTATGGGCATGGCGCGCAGGGGATGTACATCGGAACCGCCTGTGTTGCCCACAGGTATTTTGCCGACAAACGACTTTATACCTCCTGCCAGCAGGCGCGGTATCTGTCCAAGTATCTCGCGCATATTTTTAATGCGGATGCCAAAGCGCAGCATAAGCCAGTGTACCTCGGAATGCTGGTAAGGATAGGCCTGGCCTATTATATGCGCACGTTCCAGGTGCTGCCATGCCTCGGCAAACCGCATGGCCTGCAGTTTACTGTGGTAAGCTACGAGTTCCTGCCGGTAATAGGGCCTGAGTACTGCCGGCATATTTGTATTTACAGCCATAGATAAGTGTAATTATTAAAGGATAAAATATGCACAAAAACATGCATAAAAAAACCTCCATACAAATGTACGAAGGTTTTACCGGTCGGGATGGCGGGATTTGAACCCGCGACCACACGCCCCCCAGACGTGTACGCTACCAGGCTGCGCTACATCCCGTAATTGAGGGCACAAAAATACATTTCTTTTTGAAAAAACGCATAGTTTTTTTATTTATTGATTACCGAGGTGTTAAACATCTTGTTTTTAGTATAATAATGTTTGTGATGTAAAACCATACACGGGTTTTTTCGTTTCTTTGTAAACTTTTTAAACAAACACTGTACAACCATAACATGAAAATCAGAATACTGTTGCTTTTGCTCTTTTGTTCTGCGGCAGCTGCATTTGCGCAGGACAGGATAACCATAAGCGGGTATGTAAAGGATGCCAGTAACGGGGAAGCACTTTTCGGTGCTAATGTGGTAGCCAGGGAAAGCCGTACCGGCGTTTCTACCAACAACTATGGTTTTTATTCTCTTACCCTGCCCAAAGGTTCGCATACCATATCGTTTATGTACCTGGGTTATGCCAGCCAGGAAAAAACGCTGAACCTGCAAAAGGATACCATACTGCAGGTCGATCTGGTTCCAAGTCAGCGGGTAATGTCTACCACCGAAATTATTGCCGATAAAGGGCAGGATAATTTGGAAAGTACGCGCATGAGCAGCGTGGAGCTGGATATAAAGGATATAAAGAAGCTTCCGGCTTTCGGTGGCGAAGTAGATATACTGAAGGTAATTACCCTGCTGCCCGGCGTAAAATCGGGCGGGGAAGGAAACTCGGGCTTTTATGTGCGTGGTGGTGGGCCCGACCAGAACCTGGTGCTGCTCGACGGAGCTCCGGTGTATAATGCCTCCCACCTTTTCGGATTTTTTTCGGTGTTTAACGGCGATGCCATACGCAGTGCCGAAATTATAAAAGGTGGTATGCCCGCCCAGTACGGGGGCAGGCTTTCGTCGGTGCTGGATATTTCTATGAAAGAAGGTAATAACAAACGCTTCGAGGTAGAAGGCGGCCTGGGACTTATTGCCTCGCGCCTTACCGTGCAGGGGCCCATTGTTAAAAATAAACTCTCGTTCATCGTATCCGGGCGCCGCACCTATGCCGACCTGATAGCCCGGCCTTTCCTGAAAAATCAGAACGGTGGTGCTTTTGCAGGTTCGGGCTATTACTTCTACGATATCAATGCCAAGATCAACTGGGTAATTTCCGATAAAGACCGTATTTATCTGAGCGGTTATTATGGTAAAGACAAATTTTCGTTCAATAACGAAGAAAGTGGCTTCAAGGCCGGAATAAACTGGGGTAATGCTACGGCTACACTGCGCTGGAATCACGTATACAACAGCAAACTGTTCAGTAATCTTACCCTTATTTTTACCGATTATAATTTTGGCTTCGATGGCGAACAGGCCGAGTTTGCATTTAAGCTCGGTTCCGGGGTACGCGATTATGGTTTCCGGCTCGATTATAACTATTACCCGGCCCCCAAGCACAGCATCCGCTTTGGCGGGGAGTATACCAACCATACCTATAAACCCAGTAATGTAACTTTTGAAAGCACCGTTACCGACCTGGTACTGCCGCAGGCCCTTAACTACCATACCAATGAGGCGGCGATATACATAAGCGACGACTGGGAAATAAGCAAGCGCTGGCGCATAAACATAGGTGCCAGGGCCAGTTATTTTGCCTTTATGGGACCTTTTACGCGTTATGTAACCGACCAGCAGGGGCAAACCATAGATACCGTTACCTACAAGCCCTGGGAAAAAATAAAGGATTATTTCAGAGGCGAACCCCGCATATCGGGCCGCTTTCTTATAAACGAACGTATGTCGCTTAAAGCCAGTTATTCCATGAACTACCAGTATACACAGCTGGTTTCCCGTGCTACGGTATCGTTGCCGCTCGACGTATGGCTGCCGGCTACAGAAAAAATACGTCCGCAGTTCTCGCAGCAGATTGCTCTGGGCTATTTTTTGAATTTTAAGCAGAACATGTTCGAAACCTCGGTAGAGGTATATTATAAACCCATGCGTAACCTGGTTGAGTTCGAAGATGGTTCCGATCCGGCCCAGTCGATAAACGATAATATCGATAATACCCTGGTGCAGGGTAATGGCGAAAGTTACGGAGCCGAATTTTTTATCCGTAAATCCAAAGGTAAATTCAATGGCTGGATCGGTTATACACTGGCCTGGACCACCCGTCGCTTCAGCATGCTTAATAATGGTAAACCTTTTCCGGCCAGGTACGACCGCCGCCACGACATATCGCTGGTGCTTAATTACGATCTTAACTACCGCTGGCAGTTTTCAGGGGTATTTGTATACTCAACAGGAAATACGCTTACCATGCCTTCGGCCCTGTATTTTTCCGAAGGAAAGCTTATTACCGAGTTTGGCGACCGGAATGCATACCGTTTCCCGGCCTATCACCGCCTGGACCTGGGCATAACCTATGTTACCTCCAAACCCGACAAAAAATTTAAATCGAGTATATCGCTTTCGGTGTATAATACCTACAGCCGCATGAATCCTTTCTTTATCTATTATACCCAGGAGGGAAGTCTTTCGGAAGGTGATTTTAAACTGCGGGCCAAACAGGTATCTCTGTTCCCGATAGTACCTGCGCTTACCTGGAACTTTAAATATTAGAAAAATGAAAAAACTACGTATATATATTGCATGTATTCTTACCGGATGTATAGTTGTTTCCTGTGAGAAGGATATTACGGTAGACCTGCCCGAAGCGGAGAAAAAAGTAGTGGTGGACGGTGCTATTTTCGAAGGGGAAAAAGCCTATGTAGCCCTTACGTATTCGTTTCCTTTTTTCGAAGATTTCAGTAATTTAGACTTTAACGACCCTGCACAGCTGGATAAATTCCTGGTACTGGATGCCGTAGTTACGCTGAGTGACGGATTACAGACCGAAACCCTGAACCTGGGTTTTGATACCACCAAATTTCCGCCGCTGCTGTACCTGGGCAATACCATCACCGGCCAGGTAGGGCGTACCTATACGCTTACCGTTGAGGCCAAAGGCCGCACCTATACGGCACAAACCAGCATACGCCAGCCGGTGGCGCTGGACAGCCTGCGCTGGATACCCGAGCTTAATAAAGACAGCCTGGGAGCCTGCCGCCTTTATTTTCAGGAGCCTGCCAGCCCGGGGAATATCTATCGCCTGTTTGCCAAAAGACAGGGTTACAGCGCGTATAAGGCCGTGCCGGGCAATTCGGTAATCGACGATCAGGCTTATAACGGACAGTACATCCAGTTCCCGTTCAGCAGGCCTGAACCGCTTTCTTCTGCATTTCAGCCGGGCGATTTTAATGATCCGGAACGCTTTTTCTGGAAAAAAGGGGATACCATTTCGGTACTTTTCTGCTCGATTGATGCCGAGGCGTATGAATATGTGCGTACCCTGGAACTGGCTGCGGGAACCAGCGGTAATCCGTTCAGCAATCCTACCACGGTAAAAACCAATGTGCAGGGTGGTGCTTTGGGCGGATTTGTGGGTTATGGCAAGTTTTTTATGCAAACAGTAGCTCAGTAGCTTTACATACGGCTGCGGTACTCTTCCAGTTTCTGAACTTCTTTGTCGCTCAGGCTTTTTATTCCGCTCTGGTGAATTTTTTCCAGGATGCGGTCTATCTCTTCCTGCTCGTTTGCACGTTGTTCGTTATAACGGTCGTCGAGCGTATAATTCCGGCGGGTATCTGCCTTTAAAAAGCCAAAACTGAGCCAGTGCGGGTAACGTATGGCTATAACCAGAAAAATAACGGCAGGCAATGTCATACCCAGTATCAGCCAGGGATGACTTTGCAACAGCACCGGATGGTAGGCTACAATGGTAAGTATGCCGGCCAGTGCACCGCCGAGGTGGGCTTCGTGTCCTATATTTGTGGCGCGGCTGCGGATGCCGTAAATGGTATACAGCATGTAGCCGATGCCGTAAAGCCAGGCTGGCAGCGGCAGCGCAAAGAACAGGTATAAACGTGCCGAAGGATTCATGGCTATGGTAGCGAACAACACACCCGAAACAGCTCCGGATGCGCCAACGGCCGAATAATCGTCGCGGTTTTTATTAAGTACAAGTGCCAGCAGGTTACCCAGCAGCAGCGAGGCAAAGTATACCAGCAGGTACATATAACCCGGCATAATACGGCTGCCTTCGAGATAGGCCCCGAAAATAAACAGGGTAAACATGTTAAAGAACAGGTGCATCCCGTTTACATGCAGAAAGCCGGAGCTTAGCAGGCGGTAGTACTGGTTTTGTTTTCGTATACTGCCTACCCGGAAAAGATAGTTGTTCATAAAGCGCTTGTTCCAGAAACCTATTATGGAAACAACTATATTGGCCAGTATAAGCAGAAGTGTGATCTGTATGTTCATAAATATCAGGCAAAAATAGTGTAAAGCTTTAAATTGTATATTTCCGACAAGTCAAAAAATATGTTTGGCTATGTATGCGTTCTAAATTAGTATTTTTACAGCGATGAAATTGCGTAATCTATTTATAACCGGGGGGCTGTTCTCTGTATTATGCACACAGGCTATAGCCCAGCGCATGACCGAGCAGAACAGCGAGCGGTATATCGAAGCCAAAGGGAATGTAATTACCGGAGGGCCCGAAGCAGGCCTGCTTATACCTACAGGGCTTTTTGCAGCAGGTTCGGTTGTTACCAATAATACAGAACAGATCCGTTTCGGGGTGCGCCCGCTTATCAGTTACCGGTTTGGGGCTACGGTACGTTTCGACCTTGTAAAGTTTAAAAAAATGAAACTGTCGAACATGTTCTCCTTTACCACCGGTTTGTATTATACGCAGCGCCGCTTCCGCCTGGATATTAACGATGTTGGGCCTAATGCGGGCGACAGTCTGCTGGCCGGCGGCAATTTCAATTTTGTTTCGTACGAAATTCCGCTTCTGCCTCACCTGCACCTGCAGGCAAGCGATCGTTTATGGCTGCATTTTGGGATAGGACTCGGGCTCGAATTTTTTCCGAGTCATATTTATACACCGGAGAATTACGAAGATATTGTAGGTAAAGATGGCGGCTGGTATTATTACGGAGCCAAAAAATTTCTGGTAATTCCCAATGCAAAAATCGATTTCGGACTGGAATGGCGTACCGAAAAAGCCGGGTATTTTTCCCTGGGAGCCACATTTCAGCGTCCGTTTCCATATATAATGGATGGTTTTGTAGAGTACTGGCGTACCCGCGATAACGAAACCTATGCCGTATATCCCTATGGGCAGAAAGGGGAGGGGAACAGAGGAATGAACATCGTAGGGCAGTTTTTTGCCGTAAACCTGCGCTATTACATTCCGCCTTCGAAAGGACTTAAAGACACTACCCCCGACTGGATAAAGGACCGCCAGAAAGACGCACGTAAAAAACGCAGACAGCGTATTATGGAAAGCAAGTAATACGCGGAAAGCCGGCATACGTAAGGCCGGGAAAGAGGATACACCTGAAAATTTACTCCTGTCATAAATTCCGGATCGCAAAAGAAGCACAGGCCGTTTAGGTATTGCTGCGTGTTAAAAGCTCCGTGAATTTTTACCTTACAGGTTATGCAGCAGGTGTTTCGTTAATGATTGCCCGTCCGAAGCTCCCCCACAGGTCTGTTTCATCAAATACCAGCACCGCATGCCGGCATGCCGTACATCGTATCTGATCCTCGAAGTCCATTGTTTTGCAGTGTATAGTTTTTGTACGCCGGTGCGTAAAGCAAAAGAAAAAAGCCTGCTCCGGAGAACAGGCTTTCTATATTGTACAAACAGTGCGGTGTTACCACATTTTGCAGCGCAGACTGTCCTGTGTATACATTTTGTTGTTTTCGGTTACGCCAAAGGCTTTATAGAAAGGCTCAAAGTTGCTTAGTACGCCTATTACACGGTATTTGGCAGGAGAGTGTACATCGGTATACAAACGCTGTATGGCTGCTTCCTTGCGGTAGTGTCCGCGCCATATAATGGCAAAATTAAGGAAGAAACGCTGATCGGGTGTAAGTCCGTCGATCTTTTCAGCTTTTTTGGCGCGCAGTGTATTCTGGAAAGCCTGGTAAGCGATAATCATACCACCAAGGTCGGCAATATTTTCGCCCAGGGTAAGTTCCCCGTTGATGTGAATATCGTCGATGGGTACATATTTATTGTACTGATCTACAAATCCTTTTGCCAGTTTTTTAAAGTTATCGGCATCGGTGGCCGTCCACCAGTCCTTCAGGTTGCCATCGGCATCGAACTGCCGGCCCTGGTCGTCGAAGCCGTGTGTGAGCTCATGACCGATAACCATACCTATTCCGCCATAATTAAGGGCATCGTCGGCTTCCGGGTTAAAGAAGGGAGGCTGCAGAATGGCTGCCGGGAAAACGATTTCGTTCAGCAGCGGGTTATAGTAGGCATTTACGGTTTGCGGACCCATAGCCCATTCGCTGCGGTCGATTTCTTTTCCGAGTTTAGCCAGCATACGTTTAAACTCAAATTCGTTCGCAGCCATACGGTTGTTAAGGTAAGGCTGTTTGCTTACGGCCAGTCCCTTATAGCTGCGCCAGGTATCCGGATAGCCGATCTTTACCATAATACGGTTCAGCTTATCCTGAGCGCGTGTTTTGGTACTGTCGCCCATCCAGCTCAGGTTACTGATGCGTTCTTTAAGAGCGGTTTTCAGGTTATTTACCAGGTCGAGTGCTTTTTTGCGGGCATTTTCGTCGAAGCTGCGTTTTACATATTCTTCTCCTATCAGGTCGCGCAGCAGCACATTGGCTTCTTCGGTAACCCTTTTCCAGCGGGCATCCTGCTTTGTTATACCTTTCAGTGTTTTCTGGTAAAAGTCGAAAGAGGCTGTTTCAGCTTCGCTGCCCAGGGCAGGAGTATGACTATTGATAACATGGAATGTGTAGTAATTCTTCCAGGCCTCGGGTTTTACGCTTTTCAGCATTCCGTGCCAGGCTTTTATATAGGCCGGCATACCCAGCACCAGTTCGGCCGGATTTTGTATGCCCAGTGCTGCGAAATAGGTGTTCCAGTCGAAGCCGGGGTATTCTTTGCGCAGCTGTTCGCCTGTATACAGGTGATAGGTGGCCTGCGGATCGCGTTGTTCTACCAGGGTAAGGGAAGCCTGTGCCAGTTTTTCCTCAATACCGTAGGTATCTTCCATGGCGCGCTGTGCATCGGCCTCGTTCATACCATACAGTCCGAATATACGTTTTACGTAGTTTTTATAGGCTTCGCGCTGTGCGGCCGATTTTTCGTCTTTGCGGAAGTAATAATCACGCTCAGGCATACCCAGGCCGCTTTGTACCATGTACGAAATGTAGCGGCTGGTATTTTTCATATCCTGCTCTACAAAAAAGGCAAAGGGAGCCATGCCGCCTGTTTTGTGCTGGGTAGCTATATAAGTAGCCAGCGAGGCGGGATCGTTAAGCGCCTGTATGGCAGCAAACTGCTCTTTCAGCGGTGCCAGTTTCTGTGCATCCATAGCGGCGGTATCCATGGCCGAGCCGTAGAAATAGCCTATAATGCGTGTGTTTTCAGAGCCAGCTTCCGGTTTTTGTGCGGCTTCTTCGCAGATGCGTTTTACCACTTCCTTGCTTTCATCGGCAAGTATGTTAAATACGCCCCAGCGGCTTTCCGTTTCAGGGATCGGGTTCTTTTCGATCCAGCGGCGGTTGGCATAGTCGTAAAAATCGTCGCCGGGATGAATGGCAGAGTCGAGCTCCGCTGTGTTTATCAGCGGTTCTTTTTTTGCCGTGTTGTTGTCGTTGCCTTTGGCAGAGTTGCATCCGCTTAATACAAGGCCGGTACCTAATGTCATAACAAATAATGGAATATGCGTTCTCATCGGCTTTTTATTTGATTTAGCGGGACAAAAATAGAAGCCATTCCGGTATTTTGGCGCAATTATCGACTAAATACCCGAACTTTTAGAGGAACAGTCCTTTTAAAATCTGCCGTTTACAGAAGCGAAAATAGATAAAACGAGATACAGAGTACAGGAAATCCTCCTTTTTTGTGATAAAAAAAGCCCCGCTGAAAGCGGGGCTTCTCTCCATATAAAACAATTAATAGGCTCTTGCAAAAAGCACCCGTTGTTTCGAGGGCTTTCCTGTAAGGATACAGCTGCCTTCTTCCTCCTGCGAGTCGAAAGGTATACAGCGTATGGTGGCCTTTGTTTCCTCTTTTATGCGTTCTTCCGTTTCGTTGCTTCCGTCCCAGTGGGCCAGTACAAAACAGCCTTCGTCGAGCCGGGTCTTAAAGGTTTCGTAATCATCGGCCTTTACGGTATTTTTTGTGCGGAAATCGAGCGCTCTTTTCTGCAGGTTTTCCTGTATTTCATCCAGCAGGTTCAGGATATGCCCCGAGAGGTTATCCATAGGTACGGTTTCTTTGCTCAGCAGGTCGCGGCGGGCAAGTTCCACCTGGTTATTGTCCAGGTCGCGCGGGCCTATGGCAATACGCAGCGGAACGCCTTTCAGTTCGTATTCATTAAATTTCCAGCCCGGCTTATGCGTATCACGGTTGTCGAATTTAACGCTTATACCTTTTGCCAGCAGTTCCTTACGTATCTTTTCGCCAGCCTCATTCACGCGGGCATATTCTTCGCTGCTGCGGTAAATCGGTACAATTACCACCTGTATGGGAGCCAGCCTGGGAGGTAATACCAGTCCGTTGTTATCGCTGTGGGTCATAATAAGCGCACCCATCAGGCGGGTAGATACGCCCCATGAGGTAGCCCATACATAGTCGAGTTTACCTTCCGAGTTGGCAAACTTAACATCAAAAGCCTTTGCAAAATTCTGCCCGAGAAAGTGGCTTGTACCAGCCTGCAGGGCTTTTCCGTCCTGCATCATAGCTTCGATACACAGGGTTTCGTCGGCACCGGCAAAGCGTTCGTTTTCAGTTTTGTAACCTTTTATAACGGGCATGGCCATAAACGATTCGGCAAATTCGGCATATACGTCCAGCATGCGGCGTGTTTCTTCCAGTGCCTCCTCTCGTGTGGCGTGTGCGGTATGGCCTTCCTGCCACAGGAATTCGGCGGTACGTAAAAACAGGCGGGTACGCATTTCCCAGCGCACCACATTGGCCCACTGGTTAATAAGTATGGGCAGGTCGCGGTAGCTCTGTATCCAGTTCTTATACGTATTCCAGATAATAGCCTCCGAAGTGGGGCGTACCACCAGTTCTTCTTCCAGTTTTGCAGCGGGGTCCACAATCAGTTTTCCCTTATTTTCCGGATCGTTTTTAAGGCGGTAATGCGTAACAATGGCGCATTCCTTGGCAAAGCCCTCGGCATTTTTTTCTTCGGCCTCAAACAGGCTTTTAGGTACAAACAGCGGGAAATAGGCATTTTCGTGGCCGGTTTCCTTAAACATCTTGTCTAACTGCTGCTGTATCTTTTCCCAGATGGCATATCCGTACGGCTTTATAACCATACAGCCGCGTACGGCGGAATGCTCTGCCAGCCCTGCATTCAGTACCAGTTCGTTGTACCAGTCTGAGTAGTTCTCCTCGCGTGATGTGAGCTTCTTCACTTGTTAATTAGTTGTTATTGTCAGTTGATTGTTACGAAAATTATTCGTATATTTAAGCTACAAAAGTAATAAGACACATTTATTAATCGCATAAAAACACTCGCAATATGAAAACTAAATTCGGAATATTACTACTGGTCACAGCGCTCGCAGCAGGCTGTGCTTCCAAAAAGTATTCGGATCTGAGTGAGGATGATGCCTACTACAGTATGGCTGATGCCCGCCGCGAGTACCGCAGGGAGATGCAAAAGCAGGCCCAGGCCGATCAGCTTTCGGAGGTTGCTTCTTCTTCCGCGGCAGCAACAGTATCTGAGGATAACAATAAAACCGTTATCGTTAATAACAATTATTATGGCAGCAACAGCTACCGTCCCTGGAGATATTCTTCGTACGGTGCCGGCTTTGCCGCAGGTTACTCCATGGGCATGTGGAATTCTCCCTGGAGCGGCTGGGGCGGAGGTCCGGGCTGGTATGGATACGGCTACCCGGGTTACTACGGTGGCTGGCATGGCGGCTGGAATTCCTGGTGTAACCCGTATAGCGGCTGGGGCTCTCCTTATTATGGCTGGAACTCCTGGTATAACCCCTATGCAGGCTGGAATAATCCCTGGAATAATCCTTGGAACAACCCCTGGAACAACCCATATAGCTGGAGCAGCTGGAATGGTGGTCCGGGCGGATATTATGGTTACGGCCCCGGTGGCGGTTACTACGGCCCGGGCACAGGTGGTGCCGGTGTATGGCAAACCAATAACTATGTATATGCATCCAAAGGTAATTCGGCCTATGTAAGTAACCAGAAAGGCGGCAATATAGGCAGCACAACTTTTACAGGAAATATCGTAAAAACTGCCGATAGGGGCAGCAATGGTAAAGAGCTGCAAACTACGTCATATACACGGCCTACCACAAAAAGTCCGGGTACGGTAACATCCTATGAGCAGGGTGCTGTTTCGGGTCGCGGAGGCAATGTAAGCAAACCGGCAACCACGCCTTCACGCGGGAATGCCAATATAACGGCAGTATCTCCGTCGGGCACATCATCGGGTGCCGGTACCGTTAGCGGTCGTGATGCTTCGGGAAGCAACCGGGTATACCAGCCCAGCGTAGTGGCCGATGCCCGTCCTGCTACCGTACAGCCTTCGGGCCGGGGTAATGCTACCATAAATACACGTCCCGCATCTTCGTCTTCGGGTAATATAGGTACCGGAAACAATAACGACGGCCGCAGTGGTTCTACCTATCAGCAGCCTGCTAACTCAGGCCGTACCTATAACAGCGGTAGCAACAACAGCGGAAGTTCTTACGATCGTGGCAACAGCTATCAGCAGCCATCGAACTCAGGGCGTACTACACAGCCCAGCTATAACAGCAACAGCGGTGGTTCTTCGCGGGGTTCGGCTCCACAGCCGTCTAACTCAGGCGGAAGCTACAACTCAGGCGGTAGTTATAACCGGGGTTCAGCTACAACCCCTTCGGGTGGAGGTAGCTTCTCCAGAGGTGGTTCTTCCGGCGGTGGCGGCGGAAGTAGTTCTTCCGGCGGCGGACGCCGATAAAATATTCGGGGGCTGGGATTTTTCTTAGCCCCTTTTTTTTGCCATCTTTGTTTCATTAGTTCTCTTGTATAGTCTTAGTCAGAGCTTATTGTTTATGTGGAAAAATTTTGCAGCGACTGTTATTGTATTGCTTGGATGTGTGTCGAACGGACTTATGGCACAAACAGAACAGGATGCCATCCGGTATTCGCTGTTCCTGCCCAAAGGCAGTACCCGTTCGTTGGGTTTAAGCGGAGCCGTGGGAGCCATTGGGGCCGATATGAGCAACGCTTCCGGTAATGTGGCCGGTTTGGGACTGTTTCGTAAAAGCCAGATATCGATCACTACCGATCTTGTCTTTTCCGATTCGCGCAGCCGGTATTACGGCAATACCAGTAACGACCTTAAAGTAACGGCCGGTATCGGTAACGGCGGAATTATGTATGCCAAAGAACTGGCCGAGAAGAGAAATCCACGGGGGCCGCAGTTTGTAAACTTCCTGGTAAGCTACAATAAAGTGGCCGATTTTAATAAACGTACTTATTTCGAAGGCCGTAACGATTCGTCGTCTTTCCTGGAACCCTGGCTTCAAAACCTGAATGGCGGAATGGGCAGCGATTTTTACGAAAATATGGGTATTGCCAGTCAGCTTTTCCTGCAGGATGCCGCTACGGGCCAGTACTTTGCCTTTAATGCCCCCTGGCCTTATTTTACCAAACTGCAGCAGAAGTCTATATTAGGCCGGGGATCGCTGGGCGAACTGAACCTGGCGGCAGCGGCCAATATTGCCAATAAGCTGTATTTCGGACTCGGACTTAATGTACAGTTCCTGAATTACCGCGAAACAGCCATATTTACCGAAAGCGAACTGCAGGACGATGTGCTCGATTTCAGAACGTATTCTTTTGAGGAAACCTTCTCAACACGGGGTGCCGGCTATAATGCCCGCCTGGGTATTATTTACCGTCCGGCAGATATTATACGTATAGGAGTGGCTTTTCATACACCTACGCGCTTTACACTTACCGATCGTTACCAGAACATTTTAAATGCTACCTACGACAATGGTGCCGAGGTGCGTGCCGAATCGCCTGAGGGATATTACCGCTACCGCATGGTAACACCGCTGAAGGTGCAGGGGAATGTGGCCTTTATATTTGGAAAAAAAGCGATGCTGGGGATCGATTATGAATATGTGGCCAATAAGTCGATGCGTTTCCGCGACCTTAACGGTGGTATGCTGCCCATTACACAGTCGATACCCACCCTTTTGCAGGGCGGGCATAATGTAAAACTGGGTGCCGAATACCGCCTGGGACTGGTAGCATTACGTGCAGGCGGCCTATACGGCAGTACGGTTACACAGATGTCGAGCGGTAATCCCATTTCGTTATGGGGACTTTCGGCAGGACTGGGAGCAAGGGCCGGTAACGGTTTCTTTTTCGATTTTGCTTACCAGTTGCTGAGTACGTCTTCTAACTACTGGCCTTATTCGCCGTTTTGGGTAGCTCAGGCGCGTATCCGTCAGCAAACGCATACACTTTCGGCTACCTTCGGGTTTGCGTTTTAAGCAGGCTGTATTTAGGCTGCCGGGTGCATTTCAGCACCTGTATTTACTGTTTTATCATTTTTGCACTTGCCATCAGCTGCCCGTTTTGCAGTACCTGCAGGGTATACATACCAGGTTTAAAGTGGGGTACAAATACCTGCAGGGGAATGGCAGCGGGGTTTTGGCTGATTGTGCTTACACAGCGGCCCTGCATATCGTAAATGCGCAGCTCGTACAAGCCTTTTCCCTGCCAGGCTATCTGCACCTGGTCCTGCACGGGGTTGGGGTAGAGCAGCAGTGCAGGTTTGTGTTGCGGGTTTTGTTCCTGCAGGTTCAGCCAGTTGCAGGCGGCATCAAAGCAGCCGTCGCTGCCCTGCTTCAGGTACCAGATGCGCTGCCCGGAGCTGCCTAAATCGAGCACCTGCCCAACCCCGATCAGTTCACCGGAAGGCAGAAAATCAAAATCCACAATGGAAGCCAGTTTCAGGTTTGGAGCATCATATCCCGGGAAAACGAAAAGGCTGCTTTCCTGCAGGTTCCATTGTTCGTCAACGCGGGCATACCATATTTTACCGCTCCAGTCGTCAAAAGGATCATCTGTTTGGGGAATGTATTGTCCTATGAGCGCATAGCCACCATCTGGATGTTGTTTTATGCTGTGAAATCCGGCTGCCTGTCCGCTGAGTTCAGAAATGGGGTGTATGTCAATAAGATCCAGGTCCAGGCTATATTCCATTACTACGCCGGTGGTGGTATCGTCATAAATTTCGGTGGCCAGTGAATGATAAGAACCGAAAAGAATACGGTTATTCTCCACGAGCAGGTTCAGGGCACCGCCTTCCATCTGCTTAAAGCGGTTTATCTTACGGTTGCTGTATGTACCGTTCTCATTTATTTTAAGCAGGTAATTTTCATGGTATTCTCCTTCATAAAAGGGCGACTCTGTTACATATTTTTTTGTTTTGTAATGCAGCACATAGTTTTCTCCACCTAAAAAGGCTAAGGCATTGGGTTCTTCGTTAACACCTGTATGTCCGTAAACTTTGCGGTATATCTCGTTCAGGTTATCGTCTAATCGTATAAGGCATAGGTTCCCTTTTATCTGGTTTGTATCTTCGTCTACAACGGCGGTTATAATAAAGCCACTATCAGGATGTACAAGAAAATCGAAAAGGATAAGATCTTCGGTGGCTGTATTAGATTTGAAGATTTTACTTTGAATGGTATCTCCATTCAGGTTACATTGTAATATGTGTGCCCTGTAATCTGTACTTGCTGGGGTACTTTGTGCCGATCCTAAAAAGAGCAGTGTATCTTTTATGGCAATTGTTTTAAGCTGGGCATTCCGGCATAGAGAGGGGTGCAGATATTCCTTATCAAAAATGATGGTACCCTGTGGGGTTACTTTTAGAACACCTCTTGTGCTAAGGACATTGCGGCAGGAGTAACTGATGAAAATATTATTGTCGGGAGCTGTTTTTAATGCACATCCCCTGCATCCCTGAGCTGTAGAACCTTTAAGCAGCCCGCTTACATAGTCCTGCGCATAGAGTTGCGGGCCCATAAGCAGGCATACTGTAAGCAGATATGTAAGAAGCCGGAGCATAAAGGTTTTGTATAGAAGTAAACGTTTTATAGTAAATTATAGGAATAGCATACAGAGTGTGCTTTATTACTGTTTTATCATTTTTGCACTTGCCATTAGCTGCCCGTTTTGCAGTACCTGCAGGGTGTACATACCAGGTTTAAAGTGGGGTACAAATACCTGCAGGGGAATGGCAGCGGGGTTTTGGCTGATTGTGCTTACACAGCGGCCCTGCATATCGTAAATGCGCAGCTCGTACAAGCCTTTTCCCTGCCAGGCTATCTGCACCTGGTCCTGCACGGGGTTGGGGTAGAGCAGCAGTGCAGGTTTCTGTTGCGGGTTTTGTTCCTGCAGGTTCAGCCAGTTGCAGGCGGCATCAAAGCAGCCGTCGCTGCCCTGCTTCAGGTACCAGATGCGCTGCCCGGAGCCGCCGAGCCCAAGCACTTGTCCGATACCGACCAGTTCCCCGGAGGGTAGGAAGGTCATATCTGCAATGCCGGCCAGGTTTATTTCACTGCTTTCGTATCCTGGGTATACAAACAGGGACTGGTACTCCGGTTCCCAGTTCTCATTGGTTTTTACATACCACATTTTACCGCTGTAGGCATGCTGTGGCAAACTTCCCGGAGCCACATATCTTCCCAGCATAGCATATCCGCCTTCAGGATGAGGCGCAAGATGCCCCAGGCCGGTATAGGCCCCCTGAAGGTCACCGATAAATATTTTATCGATCTCCTGTAAATCTGTATCAAAAATAAAAACACAGGCACTGCTGGTATCGTCGTAGGGATTTTTAGCCCTTGACCACCAGGAAGCAAAAAGAATGCGGTTGTTCTCTACGAGCAGGTTTGAGGTAGCTCCGTCGAACTGGTTGGGCCTTGAGATCGTTTTTTCTGTAAAGGTTCCGTTGTCGTTTATCTTTAGTAGTTTACTTCTTTGATGTATACCATCCTTGTAAGGAGGCATCAGTATATATTCTTTGTGGAAATAGTGCAGCACATAGTTTTCTCCGCCTAAAAAGGCTAAGGCATTGGGTTCTTCAATTACACCAGGTAGTCCGTATATTTTTCGATAGATCTCGTTCAGGTTGTTATCTAATCGTATGATGCAGAGGTTGGTGCTGGTTTTTGTAGAATCCTCATCGGTGACGGCCGAAATAACAAAGCCTCCCTCAGGGTGCTGTAGCAGGTCGTAGGAGAATATACGTGTATTGGGGATGGCAGATGAGATAAAACGGGTGAAAAGCGTATCGAAATCAAGAGTCTGTGCCATGAGCCATATGCGCCCGCCGCTTGCCAAATGTGAGTGGTAAGTAGCACTGTAAAGAGTATCTCCCTTAATACAGATAGAGTTCTTACCATTATCCAGATAGTAGTTTAGGCTTCCGAACACGGTATCGGCTATGATATCTCCCTGCAGGGATATGGTCATAAGGCCTCTTTTCTGAGCCTCGATATCAGCCATGCCATAATCAACCCAGATCATATCATCTTTTATAATAAAGCTTGAAGCTGCACAGCCGGAATCGGACTTGCCTTTAACAAGCCGGCTTACATAGTCCTGGGCATAACAGGCAGAGAGGCCGAAGCTGAGCAGCAGAACACTGATATATACTTTTAAAACGTGCATGCAGGGAGCCTGTTTAGTAAGGGTTGTTATGGAGCATATTTACTGTTTTATCATTTTTGCACTTGCCATTAGTTGCCCGTTTTGCAGTACCTGCAGGGTATACATACCGGGTTTAAAGTGGGGTACAAATACCTGCAGGGGAATGGCAGCGGGGTTTTGGCTGATTGTGCTTACACAGCGGCCCTGCATATCGTAAATGCGCAGCTCGTACAAGCCTTTTCCCTGCCAGGCTATCTGCA
>Ga0067045_1029529_pt1 | contig 20030 bp, 16 predicted proteins | sample TerdegcTABiofilm_FD_59184 | JGI IMG/M metagenome (GOLD analysis project Ga0067045, IMG submission 59184) | Combined Assembly of (Gp0054472, Gp0054536) Wastewater bioreactor microbial communities from Singapore -Terephthalate degrading... | reverse complement strand
AAAGGGTAGGCGTGATGGTACCCGTCACCGTCGGCGTGATCGGCACATCCTCGAAAGTCGTGAAGGCCTTGAGACAGACGTTCGTGTTCGCCATGGCCGTCGTCATGTCCGTCCAGGTCGTTCCTGCAGCACTGATGTAGCTTTGGTCCGCCAGGGCCGACGCCTTGTCGCTGTAGCCGACTTCGGGGTTCTCGATGGGAATGGGGAAAGTATACCCCGGTGTGGTCAGCTCCACCACCACGGCAAAGCGCGTCCCCGTCGGGAGCACCACGTCCTGGGGAAGCCTCACCGTGTGATACCCGGGAACTTCGAGCGTGCCCGTATGCACCAGTTGCCGCGTTCCGCTCGCTCGCAGTGCTTCCACCAGGGAATTCGCCGGCGGCAGAACCTTTTGTTCCGGATGTTGCTTCCAGAAGCGATGCGCCTTTCCTATTTTACGGTGAGCGCGTAGACGTGCGTCCGAAGGGGCGGGAGGTCCTCCCAGGAACGTGCGTAACGGAAGACCATCGTGCTCGCTCCCTTTCCGACGGCATGAAAAATCCAGAGTGCCGAACCCGAGGCTCCCGCACGTCCCCGATTGGAAGGGTCACCGGGCGGTTCGAAAAGACTCCCCGAGAGAACCGCCACCTTCGGGTCACTGGATTGAGATACGGTCCACCCGTACCCCGTAGAGGGATTCGAGGCGAGACGCACCACCACGTCTCCGCCAACACGGGTGTCCCCATAGGAAAGATTCAGGACCGTGGCACCTTCTTTCCGGAGACGCACTCCATCGAGGCGGACATCTCGCTGCCCCTTGCGCACCCAGCGTACCGAGAGATCCCGGTCCATGGTCAATCCCACCAGGGAAAACATCCCTTCGGCATTGGTAACGGCCGTGTGCGTCGCCCGCCCGTCCCATATATGGACCTGCACTCCCGCGACCGGAGCGCGGAAGGAATCCACCACATGCCCCTCGAGCACTGCCTGAGATGCCCAGGCCGTGCCCGCTCCCGTACAAAGACCCGATATCACCCCCAACACCATTGCGCACAAAAGCAACCTTCTTCCAGTTCCTCTCATCTCTCCCGGCCTCCTTTCGAGATCGCCTGATTGCCTCTTCCTCAGTCAAGCATTGTAGCACATTGCATCGCAGGACATCGTTCCTCCCGAAAGAACCCTTTTCAGCGTCCACGTTCTGGTAAAGGCCTTTGTGAAGAAGCTGCCGGCCTTTTTGGCCGAATTCGACCGGATGGACAGAATGGAAAACCCCCTCCCATGCTGTTATACTGCATAAAATGCAACATAGTTGCAAACCCTGAAGGAGGAGATTTTTATGCGGTCTCTGCGAGATCAGTGTCTTGTCCAGATTCTCGTTCTTTGCCTCGGCCTTTCTCTGTGCGCTTCCATGTCCGTCGCTGCGGAAGAATCCGTGGCGGTGGCAGCAAGCCTGGGACCGACGATGGAAAAACTCGCCGAACAATTTTCCTCCACCACGGGAAATCGCCTTACACTCGTCAACGGAGCCTCGGGAAAACTCGCCGCCCAGATCGAAGCGGGAGCACCCTTCACTCTCTTCCTCAGCGCCAACGAGAAATGGGCGCGGCACCTCGAGTCGAAGGGGGTGCTCACGGACGTCCACCCCTACGCGGAATCGCCCCTGGTACTCTGGTGGGGCAAAGAAAGTGCACCGACAGTGGAGATGCTGAAAGAATCCACGATGAAGGTGGCCATCGCGGATCCGGCGGCGGCCCCCCTGGGAGAACTGGCGAAGGAATGGCTTATCCGCAAGGGAATGTTCCAGGTTCTGGAGCAGGAGAAACGGCTCGTCATCGCCGGGGATATCCTGAAAACAGCTCTGGCGGTAAAGAGTGGAGGGGCTGACTTGGCTTTCGTCGCCTTGGGGACGGCACAGGAGCTGGGTGGTGGATTCGTGCGGGTTTCCTCGCCTCCTGCGCGCTATTTCGGAGGACTCGTGAAGAATACTGCCACGAACGTCACCGCGGAGTTCTGGCGCTGGCTCCGCTCTTCCGAGGCCGCTCCCCTGTGGGAAAAGGCGGGTTTCGATCCGGCCCGGGAGTAAGACGCCATCATGCTCTCCGCCCTTCGCCTGAGCCTGCAGATCCTCGCCGGGGTGCTGCCGCTTCTTTTTCTGGCAGGGACCGCGCTGGGATGGATTCTCGCCAGAAAACATTTTCCCGGAAAGCGGCTGGTGACGTTTCTGCTCCACCTGCCGCTCGTTCTGCCTCCCACGGTGATGGGGCTGTATCTGCTTTTTCTGCTCGGGCACACACCGCTGCTCCGGGACATGAAATTGCTTTTCACGCTGCCTGCGGCCATGCTCGCCGCCTTCACGGCGGCCCTGCCCCTGGTAATGACGGGGGCCCGAACAGGTTTCGCGGGCGTTCCGCAGAATCTGGAGAACGCCGCACGTTCCCTCGGCGACGGAGAATGGCGTGTCTTTTTTCGCATTTCTCTTCCCCTCGCCCGGCGACCGCTCTTCGCAGGAATGGCTCTCGCAACGGCCAGAGCGCTGGGAGAATTCGGCATCACCCTCATGATCGCCGGCAACATGCCGGGACGAACCCAGACGCTTCCACTCTACATCTACGGCCGGGTGGAGATGATGGATTTCTCCGGCGCCCACGCGGCGGCGTTCCTTCTGGTGTTCGTCGCGTCACTGTGTCTGTTGATCGTTCATCACCTTGAGGAGGGGCGCCATGACCTCTCCCGCTGATGGAACCGCATCCGTGCTGCCGATCGCATCGGAGACGCGAGCTTTTTTTGAGCCGGAAGAAATGGCGTCCCGAATCGAAGGCGTCACGCCGACGCCAGAGAGAGAGCACCGGAACACGCCGCCTTCGCCGACGCTGACCGCACGGGCATTGCTCCGGAAAGGGACTTTTCATCTCAACGTCGAACTGGATCTTCACCGGGAGATCACCGTGCTTTTCGGCCCGAGTGGCGCGGGGAAAAGCCTCACCCTGGGCCTCCTCGCCGGGTTTGAACACCCGGAGAGAGGGCGCATCGTCCTTGATGACACAGTTCTCCTCGACACGGAAAATCATGTCCAAGTTCCTCCCGGAAAACGGCGAATAGGCATGGTCTTTCAGAATCTGGCCCTCTTTCCCCACCTCACCGTTTTGGAAAACGTCGCCTACGGTATCGGCAAAGAGCGTTCCGAAAACGCACGGACCGCCCCTGTGCCGGCAAAACCATTCCGAAAGTACTTTTTTGAGACAGCGCGGGAGATTTTTTCCCGACCCGGAAAGAAACCACCACGCCACGGCGAATGGGAACAGGCTCGCCTCTGGCTTTCCCGCCTAGGTATGGCGCATTTCGAGGACCGTTTCCCCTCGGAACTCTCCGGGGGACAGCAACAACGCGTGGCTTTGGCACGGGCACTGGCTCCGGAGCCGGATCTGCTGCTCCTCGACGAACCCTTCAGCGCCCTGGACGGGCCGGTCCGTCGCAATCTGCGGCGGGAACTCCGGAAACTTCAGCGCGAGACCGGTGTCCCCATGCTGTACGTGACGCATTCCGTGGAGGATGTGTGCGCCCTCGGGGATCGCATGACCTTCGTCACGGAGGGACGTTTCGCGGGGACACTCCCCGTGGAAAAGCTTTGGGGGACTCCTCTTTCGGAACTCCACTGGAAAGTTCTCGGGTGGGGAACATTTCTCCGGGGGGAGCTCCGCCTTTCTTCAGAAGGCCCCCGTTTTTCCTGGGAGGGCGGAACCCTGCAAATCACTTCCGAAAGACTCCTCGCCTCCTCTCCTTGCAACGACGAGAGCGATTCTTTCTACGCGCTGCTCGGAAAAACCAGGCAAACCAGCCGGACCGCCGCGGTCTTCGTCGCCCCTCAGGACATAAAACTGATTCATCCTGACGCTCCTGTGGACCCGTTCCTTGAAACGAATCTCTTCGAGGGACACATCGTGGAGTCGATACATCTAGGGGGCATACTTCGCCTCACCGTCGAGACGGCGGGAACACAGTGGCAGATAGAATGCGCTCCCGCAAATTTTCCGCAGAACTCCTTTGAGGAGGGGGCGATCTGCCGTTTCGCCGTACCTCCCCAAAACATCGCCGTTCTTTAGGACCGCATACAAGTGAAGGTCTTGCTGCAGGAAAAAAGCGAAGGAAAAGCGCCCCCGTTAAGCAGGGGCGCTTTTCGTCCGGGAAGGAGTGGGCGAAACAGGGCCTTTCAGGCCCGACAGGAATTGCGCCTTTCCAAGATTTTCGTCACGAGTCGACGGGAGCTTGCTTCCTGAAACGGGACATGAGATCGCTCCGGACAGAAGCACCCACGAGATGTATCAGCGGCACGACAAAGAGGGCCAGTATGCCCGAGATGGCAATCCCTCCCGCAGAGGCGATTCCGATGCCGTTGTTGAGTTCGCTTCCCAAACCCCGTGCGATCGCCAGGGGGAGCATGCCGAGCACCGCCGCCAGGGTAATCATCACCACGGGACGGAATTGATCCACCAGAGCCTGGAGCATGGCTTCCCTGCTTTCCACGCCCCCCGCGCGGAGAGTTTGCATGCGATCCACCACGAGGATGGCGTTGTTCACCACGATGCCCACCAACATGACCGTTCCGAGCAGGACGAAAATGGACATGCTCTCCCCCGTCAGAAAGAGCGCCCACAGAACGCCGATCAGGGCGAGAGGAATCGTGGCGAGAATCAAGAGAGGGCGCTTGAAGGATTCCATGATCGCCGAAAGGGTCAGATAGGTAAGAAAGATCGCGAGCACCATGGCCTCTCCGAACTCCGCTCCGGCATCGCCCATGCGTTCATAGTCCCCGCGGAGACGCGCCTCGTACCCTGGAGGAAGCAGCCCGTTGCGGACGATGCCATTCGTCAGCATCTCTCCCGCCGTACCGAGGGGAACTCCGGGCAGGAGATTCGAGAAGACTTTCGCCACGCGCTGTTTGTCGGAGCGGGTGACCTGCACGGGAGCGCGACGTTCCTCGATATCGGCGAACCCTGCGAGCATGACCGGCATCCCCGAGGAGCCGGGGATCTGAAACTCTTCCACTTGTTTCTTGCCTTCCCGTTCCGCAAGTTTCACCCGAATGTCGAACGTCCGTGCTCCGCTGCGGTAGACCCCTCCCTTGATTCCTTCAAGATTCGCGCGGAGAAGCACCCCCAGGGACTGGGGCGACATGCCGCTGTCGGAAAGGATGGCCCGTCGCGGGATCACACGAAGTTCCGGTTTTCCCTCCCGAACGGACGTGTCGGGATCGACGAATCCCGGAAGACCTTTCGCCATTTCCTGTATCGCCGACGCGATGCGGTCCAATTCGACGAACTCTTCCCCGGCGACCTCCAATTCCACAGGCATGCTCTGCCCTCCAATGAGATCCCCGACATTCACCGTGACGATGCTGTCCGGATAATTGCGAAGACGTCTCCGTATTTCGTCGAGAATATCATCCATCCCGAACGCACGCTTCGTCTTGTCCGAGAACTTGAGGAGCATCTGGGCCAGATAGACGCCTTCCGAGACCTGGCCGGGCAGACTGTCCACTTTCCCCACGCTCGAATAGAGATGTCGCAGTTCCGGCAGATCGCGCAGCAGTGCTTCCGCCTCCTGAATCCGCTCCACGCTCCTCGAAAGGTCCTGCCGCGTGGGATATTCGAACTTGACGAAGACTTCGCCCCTGTCGATTTCAGGCGAGAAACTGAAACCGATCCGCGGCATCAGCGACAGGGAATGGGCAAAGATGCCCGCCACCAGGCACAGACAGAGCACGGCAACCCAACGCCGCGCCACAAGCCTCCGAAGAAAAGCCGCGTACTTTTCAGCGGCCTTCTGCAATAGTGTGTTCCAGCGACGCTCCATGCGGTTGAGGAAGGAATCCTGCCGCCCCCCGGCGCGGAGAAGAACGGCGCATAGAATGGGCGTGAGCGTGAAAGAGATGAAGAGGGACACCAGGTTCACCGAAAGCGCCGTCAGCGCGAAGGGGCGAAAGAAGATCCCCATCAGCCCTCCCATGAGGCCGATGGGCAGGAGAACCACCACGTTCGTTCCCGCGCTGGCAATGACGGCAATGGCCACATCGGCCGTTCCCCGCCGTGCGGCCTCCCAGGGCGCGATCCCTTCACGGAAACGGCTCACCACACTCTCCAGCACGACGAGAGAGTTCGTCACAAGAATTCCCACGGAGAGACCAATGGCGAGCAGGGTGGAGATATTGAGAGAAAACTCGAGCAGGTTGAGAAAAAAGAGGGAGATGACGATGGTGAGCGGCATGGAGATGGCCACCACGAAGGTGGAGCGGAAATTGTAGAGGAAAAAGAAAAGGATCGCCGCCGTGAGGAGAATCCCCTGCCGAATGTTGCCGGTGGTGCTGTCCACCGTGGCTTGGATGAAGGAGCCCTCGTCGGAAACCCAGACGAGCTTCATGCCGCCGGGAAGCATCGTCCGCAGCCGCTCCACGGCGTTCCGAACGTTCTCCACCACTTCCACCGCATTGGCGTCGGCCTTCTTCACAATGCGGATGCTGATGCCCTGTTTTCCGTCGAGAAATGCCTCGGTACGCCGTTCCTCCGTTCCCAGAGTCACCTCGCCGAGATCCCGAAGATAACGCCGCGCTCCGTCCCTTCCCGCCACCTGAAGGGATGCGATGTCGCGCACGGAGGAATATTCGGCGTCGAAGCGGACCGAGTATTCCGAACCGTAGTCGCGCACGCGTCCTGCGGGAGTGCTGTTCACGCCTTCCCGAAGGGCCTGGAGAATGTGCACGGAGGAAAGCCCCGCCGCGGCGAGGGCATCTCTGTCGAGGCGCACATGCACCTCCCGCTCTGCACCGCCGAGAAGTTCCACATTGGCCACACCGGAGATGACGGAAAGGCGGTCCTTGAGCGTATTGTCCGCGTAATCGTAGAGATCGTCCACAGGAAGATCTCCCGTGAGAACGAGCGTCACGATGGGAGTGGCGTTGATGTCGAACTTCTGCACCACCGGTTTCTCCACACCCTCGGGAAACTTGCTCATCTCGAGGTCGATCTTCTCTCTCACATCCGTGGCAACCACGTTCACATCCACACCGAGGTGGAATTCCAGCACCGTATTGACCACGTTTTCCATACAAATGGACGTGACATGCTTGAGGCCATCCACGGCGGAGACGGCATCCTCGATCCGCTTGGCCACATCGGTCTCCAGATCCGACGGCGTCGCTCCCGGCCAGACGGTTGTGACGGTGATGTACGGGACATCCATTTTGGGCATGAGTTCCAGCGCCATCTTGCGGTAGGCATTGAACCCGAGCCCGGCGAGGGCGATGAGAAGACACGCCATGGCTACGGGGCGGCGGAGGGAAGCATCGGACAGAAACATTCTACCGGGCCTCCGACTGCGTTCGAAGAGGTGCGCCATCGTTCAAAAGGAACTGTCCCTTCACCACCACCATGTCGGACGATGTCAGGTCTCCCCCGGTGATTTCCACACGGCCTGCCGTTTCGAGTCCCGTCTCGACGCGAACCATGCGGGCAAAACCATCGCGGGCGACGAAGACGACCTTGGCGCCCCCTCTCTCCAAAACGGCCGTCAGAGGGACACCCAGTCCTTCGTGCGAGGCAAGAACAATCCTCATGTCCACAAGCACCCCAGGGACGATGCGAAGACCGTCCCCCTTCATGTCGCACTTGATCTCGAACGTGCGGAGCGTCGTGTCGACCACGGGGCTCTTGTACGTCACCACCAGGTCCTCGGGACCCCAATCCGGAGTACCGATGCGCACTATGGTCTCTCCGGGAATGACTCTGGCGTAGAACTGCCCCGGCAGAAACGCCGATGCCTCCAGGGCCGTTACGTCGTCGATGCGCAGAATGGGTTTTCCCTTGCCGGCCATCTCCCCCGGCTCGGCCATGCGTTGACTCACGATTCCGTCGAGGGGGGCCACGGTGACGGCGTCGCGCAGCTCCTTCTCCGCAATGGCCAAAGCGCTCAGGGCCTTTCGTTCCGTCTCTTTGGCGAGATCGACGAGACTTCTGGCGCGCCGCTGAAGGAAAAGCAACTGCTCATAGAGACTCTGCCGCTCTTCGAGCGCGCTTTTGCTCACCGTCCCCTCCTCGTAGAGGTTCTTGTAGCGCCGGTAGTCGACCTCGGCCTTCCGGAGCTCCACCTCGGTCTTCTGGAGGTTCGCCGCCTGCTCCTGCATACCCAAACGGGCGGACTGGAGATCCCGCTGAGCAATCTGCACTTCTTTTTCGAGGCGCAGACCGTCCAGCCGGAACAGCTTCGTTTCGCCGCCCACGACACGATCTCCCTCCCGGACGAAAATTTCCTCGATGAGATTGTCCGTCCGGGAGGAAACCAGTGCGAAGTTCTTCGCCTTCAGGTTCCCCTGAACCTTGATGACGTCTTCGAAACGAGCGGACTCCGCTTTTTCCAGCACGACGATCACGGCGTCACGGTCGTCCCCCTCCGGAAGCGCCGGTCTGCCTGAGAGGGCATCACCGGAACTTTCCGAATCGGCCCGCTCCACATTTTTCGAAAGCCCGCAGGTGCTGACCAGAAGCAACAACAGGACGACAAAACCGAGACGTTTCTGCTTTTTCCATCCGTTCCTCATCGTCATCCCTCAATTTCCCTTTCGCTCCGGATTCCGCCGAATCTTCCGGCATGCGGCGGAAAACGGTTTCCTCTTCGGGAACATTTCCCCTTCATCTGTACGGCAGCCCTCGGAGAAACAATCCGCCTTTTCCGCAACCATACCCGAAAAGCGAGCACCCGCCTTATTCCGAATCAGCCTCTCCGGCGAAGCGAAGCAGCGCCTTCACGATCCGCTTCACCTCCCCTTCGTCGAAAGGAAGACCATCGAGGACATCCATATGCATGATTCCATCCACGGCAAGGCAGACGATCGCCGCCCGCTCGAAAGAAACTCCGGAAGCCACGATCTGCTCAAAGATCCATCTATACTTTTTCCTGAGCGGCTCCATGATCGAGGAATCATGGGCCACCGCAGCGAGGAGCGCCGCGTGAATCCTTTTCCTCCCCGTCTCGCGCCCCGAAGTGAAATATGTATTCCAGGCATGCACGTGCGCTTTCAGTTCCCGGCTCGGGGTATCCGGCAACCTTTTCCGCGCCTCGAACCGCGCCTCTTCGTATTCTTCGATGAAACGCTCGATGAGTGCCTGAAGAAGCGCATGTTTTGTCGGAAAATGATAGAGCAGACCACCCTTGCTGAAACCAGCCCGCACGGCCACGGCATCGAGACTCAAATTCGCCGTCCCCATCTCGACAGCCACGGTCTCCGCGGCATCGAGGATCACGTCTCGGGAGTTCGCCCGGGAACTCATTGCCGTTCCTCCTTCGCGTTGCACCAAACGCAACTGAACCGACTGGACGGTATGTTACGGAGTCCCTCTTCCTTTGTCAAGAGAGAAACCACTCGACATCCCCTCTTGACGATGCGTAGGGAAACACCTATGCTCTTTATAGTGACTACCTTAGTGGCTACTATTTTCGAGGAGGGAACACCCATGAGCGAAAAAAGTTTCGTCACCACGTGCCATTCTCTGGAAATTCCCCTGCAGGAAAAACCGAACCGCTGTGTGCTCGTCATGGACAAGAGCCTGACGGGGGGGCATCTCGCAAACGCCGTTGCCGTCATCGCTCTCACGGCAGGACAACGACATCCGGTCCTCGTCGGTGCGCCTCTGGTGGACGCGTCGGGAGTCGCCCATCCGGGCCTGATACCCACAGGAATCCCCATGTTATGTGCGTCTCGGGAGGAATTAAGAGAACTCCGGGAAAAAGCCCTCGCTGAAGGATGCGATGTGGTGGATTTTCCGGTTCAGGGACAGCGGACGAAGAGCTATGTGGAATTCATGGAGGCCATGACGCGAATCGAGACCGAGGATATCGAGTACACCGGCGTTGCGCTCATCGGACAGAAAAGCACCATAAACAGGCTGACGAAAAAACTCGGCCTCCTGTGAGAGAGCATTCCGGCCGCAGCGTCGGACACCGCTCCATATCGCGGAGAGTCTCGCGACGGCCTTCGGAGAGGGAAACACGGGGAGGTGCTTCGGAGAAATTCTTCAGAGCACCTCCCCGCTTGAGGGTTACTTCTGAAGGGCGGAAGGAACGTAGTGTTTTTTGAGGGTGTCGTCCATCATGAACTTGTTTCGCAACGCCACAAGATCGGCTCCGAATCGCTCCTCCAGGACTCCACGAAATTCCTTGAGGATTTCCATGATGTAGAGATCGTGAATGATCACCTCGGTAATGGGCATGACCAGTCCCGGATGCATCGTCCACGCGGCGCGGCTGCTTTCGCCCAGGGAGAGAATACCCGCCACTACCTCCCGGTCGTCCACGCTGAACACGATCCACCGGCCACCGTACTCCGAGGTGATCTGCTCGCTCATGTCATGGTGGTACACCTCAGCAAAGTCAATCTCCAGAGCCCCGTAGGAAACGATGACGATACGCACTCCTCTTGCACTTGCCTGTCGCAGCGTGGGCAGAAGCTCCTCCGCGTCCTCCCGCCAGATTTCCAGCAGGATACGCTGCCCGGCCTTTGCGATTCCATCCCGAACGCGGTCCAGAATGGCCCCGCGCCCCGAGATGTTCCAGATGCCCTCGAGCGTACGCACCGAACGGGCATAGGTATTCAGACATTCCCGCGCAACGTCCAACCGGCGCTCCGCATCGTGCCTTCTCCGTGAAATCAGTTCCTCCGGGGACAACGGCATGTAGACCGGGGTCTCTTCGTTGTTCACGAAGACATCCCCCCGAGTCACCAAATTTCCGAGAACCTCATAGATTTTCGAGCGCGGGACCCCGGACTGCAGCGATACGGCATATCCGGAAAGCGGCGCATTTTTCAGGAGAGCCATATAGGCTTTTGCTTCGTATTCCGTGAAATTCAATTCCTTCAGCACCGAAACAAGTTCCGACGTCATTCGTGCTTTCCTCCGCCCCACACGTCTCGTGCAAACCTCTTTCTCAGGAATCTCCAAAGAAGAGTGGCACCCCTGAACAGAACAAAAGTTCCGGGGCTGAATCCCGTACCCGCACTTCCCGGCGACACGCGCAGCCGATAACGCGTGCGCTCGTGTCGGAAAAACACCCCGGCAACCACGTCCAATGATAGAGGAAGACGAGAAAAACCCAAAGAATTCCCGAAAATCACCCCGGTGTCTTCCACTATCGCCCTTTTCCTCGCCGCCGGGCAAGAAAAGTCGGTCATCCGAGGCGACCATGGTGCAACGTTCCTCTGGAAAGAGAGAACCAGATTCCGACGAAACAGAAGAATGCCGACGCGGAGAAACAGATCCGGACGCTCCGGAGAAAAGCGTCGTAGCGGGAAGGATCGATATCGCCATGCCCCAGAAGCATGGCGAATGTCATGGCCGTGACGGTCATGCTGAGCATCTGCCCCAGAAGACGCATGGTCGCCACGGAGCCGGAGGCGATCCCGTAGTGGCGGCTTTCCACGGAACCCATGATGGCGTTCATGTTCGGCGAGGAGAAAAGGCCGAATCCGACACCGAGAAGTGCCAGGCTTGCGGATACATAGGTCAGGGACGTGTTCCGATCGAGGAAAATCAGCAGACCGAGCCCCAGGACGGTGAGCCCCATGCCCGAGGAAGCGAGAACGCGGGGTTCCACCCGGTCGGAAAGACGACCCGAAAGGGGCGAACAGATGGCCTGCAGCACGGGCTGCACCACCAGAATCAACCCCGCCTCGCCGGAGGACATGCCTTTGATGTACTGGAGATAGAGGCTCAACAGAAAGGCGACGGAGAATGTGGCCGCATAGTTCACCAGTGCGGCGAGGTTGGAGAAAGCGAACACGCGGTTCGCTTCGAAGAGGCGCACGTCGAAGAGGGGATCTTCGGCGGCACGCATACGCCGGACGAAAAGTACGAGAAAAACGGCCCCCGTCAGGGTGAGAAGGGTCCCGTTCCAGGACGGAAGACGGGATGTTCCCAGCATGAGGCACACCAGAGCGCATCCGTAGATGAAGCCTCCTCGAACGTCGATCCTCCGGTTTTGCGTCTCCACCCACTCGGCCCGTATGAACCGGAAAACGAGAAGGAGGGCAAAAACGCCCACCGCCGCATTGGACAAGAAGATTCCCCGCCATCCCAGCTGATGCACGAGCCACCCGCCGAGAAAGGGTCCTGCGGAGGCCCCCGTGTAGACCGCCGCAACGTTGATCCCCAAAGCCTTTCCTCGCTCTCCCGGAGGAAAGACCGAGGAGAGGATGGCCATGCCGGAGGTGAGCATGAACGCTCCCCCCACACCCTGAAGCGCCCGCAAGGCGAGAAAGAGCGCCATGGAAGGAGCTGCTCCCGCCCCGATCGTGGCAAGGGTGAACAGGCCGAGCCCCAGGGCGAGGACACGTTTTCTTCCGTACATATCTCCGACTTTGCCCGCAGGAACGAGAAAAATCGCCGTGGCGAGAAGGTTCGCCGCTGCAACCCAGCTCAGAAGGATCGCACCGGCGGAGAATTCCTCCTGAATCGCCGGGAGAGCGATGTTCACCGCGGAAATCATGAAGGGCGAGAGGAACGCCGTGATCGCGGAGACAACAAGCACGACCCGTTTCGAGACGGCCCCTCCTTCAACGACGTTTCTCCCAGGGGTTTCTTCGTCACACAATGTCATCGAGCGACCTCCATTTCTCAGGATCGGAAAGACCTGCCGCCACAGAGTTCGCCTCTCCGCAAACGTCCGCACTCCCGACCCGGGTATTTTTCGGCTGAGACATCTCCGGAGAGGACAGGGAGAGTTTCCTCTTCCTCCGGGGAACGTTTTCGCCCGGGGGATGAGGCGCTGCGATGCATACCCAACCCCCCTATCAAAAATCCGTGCCCCTATTCTCCCAGATCGACGGGGAGAAGCAAACAGCCAAAACTCACACAAACGAACGTTCCCCGGAGGAAAGATCTGGAGTATGCTGGTTTTCGCGAGCGAAACGATTTCGGAACGACATCTCCATCCTGCGCAACAACAGGAAACCACATACCGCCACGAAGGAGGTCTTCGCAGTGAAAAAGACGACACGCACCACGACATCCGAAACACTCTTTTCCGAGCGGCGCAAGGATTTCCCCTCACTCTCCAGAACGCACAACGGCCTGCCGCTGGCCTATCTGGACGGGCCGGGAGGAACACAGATCCCTCGGTACGTCATCGAAGCCATGGTGCACTATTATTCGAACTGCAATGCCAATTCCCACGGATTCTTCGTCACGACACAGGAATCGGACTGCGTCATCGAAGAGGCCCGTAAAGCCATGGCGACGTTTCTCGGTGCGGAAGGGCCGCACACCATCTCTTTCGGGGCGAACATGACCACCTTGAATTTCTCCCTGAGCCATGCCCTGGAATCCACCCTCCAACCCGGAGACGAAGTGCTCATCACTCAGCTCGACCACGAGGCCAACCGGGGCCCCTGGCTCCGCCTCCGCTCAAAGGGCGTTCTGGTTCGGGAGATCGCCCTCCGGAAAGACGGAACGCTGGACTACGACGATTTCCGGAGTAAAACGAACGAACGCACTCGCCTGACGGCTCTGGGGTTCTCCTCAAACGCTCTCGGGACGGTGAACGACATCGCCCTCGCCAGAGAACTCACCTATCGGGCGGGTTCCCTCCTCCTGGTGGATGCCGTACACGGAGCACCGCACTTTCCTCTGGACGTGCGCGCGCTCGGGCTGGACTTCCTCCTCTGCTCCGCCTACAAGTTCTACGGCCCCCACGTGGGGATCCTCTATGCCCGGGAAGGCCTTCTGGAGCGCCTGAACCCCGACCGTCTCCGCACCCAGGATCAGCGGGCACCCTTCCGCATCGAGACGGGAACGCTGAATCACGCCGCCATTGCGGGTGTCAAGGCCGCCGTGGAGTACATCGCCTCCTTCGGAGACGGGGCGAACCTCCGGGAAAAGATCACAAGTGCGATGAACCGCATCGGTGAGGCCGAACACGTCCTTGCAAAGGAACTCTACGAAGGACTCCGGAATATTCCCGGCGTGACCGTCCACGGTCCGTCCTTCACCGTCCCCGGCAGGGCCCCCACCGTCTCTTTCACGCTCGAAGGACACAGACCGCCTGAAATCTGCAGCTTCCTGAACGAAAGAGCCATCTGTGCCTGGGACGGAGACTTCTATGCCATCCGTCCCGTCGAAATCCTCGGTCTTCTCGAGCAGGGCGGACTCGTGCGGCTCGGCCTCTCCCTCTATAACACGAGAGACGAGGTACAACGCGCTCTCGATGCCGTCAGGGAGCTGGCGGAAACCGCGAAGAAGCGAAAGAAGTGAGCCGAAGGAATCAGAAAAACAAGGACTGCTGTGACGTGCGACAGGGACCTTCGATACTGTCGTCATCGAAGGCTTTTCATGCATAATGATTCAGCAGTTCGCTTTTCAGAAAAAGAGACGAGATCCATACAGCCGGGAAGGGCCACCGAAACGTAACGACTTCGGGGGTACGGCAGGACGACACGGAGGTCGAAAAATGCCCGTTTCTCGCGAAGAACGCACCATCGTCCGTATCGCGATCGGCTTCGGCCTCCTCCTGGGATGGCTCGACACGCTCATGCGGGGAAGAGACGCCCTGTCCGGTCTCGTTCGAAACGACATCTTTCCCGAAGGCAACGCCCTTCCCGCCTTCGTATTTCTTGCAGCGCACATTTTCTCCTTTCTCGCCGTCGCCGTCGCAGCCCGGTCTCCGGGCTTTCTTCCGGGAAGACGGTTTCTTCAGTTGTCCGGCGGCATTCTCGCCCTTGCGTTTCCGCTTGCCGCCTCGCTGGGCTCCCTCTTCGGCGAAGGAGCGATTCTTCTCGCCTCCGGCCTCTCCGGAGCGGGAACGGCTTTCCTCGTAGGAGGATGGGCAGCCGCCTTCTGCACTCTTCCCAGGCAGGAGGCGGCTCTCGCCTACGGTCTCGCCGCCTTTTTCGCCGTCCTCTCCGTACTCTACGCCTCCGCGTGGAACGGTGCGGCCATCCTGCTGCCCTTCGCGGGGCCCGTCGTCTCCGCGTTGCTCCTCTTCACCGCGCCACCGCCAGGAGAAGCGAGCGACACGTTTTCGGAGAAGGTCGATACGGAGACGCTCCGCCCCTGGAGATTCGCCCTGTTTCTCACAACCGCCTATATCCTCTACGGTCTTGGAAGCGGCATGTTCTCCCTGCTCACCTCCACGCTCTCCCGCCATGCGTACGACAACTATCTCGTGGCCCGGGGCGTGGCGCCGCTCGTCGCCCTCGGACTTCTTTCCGTGACATCCCGGGAACTTCCCAGCCCTTTCTATCGCTTCTCTCTCTTTCTCGTGGGAGCGAGCTTTCTTCTGCTCCCCCTGCCCAGACTCTCGGGAATCTCCGCCTACCTGCTGGAGGGCGGGCTTGCCATTTTCGATCTCTACGCATGGCTTCTCCTTATCCGGTGGGGCCGCTCCGCAGGCCCCCACAAAGACTCGGTCCTCCATTTCGGCCTGTTCCTCATCTCCGGAGCCCTCGCGGTGGGGACACTCAACCCTCTTGCCGTCGCAAAGACGACATTCTCACTCTTCGCCGAGGGGCATGCCTATCTCGCCCCCTTCCTCACCGCCATCCTTCTGCTTCTCTGCGCACTCTACGTCCCTGAAGGCCCGGCGAAAAACCGGAACTTCGGCGGCGGCCTCCCTCCGGACAAGGACCAATCCCCTGACACCCCCCTTCCACCTGTTTCGGGAAACCGCTCCGCGCCGCCGCTCTTCCTCCAGACACATCATGCCGCCGAAGCATTATCCTCCGGACAGACGGAACTTTTTCCCTCCACAGAAGCGCGCCACGGTGAAAAAGACGTCTCCCACCCCGAAAAAGAGAACCGTGCGAACAACGAGGTCGATACGGAACTGCAGGAGTTCTCCCTTCGCCTTCGCCTCGAATCTTTAGGCCTGACCCGCCAGGAAAGCAGTATCGTCCTGCTCCTGCTCCAAGGACTCAAGGATCAGGAGATGTGCACTCGCCTCGTCATCTCCCGGAATACACTCAAGTACCATCTGCGCAACATCTATCGCAAACTGGCGATTTCCAGCCGAAAGGAGCTTCCAGGACTTTTCGAAGCGGACAGAACAGCCTCTTCCTGATTTCTCGGGAAGGTCTTTGTCTCACCCCATACCCCCTCCCCGAAACGTTCTCTCGGAATCTCCACGAGCATATCGCTCCGGGTCACTCCCCCTTTTTAAGTCGAACGAAAACATTCCAGCGCAATGAGTGCAAGCCCCTTTCCCTCCGATGAGGGTGGGGGAAACCACCCTTGTTTCTCCACGAAATCGGCGGGAAATCCTACCCGCACTCTTCCCCGAGGGGTGATGGACAGGCGGAGAGACTTCCTCTACTTTCGAAAGCGGATTCATAGAGTACAGACAGAAGTGATTTCCTGTTTTTTCTATAATGTATCATCTATTCACATAAACATCCGTCTTCGAAAATTCCCTATCGGGAGGGAGCGTTCCGTGAGCGCAAAAACGCATCTTCCAGAGCACCCGGATGGCGAACTTCGGGAAAGGCGCGGTAGAAACCCGACTCGAGCGGCGCTTTTACTGCGATTACAACTCGATCCTTTTTCTCTCACAAAAAAGGAGGCGGGCATCGTCCTGCTCCTTCTCGAGGACCGGAGCAACGAGGAAATAGCCGATACCGAGGCCATCACCCGGAACACGTTGAAAACCCATCTGCGTCACATCTACCGCAAACTGCATGTCACCGGAGGAGACCGGACATCCCGGATCACGGAAATCGCCACCAGGCTGGGACTTCGGTAGGCACACTCCCGACAAGGCACTCCGGACATGACGCCCCGGAAGCCGGAGAAGGAAAAGGGAACTATCTGTTCGGGCGGAAAGCATCAAATCAGGCGCCCCGAAAACGTGCACGGAGGAGGTGCGGCAATGAGCATTTTCGGCAAAATGACGGACATTTTCAAAGCCAACGTGAATGACATGCTTGACCGCATGGAGGATCCGGAAAAGATGGTCAAGCAGATGATCGTGGAGATGGAAGAAGGGCTCACCAAAGCCACCTCTTCCCTGGCAAAGGCCATGGCAAACGAACAGAGCCTCCGCAAACAGCACGCGGCAGCGAGCGAACAGGCACGCCAGTGGGAAGAGAAAGCCGGCATGGCGATGAAGGCCGGTAACGCCGATCTGGCCCGTCAGGCGCTGGAGAAGAAACTGTCCTTCGACGGGCAGGCGAAACAGTATGAGACCATGACCGCTCAGGCTTCCGCCACCACCGCACAGCTCCGCTCCCAGCTCGATGCGTTGAAAATGAAACTCGACGAGGCACGGATGAAACAATCCACTCTCGTGGCGAGATCTCAGGCCGCGAAGGCGCAGAAGGAATTCTCCACCGCCATTGGGACCGCCACGGGAAGCGGAGCCTTTGCCAAATTCGAGAAAATGGAACGCAAAATCGAGAGTATGGAGGCGGAAGCCCAGGCGTTCTCCGAAATGGGAGGCACCCTTCCTCAGGATGATCCCTTCGCAAAACTGGAAAAAGACCAGCAGCTCGAAGCGGAGATGGCGAAGCTCATGGAAAAGATGGGACAAGGAGGGGTCTGATCATGCGCAAGTTCGCCCTGCTCAAGGACGGAAGCAACGAGGCACTCCTGGCGAAGACGAAGAACACCGTGACGGCGCTTCTCGGTGAACTCTTCGACCCGGAGGATCTGACCAGCGTGGAGGATCTCCACTCCTTTCCCTTCGGCAGCGCCACCATCCAGATCCAAGTTCTCCCCTGGCATGCCGAGGATGTACTCGTCCGTGTCTTCTCCTATCTCGTGGAAAACGTGGATCCGTCGAAGGAGGGCCTCTGCGAGAAACTTCTCCGGCTGAATGCCACGGTACCCCTTGGGGCATTCAGCCTCGTCTTCGACGGCACGATCATGTTCTCCTGCTCGCTGGCGGGGGCCAATCTCGACAAAAACGAACTGCTCGGCGCGCTCCAGACCGTCGCCGCCTACGCGGACCAGTACGACGACATTCTGAAGGCGCTTTTCTGACGGCCCCCGAATCGAGCGCAAAACAAGGCGGCCCGGAGATTCGCCGGAGGAGCGGAGCGGTTCGGAAAAAATCCCGGACGAAGGAGTGGAAACGCGGCTCGCCGGAAAGTGCCGCCATTCGAGAAAAGGACCGGAGAGGAGAGATGTCCATGAGCCCGCTTTCTCTTGGAATCGGAGCGGTTCTCGCTCTGGGAGGCGCCTATCTCGCCTTCATCCAGAAAAAAAAGAGCGAGGGCGTCGTCACGGAACTGAAATTTCTGAAGGCCACACCTCTCGCGGAACTCCACGCCGCGTGGAAAGCCATCACCGAGCAGGGGTTTTCGGGAAACTACCGGGAGTTCGTCGAGACCAACGGAAAAGCCGCAACGGAGGGAGAACTCCGCTCCCCCCACGGAAATATCCCCTGCGCCTATTTTGTCGCCACCGTGGAACGCCAGTTCGAGCGCGAGGAGACGACCAGGGACGAAAAAGGGAACGTCCAAAGGCGCAGGGTACGCTCCTCCGAGAACGTCTCCTCTCAGAAAAGCGCCTCTCCGCTCTATCTGGAATCCGCAGGAATCCGTATTCCCCTCGACCTCGACGGAGCCTCCCTGGACCTGAAGGATGGAAGTGATCGTTTTGAGCCCTACGAAAGCAACCGCACCTATTCCTTTTTCAACGCAGCCTCCATTCAGACGGGAACAAAAACGCTGGGCTTCCGTTATTCGGAGAAGATCATCCCTTTGGGGCACCCGCTCTACGTCGTGGGAGAAGCAAAGGATTCCTCGGGAGAATTGCGGATCGGAAGCCCTTCGGAAAAGGGGAAACCCTTCATCGTGTCGGTGAAATCCGAGGATGAGGTGATCAAGAGCAGAGAAAGCGGCGCCAGGACGCAATTCTACCTGGGGATAGCCCTTATCGTCGCCGGGATCGCCGTGGCGCTCCTCGTGAAATGACGCATCCCCGATGTTCCTTTCGGAAAGGAGGTATCCCCATGCATCGGCAACGGACTCTCGCTCTTCTCTGCGCGCTCCTCTGCCTGATCGCCGTTCCCGCACTGGCCACACCCAGGAATGCCCTCGCACCCTGGCCCGAGGACGCGATCTTCGCCGTGGTGGTCCTGGAAAATGTGAAGGACATGGCAACCGAACTCGCTCCGTCGGTGGAAACCATGTTCCCGGAAGGGGCGCTCGTCGCGGAATGGCTCCGGAGCGTTCCCGTCAAATCCGTCGCGGTCTCCTTCGGCTACAAAGACTGGGTCTTCCGTCTCCAGGGAGCGCTTTCCTTCGGCCCGGAAAAACGCACGATCCTCGATCGCATCGCCGGTGGCACGGCGGAACCGGGCGATCTCGACGCCCTTCTCGACAATCCCGCTGAAGGCGCTTTCGACTTCGTTCTCCACGAGAACGCCACGTATCTGATCATCTCCGACGGCATGGTCCTGGCAATGGTCACCGCCAAGGAAGACACGCTTCTTCTCGGCTTCGCTCCCGAGGATCTCACCGCCGGACTGGAGGCACTGGAGAACGCCGGAAAACGTCTGGTCATTCCAAGAAAATACACGACGCCCGATTTTCTCTACTTTGCCGACAACGGCATGTTCGTGAAATCCATCCAGGAGGAAATGGGGGAGTTTCTCCCCCTTAGGGACGTCCCCTTCCGCATGGAATTGGGCTTCACTCCCCAGGAGAAAGGGTGGCGTCTGTCGGCCTTTCTCAATCTCGCCCGGGTGTTCTTTTCCGACGAGGCCTTGTCTGCCTTCACGCCTCTGCCGCCACACCCACTGCCGCTCTTCGGCGAACAGGCGCCCTTCTTCGCCGCCCGAGGCAGGCTGCCTATCACCGACGTCGCCCTGGCGGAAGTCCGGGCCGCCGCCGCGTCGGGCGACGAAGATGCACGGAACGTGACGGATCTGCTGGACATCCTCGGTCATTACGGTTTGAACGACAGCGACCTGAAAGACCTCCTCGGCTCGTTCTCTCTCGTCGCGGGAGGCGAGGCGAAAGCCCTCTCGACGCTGCTGGAGGCGAAGGTTCCCGGCGTGTACCTGACACTTACGGG